>Ga0100391_1001107_pt1 | contig 30522 bp, 30 predicted proteins | sample CryGeymeta201515_FD_81541 | JGI IMG/M metagenome (GOLD analysis project Ga0100391, IMG submission 81541) | Groundwater microbial communities from Crystal Geyser aquifers in Utah, USA - Crystal Geyser metaG 2015-15 | ecosystem: Environmental > Aquatic > Deep subsurface > Groundwater | place: USA... | reverse complement strand
TAATATAAATCTACAATTTCCAACAAACAATTTCCAAACAAGTTCCAAATAACAAATATCAATTTCCATTTGTTATAGATTTAGTAATAATTGAAGAAAGAATATTTCTAATTTCTATACATTCAGAAATTAAATAATTAATTTCATCACTTGAACTAACATTTCCATCTTTAAGTATTTCTAGCCAAAAAATAGTTTCTTTCGACTCTTTTCGAGATATTCTTAAACGGTGTGTAAAGTCTTTTTTACCCAGACAGTCATTTGCTTCCAAGTAATTTGCGCCAACTGATGCTGAAGACCTCACAAGTTGGTCGATTAATTTATAATTTACTATTTCGTGGGGTAATTTCCTACATAATCTAACCACCCGTTTTGCAAATTCTAGTGTTCTAATTTTTAAGTCACTTTTGTATTCCATTTGTTTATTGTAATTTGTGATTTGTTTGGAAATTGTAAATTTGTTTTTTGGAAATTATTCTTCACGCACTCTAAACTGTAATGCTTCGGCAATATGGGCATTATTTATATTTTCACTGTTATCCAAATCGGCAATTGTCCGTGACACTTTTATCAATCTAAAATATGTTCTCGCCGACAAATTAAATTTATTTACTGCCTGTTTTAGGAGCATGTTTGCACTATCAGTCAATTTGGCAAAAACCTTTAAATGTTTATTTTTCATATCCGCATTATCATGAATTCCCCTTAGACCAGTAAATCTTGCCTTTTGAATTTCTCTCGCCTTAATTACTCGACTTCTAATTGTCGCCGATGTTTCCCCTGTATATTTCTCTTTATCATTCATCAATTTATTGACGTCAACTGCTGGTACCGTCAAATGTATATCAATTCTATCCATTATCGGCCCCGATAATCTTTTTTGGTAATTAGCAATTTGATGCAAATTACATTTACATTCTTTTTTAGGGTCACCTAAAAAACCGCATGCGCACGGGTTACTGGCCGCAATTAACATTATTTGTGCCGGAAAAACTACACTGCCAATAGCGCGTGATACGGTAATAAAACCATCTTCCAGTGGTTGTCGCAGGGATTCAAGGCTAGCCCTAGTAAATTCAGGAAATTCATCGAGAAACAATACCCCTCGGTGAGCCATCGATATTTCTCCAGGTCGTGGGTTACTGCCGCCACCAATTAGCCCTACTTGTGAAGTGGTATGATGTGGGCTACGAAACGGTCGTTGACGAATTAGCGAACCACCGGCAGGAATATTGCCCGTTATCGAATAAATTTTGGTTACTTCCAAGCTTTCTGGTTCAGCCAGTGGTGGTAAAATTCCTGGAATTGCCCGTGACAGCATGGTTTTACCCGAGCCTGGCGGGCCTACCATAAACACATTGTGCCCTCCAGCTGCCGCAATTTCCAATGCTCGTTTAGCAAATTCCTGCCCCAAAATTTCCGCAAAATCAAACTCTGGTCCAGCCATTTCCTCATCGTCTACTACTATCGTATGTAACGGAACAATTTCTTTAACCTTATTTAAATGATTAACAATTTCGTGCAAATTTTTTACTGGATATACTTTTATTCCATCAATTACTGCCGCTTCATTGGCACATTCCCGTGGTACAAAAATATTTTTAATTCCATTTTCCTTAGCCAAAATTGCCAATAAAAACACGCCTCGAGTATGTCGTAATGTGCCATCAAGCCCAAGTTCTCCAAAGAAGTACGACTTTTCTGGTGGGGGGATTACTTCTAAATTACTCGCCAATATTCCGATTGCTAAGGGTAAATCAAAAAATGACCCATCTTTGGGCAAATCGGCTGGAGCCAAATTTATTGTAATTCTGGCCACTGGGAATTCAAAATCAGAATTTAAAATGGCAGTTTTAACTCTTTCCTTAGCTTCTTCGCCCGATTTTGAGGCTAAACCAACTACTGAAAAACCGGGAAATCCCTTATCTGCCACATTAACTTCGATTTCAATTTCTACCGCCTTTAGTCCATAATTTGCCGCACTCCATATTTTTGTTAGCATTTATATATTACAATACCACATGCCTTTTAAATTAATTAGTAATATGACCCCAGCTGGCGATCAGCCCCAGGCTATCGACAAACTTGTCGCCAATCTAAAAAATAAAGTCAAAAAACAAACCCTTTTGGGTGTTACTGGTTCAGGCAAAACCTTTACTATTGCCAATGTTATCGAGCAAACTCAATTACCAACATTAATAATTTCTCACAATAAAACTCTTGCCGGACAGCTTTACCAAGAATTTAAAGAATTATTTCCCAATAATAAAGTTTCATATTTTGTGTCCTATTATGATTACTACCAGCCCGAAGCCTATATGCCCTCATCTGACACTTATATTGCTAAGGAAGTCCAGATTAATGATTTGATCGACAAGCTTCGTCTAGAAGCCACTAGCAATTTGTTTTCCAGTCCAAACAACATTGTCATTGCTTCAGTTTCCTGTATTTATAACATTGGTGATCCACGTGAATTTGGTTCCACCACTTTAGACCTAAAAACAGGTGACAATTGGTCACGACGTGGATTATTTGAAAAATTAGTTTCACTTTTTTATACCCGTTCAGAACTCGAGTTTAAACGCTCCAATTTTCGTGTCCGAGGTGAAGTGGTAGAAATCTGGCCATCCTCTGCCGACTGGATGATTGTTCTCGAGTTTGATGAATCAAATAAATTAAAAAAAATAACTGAAAGAAATCCTTTTTCTGGACATGAATTTAATTTACAAACATATAAATTGTTTCCTGCCAAACAATATGTTGGTGCCGGTTCCAGTGATATCAAGGGAATTTATGAAAAAATCAGGAGTGATTGTTCAGCTCAAGTCAAAGTATTCAAGTCCCAGGGCAAAATGTTAGAAGCCCATCGATTAGAACAACGTGTTAGTTACGATTTAGAAATGTTAAACGAATTGGGTTTTGTCAATGGTATCGAAAATTATTCACTTTATTTTGAAAAAGACCGCAAATCGGGCGACCCACCCTATACCCTTATCGATTATTTTCACCATCTTTGGGGTGACAATTTTTTGACAGTTATCGACGAATCACATGTGACCATCCCCCAAATCGGTGGAATGTATTTTGGTGACGTTGCCCGCAAAAAAACTTTGGTTGATTTTGGCTTTCGTTTAAAATCGGCTTACGATAATCGTCCCTTAAAATGGGACGAATTTTATTCCCGTATTCCCCAAGCCATTTACGTTTCTGCCACACCCTCCCAATTTGAATATGATGACTGTGCTAAGGCGCTATCGCGCCAGAGCGCTAACGCGCAAAATATTGTTGAACAAATCATTCGCCCCACCGGTCTAGTTGATCCCCCAATTACTATTAAACCCACTCTAAAACAAATCCCCGACTTAATTTCTGAAATTCAAAAAAGAGTCGACAAACACGAGCGCACCCTGGTTGTTACCATAACCAAAAAGATGTCTGAAGAATTGGCCCAATATTTAGGCAAAACCTTTAAAGTTGCTTATTTACATTCAGATATCGATACTCTCAAAAGATCAGGAATTTTAGACCAATTACGAAATGGCGAATATGACGTGTTAGTCGGCATAAATTTGCTTAGGGAGGGGATTGATTTGCCTGAAGTGTCGCTAGTCGCTATTCTTGATGCCGGCCAACAAGGTTTTTTACGTTCTCGCAGTGCCCTAATTCAAATTATGGGTCGAGCCAGTCGCCATGTCGACGGTCAGGCAATTTTATATTCCGATGTTGTCTCGCCAGCCATGAAAATGGCTATTGACGAGGTCAATCGCCGTCGAGTAATCCAGCAAAAATATAATTATGAAAATAACATTACGCCAGTAGGTATCAGCAAATCAATCCGACCACAAATTATTGAAAACCCTGTAGAGACGCGCAATCGTGCGTCTCTACAACCCATTTTGGAAGTTGATATATTATCTTTAACCCCAAACATGCGCAAAAATCACATATCAAAATTAAAAAAAGAAATGCGCACCGCCGCCAGTGATTTGGATTTCGAGCTCGCCATCCGCCTGCGGGATAAAATACTCGAGATTGAAAAATTATAAAAAATTGATGGTAAACTAAAGTATCATGATATTTGCCAGAACCAAAAAATTGGTATTTTTTAATAACAAAGGTGGAGTCGGCAAAACAACTTTGGCTTTCAATACTGCTGTCAAATTCGCCCAGAAAGGTTATAAAACTGTATTAATTGATCTTGACCCCCAATGTAATTTATCTAAGCTTGCCTTGGGTGAAACGTTTGAAAGCAACCTTTTTTCAACTAATTTAACAACAGCTTATTCTGTTCTTGAGGGTGTTATTAAGGGTGGTTCAGATATTGACAAATCTGTAAATTTTGAAAAATTAAGTGAAAATCTATCTATTTTACCTGGTAGTTTAAAATTATCAGACTTTGAAAACAGTCTAATCGCTTCGTATGGTGAAGCGAGCCAAGGTATCGAGCGTGGATTTTTTACTACCAGTGCTATTGATCGATTTCTGAACTACAAAGGATTGTCGGAGGACATCGATTTATTTATTATTGATACTTCGCCCAGTTTAAATCTTTTAAATAGAATTATATTCTTAGGTTGTGATTATTTTATTACTCCATTAATGCCCGATGCTTTTTCTGTTCAAGGGATTGAGAATTTGGGTGTAACTTTTGAATCATGGAAAGATAATTGGAAAAAGACAGCCAAAGTATTGGCCAAAGATAAACAAATTCCCCACGACAAAGTTCTTGATGGTGAAGGTTTATTTATTGGATATATTATTAATTCATACAATCAATATTCTCAAAAACCAATCAAATCAAATGAAGAGTGGATGGCTAAAATTCCTGGATATGTTAAAAACTATTTGTCTCAACGCCACAGTAAAAATGGATTAGTTGAAAAAAGTTGGACAAACAAGCTAGCCCAAATAAAAGATTTTGGTCAACTTTCACCACTGTCTCAACTAAAAAATAAAGCCGTATTTAATCTCGACCCCAAAACAGATGGTTTTGCCAACATTCCCGGAACTGTAGAAAGTTTTGAACAAGCCGAAACAGAATTCGAACAACTATCTGAAAACATTTTAGCAATTTTAAAAAATTACTAAAGATAAAATATTTAAAATCGAAAAGTTACGACTATTCGTTTTCCTCTAACATTCCCAAAAACTTTTTACTCCAATCAGTCCTATATGATTTTGGTAACATTTATTGTGAGCTATAACGTTACATAAACAAAAAAATCGGGAGCTATTCGAACGGGTGCACTTAGACGATTAAGACAAAGGATTCACCGTTCCTCCCAACTTTCTTAACTAAATTTTATCACTTGGCTGTTAAAAGTCAAGTATAACCACCCGAAGACAAAGCGAACAAAATATTGTAAAATATAGAGTTATCCGATATTTTTTATTTTTTAAAAATTTAATCATTAAATATTTTAAATTGATTAAAAATTTTAAATTTCAGCCAAAGGTTGATCCGCCTATGGCGGAAAAAATTAAAAATTATGCTAAATAAGATCGTTGTTAAGGGTGCCAGGGAAAACAATCTCAAAAACATCTCTTTTGAATTCCCCAAAAATCAATTAGTAGTTTTTACTGGAGTTTCTGGTTCCGGCAAATCGTCCATGGCTTTTGACACCCTTTTTGCCGAGGGTCAACGACGTTATGTCGAGTCATTATCTAGCTATGCCCGCCAATTTTTGGGTAATCTAAAACGACCCGAAGTTGACCTAATTGAAGGTTTATCCCCATCTATCGCCATTAATCAAAAGGCCATCTCTCACAATCCTCGCTCAACTGTTGGCACTGTGACTGAAATTTATGATTATTTACGCTTGCTTTTTGCCCGTATTGGCCATCAACATTGTCCCAATTGTGGCCGTGAAGTTATGCCTCAAACCAGTCGTCAAATTGTTACCCAAATTATTGATACCGTCAAAAAAGAAATTGATTCCACCCCCTATCGTTTTTTAATCCTCGCCCCAATGGTCGCCAACAAAGCCGGTGATTTTAAAGGCCTAATCGACAATGTTAAAAAACAAGCATTTAAATATATCCGTGTTGATGGCAAATTAATTGATTTGTCTACTGATTTTGGCTTGGCCAAAACCAACAAACACAATATTGAACTAGTTTGTGATCGAGTTTCCGTCACCAAAGAATCACTAAAAAAAGTAGACGAATTATATTCCCGTTTAATCGACAGTGCCGAACAGGCCATGAAATTTAGCAACGGTCTTTGCTTTTTTTCCAAAATCACTGACAATAGTTTTGAATTTCCAAATAATCCAAAAGAGTTTAAAGATACTCTGTATTCCGAAAATTTTGCCTGTCCTGTTTGCAATTTATCAATGCCAATTTTAGAACCACGATTATTTTCTTTTAATTCACCTCAGGGTGCCTGCACCGAGTGCAAAGGTCTTGGTTCTAAATTTCAAATTGATCGCAGTAAATTTCCCGAATGGAAGGTAAAATTCTTAGAACAAAAGTATTTTTCTTCGACATCCGAAACTGTTCGCGAAGAACTTGAACGCTATATGATCAAGGAAAAATGTCCACTTTGCCAGGGAAATCGTCTCAACCCCGAAGCATTGTCAGTCACTATCATGAAAAAAAATATTTCCCAAATTTGTAATATGCCTATTGAAGAATTTTTTAATTGGGTCAACAATTTATCATCTGATTTAGTCAGTCACCAAGAACAGCACATTTTAGAATCAATTCAACGTGAAATTCATTCTCGTCTTGAATTTTTACTCGCCGTTGGCCTTGATTATTTATCTCTTGAGCGTGAAGCCGGAACGTTATCATCTGGTGAATCTCAACGTATTCGACTTGCTTCACAAATCGGTACCGGATTAACTGGAGTTTTATATATTTTAGACGAACCAACTATTGGTTTACATTCACGCGATAATGACCGTCTCATTGGCACTTTGCAAAAATTAAAAGAATTGGGTAATACGGTAGTTGTCGTTGAACATGATGAAGATGTCATCCGTCACGCTGATCATATCGTTGACTTTGGACCACTAGCTGGCCAACATGGTGGTGAAATTGTGGCACAGGGTAGTGTTGAACAAATTTTAAAAAATAAGAATTCTCTCACCGGTCAATATATGTCTGGCAAAAAAACTATTTCATCAATTATTTCCCCTCTTTCCTCAAAGAGGGGTGCAGGAGTGATTTCTATCACTGGTGCCAAACAATGGAATTTAAAAAATATTACTGTTGAATTTCCCCTCAATACTTTAACTGCCGTCACTGGAGTTTCCGGTTCTGGCAAATCTACTCTTGTCCACGATACCCTTTATGGTGGGGTTCGCAAAGCAACTCTCGGGGCTTATTATGGAACTATCGGTGAATATGACACTATTACGGGTTGTGAACATTTAAAAGACGTGTTGCTAGTTGATCAATCTCCCATTGGCAAAACTCCCAGAAGTAATCCGTCAACTTATACCAAAATCTTTGACGATATTCGGGTACTTATGGCCAAAACTACTGAGTCTCAAATTAGGGGTTACAACGCTGGACGATTTTCTTTTAATACCAAGGGTGGTCGTTGTGAAGCCTGTCAAGGACAAGGTCAATTAAAAATAGAAATGCAATTTCTCGCCGATATATACGTCAAATGTGATGAGTGTCAAGGTACTCGATTTAAACCAGAAACTTTAGAAGTGATGTACAAAGGCAAAAATATTAATGAAATTTTGGGCACAACTTTTGACGAGGCGGCTGATTTTTTTGCTAATATTAATTCTATTAAACGTAAAATTGCCACGATTCGCGAGGTCGGTTTAGGTTATTTAAAACTAGGTCAACCTAGCAATACGCTTTCAGGTGGTGAGTCACAAAGATTAAAAATTAGTCGAGAATTGGTCAAAAAAAATGATGGCAAAATACTTTACATTTTAGATGAACCCACCACCGGTTTACATTTTTATGACATCGATAAATTAATAAAAGTTTTGCGACGTTTAGTTGATATGGGGAACACTGTTGTGGTTATTGAACATAATTTGGATGTCATCAAAAATTCAGATTGGATCATTGATATGGGTCCCGAAGGTGGTCATCGAGGAGGTGAATTAGTCGCCTCTGGCACCATCGCCGACATTATCGCCTGCCCCAAATCCTACACCGGCCAATATTTAAAAAAGATGGTAAATCAAAAATAAACCCTTGCTTTTAAATCATTATCGATATATTATAATCATAATATGATTAATAATACTGTACTTCAAATTCCAATCAACAATTCTTTTCTAGATGTTGTCAAAGCTAAGGCACTTAATTTGGGTTTTTCCTCTTTACAAGATTATACTCGATTTCACTATACACAACTTATAAATAGTGTAATTACTTTTAGTATGGAACCAGAACCAATCAAATTGTCAATAAAAAATGCTAAAAAATACGACAAAATGACTGCGGATATTTTGAGTGGTAAAGTTAAGACAAGAACAGCTCATTCAGTTAACGAACTAATGATGCAACTAAATTCGTAATTATGACAATTGATATCGAACATTCACCACAGTTTGACAAACATTTCAAAAAAAGAATAAGTGAGAATGACAAATTAACTAAGCAATTTGTTCAACGGCTAAATTATTTTATAGACAACCCCAAACATCCTTTACTTAAAGATCATTTGTTAACCAGAAACAAAACAGGACTAAGATCTTTTTCTATAAATGGTGATTTGCGAGTAATATATAAAATTATTAATGAAAATAAAGTACTGTTTTACGACATCGGTTCTCATAACCAAGTTTATTAATGATAGATTTACAAACTCTCCCTCCATCCCCTGGAGTCTATATTTATCGTAATAAAAAAGGTGAAATAATTTATGTTGGCAAGGCCATAAATTTAAAAAAAAGAGTTACTCAATACTTTCAACGCGACGATGCTCTCGGTCCAAAAACTACAATTTTAGTCTCCCAAATTGATTCAATTGAGACGCGTGTTGTCGGTAGTGAAATCGAGGCTCTAATTTTAGAAGCCTCACTCATCAAAAAACACCTCCCAAAATATAATTCTCTGATGCGTGACGACCAGTCTTATATATATATAGTAGTTACACACGACCCATTACCTGTTATATATAGTATCCACAAATCAGGTTTACCTACAAACGCTGACGTTTTTGGACCCTTTCCCTCAGGTTCCGACGTCAAAAGTCTACTCAAAACCATTCGTCACATTTTCCCCTATTACACCAAAAAACACGGCAAAATAAATTGTCTGTACTGTCATTTACACCTTTGTCCCAGTCCAAACATTTCACCAGTATTATATAAAAAAACTATAGCTAAAATTAAAAAAATACTAAATGGAAAATTTTCCTTACTCAAACGACAGTTGATAACTGAAATGAATACATATTCAAAATTACAAAATTATGAGCAATCATTACTCATAAAAAATCAAATTACTTCACTTGATTATGTAGTTAATGGCTGGCACAATTTAAAAAATTTGTTTGCTCAAATAAATTTAGACGATGATGTCTCGAGTCGTGCTGTCATGGAATTGCAGACCGCTTTATCACCATATCTCACAATCAATAAGTTACATCGTATCGAATGTTACGATATTTCTCAATTTGGCACCAAATATTTTGTTGGCTCCATGACTGTCGCCATTGACGGTAAACTAGACCACGGACTTTATCGTCAGTTTAAAATCGGAAATACGTCATTGCGAGGCTTTAGCAAGCTTTCTCGTGGGGAGATGCTAGCCAATGACGCTTTTATGCTTCGAGAAATTGTCTACCGTCGATTGCAACACTCCGAGTGGGGGACTCCTGATTTGATTATTGTCGATGGCGGTAAACCCCAAGTATCTTCAATTTCTTTACTGAAATCTGAAAAACTGATACCTGACATCTCATTTATTGGTTTAGCAAAAAAATACGAAACAATAATAATAAAAAATAATAATAAATATATAGAGATAAATTTGTCCCAAAATTCCTCAGCCCTAAATTTAATCAAAAATCTCCGTAACGAAGCCCACCGTTTTGCCAATCGCTATCGCAAAAAACTTATGTCGTCTGACCAATCGCCTTTCTAATCATTTCCCGTGTAGCACTTAGTTTGGCTAAGGTAATCCAATCTTTACTCACATTTTTATTTTTTGTAGTTAAAATTTCCACCAAATCACCAGTCTTCAATTCATCGCTAATTTTTGCCATTTTATTATTTATTTTTACTCCCAGACATCGGTCACCCACACCACTATGTATTCGATAGGCAAAATCAATTGGTGTCGATCCGGATAATAATTGAATTGTGTCACCTTTCGGGGTGAACACATAAATAAATTTTGACAAAACCGATATCCGATAGTTATTTACTTTACTATCATTTTTTTGCCAAGTGACCAAATCTTTTACCCACTCCAAACCTTGACCATTACCCATATTTTTACTCATTTTATAGGCAATGTGTGAAGCTGGACCAAATTCATTAAATTCATGCATTTCATAAGTTCTAATCTGGATTTCTGCAGTCATACCATTTTCCAAATTAATAGTCGTTTGAATTGATCGATATCCACTTGGTTTGGGAGTTGATATATAATCATCAAAACACTCAGGAATATATTCAAATTTGGCATGTAATAATCCCAAAATCGTATAGCAATCGGCCACATCTTTACAAATTATTCGCACCCCGACTCCATCTTTTAGTTTATCTAGTCCTTTTTGTTTAATTTTTAAATAACTGCTATACAAACCTTTAACCCGGCTACTTACTTCGCACCCAGCAATTCGATTTGATTTTAATAAAACATTAATATCATTAGTAATTTTATTTAATGCTTTTTCATCCTCTAATTCAGATTTTTTTAATTCTAATTCTAAATTACTTGCTTTTTTGGGATACAAAATTTTAAATGCAATATCTTCCAATAATCGTTTAAAATAATGCAATCCTACATATTCTGCTACTGGACCATATATCCCCAAAACCCTTTGCGCATATTTTATTTGTCTGTCTTTAGGCAAATAATTTACTGTGAGTCCGTTATGTAATTTATCGGTCAAACGAATCACCAAAACTCTAACATCATTAACCGATGAAAATAAAAATCTTCGGAATATTTCCACGTTTGTTTTGTGAATTTCGACACCACTCGTTTTATGTTTAACATCAGTCATTCCTGACACCAACAACGCCACTTCATCACCAAATAAATTAGCAATCTCATCTTCTGTTGTATTTGTATCTTCAATACAATCGTGGAGTAGTGCGGCAATAACTGCTTCTTGACCAACTCCAAGTTGTGCCACCACTTTTGCTACCCATACTGGATGGGTAATATATTCATCTCCCGATTCTCGAAATTGACCTTTGTGTTTTTCAGTGGCAAATTTTAAGGCCAATTTAACCTGTTCATCCGTAAAATCTAGTGTACTGTTTAAATCTAAATTTGACATTTTAGGTTCCCTAGTCTAACATAAACGACTATAACCTTATGACTAAACAACAACTAACCAAAGAAGGGTTTGATAAATTAAAACAAGAATTGACAAAACTTAATACCAAAGCCAGTCAATTGGTTGATCGACTTGAAGAAGTTGCCCAGCCCGACGAATCAGGTGAGGATGGTTTAGCCTCGCAACTAAAAGCCGAGCTAGAAGTTCTCAATGACAAAATTTCTGGTTATGAGGAAGTTTTGGCTAATGTCGAAATAGTTACTGGTAAAACATCGAAAAGTATCATTACTGTTGGCTCTACACTTAAAATAAAAATTGGTTCAACCGCACAAAAAGAATTTACCGTGGTTTCCGAATTTGAAGCCGATCCTACCACTAACAAAATTTCTGACCAATCACCTTTAGGACTCGCTCTTTTGGGTAAAAAAGTAGGTCAAACTTTTCAAATTGATGCCCCAGTTGGCAAAGTCACCTACAAAATCGTCTCTATCAAATAAAAAAAATAAACTCAACAAAGTTTATATTTTTGTTTTAAAATACATTAATTCGTAATTATTAATTTTTAATTCGTAATTTATTTGTCATGTCCGATTTAGTAGAACAACGTCAAAATAAATTAAACGAACTCAAAAGACTAGGTGATGCCTATCCCCAGCCAAATTTAGCCTCTCGTCAATCGACGGTAGAATCTCTCAAAATGGAGGGCAAACAAGTGACAGTTGCTGGTCGTATTCTTTTACTTCGTGGACACGGCAAAATATTATTTGCTGATTTACACGATTTAACTGGCAAAATTCAATTATTTTTCGAAAAAAATACCCTTGCCGACAAAATAGACCAAACCAAATTATTTGATTTGGGTGACATAATTTCAGCTACAGGTATAGTCTTTAAAACTACTGCTGGTGAAACCACCATTCGTGTCTCAGATTTTCAAATACTTGCCAAAAATTTACGACCGCTACCAGAAAAATTTCATGGTCTAACCGATGTTGAAGAAAGATATCGACAACGTTATGTTGACCTAATTGTCAATCCTGAAAGTCGTGAAATTTTTAAAACTAGATCCAAGATTTTGTCGACAATGCGCAAATTTTTAGATGAGCACGGGTTTATGGAAGTCGAAACACCAATTTTACAACCTGTTTATGGTGGCGCCAGCGCTAAACCGTTTGTCACCCATTACAACGAACTTAATCAAAACATGTATCTGCGCATTAGCGATGAATTGTATTTAAAAAGATTAATTGTCGGAGGACTGGAAAAAGTTTACGAAGTATCAAAAGATTTTCGAAATGAAGGTGTCTCTCGTTTTCACAATCCCGAATTTACCCAAATCGAATTTTACTGGGCTTATGTTGATTATGACGAATTAATGCGATTTACCGAACAATTAGTTTCAACTACAATCAAGACCATAAAAAAATCTTTAACTGTTAGTTTCCAGGGGAAAAAACTAGATTTTACTCCACCCTTTCCTCGACTAACTTTTCGCGATGCCATATTTGAAAAAACAAAGATTGATATTGATTTAATTAAAACAGAGCAAGATTTTCATAAATCCTTGGAAATTGGAAATTGGAAATTGGATATTACTGGCGTAGTTGGTCTCGGTGCCCATTTTGATGCATTGTACAAAGAATATGTCAGACCGTATTTAATTGGCCCAGTTTTTATCACCGATTATCCTTCCGAAATGATTGCCTTGGCCAAACGAAAAGCCGATAATCCCGACAAAATTGCCTCATTTCAATTGCTAGCCATGGGGACGGAGTTGCTTAAAGCCTACAACGAACTAAATGATCCAGCCGACCAAAAAGCCAGATGGCAAGACGAAGTGGCCCTTGAAAAGAAGGGAGCAGAGACAGCCATGCAAATGGATGATGATTATATTCGTGCTCTCGAATATGGCATGCCACCCACCACCGGTTGGGGTATGGGCATCGACCGCTTTACCCAATTTCTCACCGACTCACCTACCATCAAAGATGTTATTTTGTTTCCTGCCATGCGAGAAGAAAATTCTTCACACGTCATTGCGAGTGCATCCGAAGCAATCTCGTTCGGAGTAGGCTTGGCCTCTGACAAAATCATCATCGGTGAAATAGTTGAATTAGAAAATCACCCCAACGCCGACAAACTTCACGTTTTAAAAATAAACACTGGCTCTGAGGTACTTCAAATCGTCTGTGGTGCTCAAAATATTTCTGTTGGTGATATTGTCCCAGTCTCACTTGTTGGTGCTCAAGTTTTTGACGAAAAAAATAATTCTCAAGTGGTAAAAGTCGCCAAACTTCGCGGTATCGAATCCATGGGCATGCTTTGTTCTGCACGCGAGCTTGGCCTCGGCCCAGACCATGACGGCATTTATCTTTTAGATAAAAAATTAAAAGAAAGTTTAGGTCAGCCAGTAAATAAATTTATAAAAAATAAATCGTAATTCGTAATTTTTAATTATTAATTGATTATATGGATCATCAAAAATTCAAAGATGCGGTGAAGCAAAACTTGGAAACAAATATTTATAATCACTCGCTATCACTCGAAGCCTGTATGTTAGGTCTTTATGATTATTTTTCTGCTAATAATTTATTAGATACCAGTGAGCCAACTCGTGAGGAATGGGGGATTGTCGGGCTTATTCACGATATTGATTTTGCCGGTGATACCAAAGAATTACATCCACTCCGTACTCGTGAAGTTTTAGCAAAATACGGATTAGAAATAAACGACACTATTCAACAAATAATTTTAAGCCACGATGCCCATCAAAATATTAAAATGGATAGCAAGGCCAAGTGGTCAATTTTTTGCGCTGACTCATTAACCGGTTTAATCACTGCTGTGGCCTTTGTCTACCCTGATCGAAAATTATCATCGGTCAAAGTATCCTCAGTTTTAAAACGATTTTTAAAAGAACCCAAATTCGCCGCCGGCACACGCCGAGACGAAGTTGCTCAATGTGCCAACCCTTTGGGACTAAATCTCCCCATCGACAAATTCATTGAAATTTGCCTAACTTCAATGCAAGGTATCGCTACAGAAATAAATCTATAAATAAATAATTCCCCCTCTTGTCAAAGAGGGGGTTAGGGGGAGATTGAACAACTTTGATCCATTATATTTCCTACGTTTTTGCGATAGACTATCTCATCTAAATGCAAAAACAAAATTTTCGCATCACTTCTATCTCCTCTACGACGGGGTTATAGACGCGCCAATCACCCCTCACAAAATCGACGCATTTAGATATTAAATAACAAAAATGATAGATATAAATTTACTCAGGACAAATCCAGAAATAGTCAAAAAAAATCTCCAAAACCGTGGCAAAGATATTGCAGTTATTGATCAACTTATTGCCCTAGATTCGGCCAATCGTGAGACTCAAAAACAAGTAGAAACACTTCGCGCTGATCAAAATAAAATCAGCAAAGACATCAAAGGTAAGCCAACTAACGAACAATTAAAATCAGCCACCAAAATTAAAGAAGAATTAAAAGTTATTGGAGATAAATTAAAAAATTCGAGTGCTGAATTAAATAATTTACTTGAGGAAATCCCCAATATCTGTGCCACTGATGTTCCCGTAGGTAAGGATGATAATGACAATGTAGTCATAAAAACTGTTGGTCAAAAACCAGTTTTTGATTTTACTCCCAAGGATCACATTGACCTAGGTGAAGTTCTTGATATTTTAGATGTCAAAAAAGCCGGCGAATTATCAGGTTCTCGTTTTGGCTATTTCAAAAATCAAGGTGCAGTTTTAGAAATGGCGGTTATGTTCTATGCCTTCAATAAATTAGTTGCCAAGGGTTGGCGCGGTATGATTCCTCCCACCATGATTAAAAGCAAAACCGAATGGGGGTGTGGCTATACTTCAAACAAAAACTTATTCAATGCCAGCTATTCCATTCCCGAGGATGATCTAATTTTTATTTCTTCATCGGAACATTCAGTAATCCCCTTTCATAGTAACGAAATTCTCGACAGCAAAATTTTTCCCATTAAGTATGTCAACTTTTCGCCGTGTTTTAGGCGAGAAGCTGGCACTTATGGCAAAGACACCCGCGGTCTTTTTCGGGTTCACTTTTTTAACAAAGTCGAAATGAATGTTTTTACCCTCCCCGATTTTAAAATATCCGATGCCATGCAACAAGAAATGTTGGCAATCGAAGAAGAAATTATGCAAGATTTTGGCCTCCATTACCAAATTGTGAACTGTTGTACTGGTGACTTGCCCCAACCAAATCGACGGATGTTTGACATCAATACCTGGTTTCCTGGTCAAAATAATTATCGTGAAACTCAATCGTGTAGTACTTGTTCCGACTATCAATCTCGACGTTTAAACACCAAGGTTAAAATCGATGGTGAAAATAAATTTGTCCATATTCTAAATGCTACCGTTATTACCGACCGTGCCGTCCTCGCCATTATCGAAAATGGTCAACAAGCTAACGGCTCGATAAACATTCCACCTTGCCTTGTTCCCCTTACTAGTTTTGCCACTATACCCACACTTAGCTAGAGGAGCCATCCCATCCCTGTCTCAATTTATCGAGGCAGGGGGGTTGCAATTTACAATTAAATCTAATAACCAAGAAACAATAACCAAGTATTCCAAACAATTACCAATATTTCAAATCCCAACAATCAAACAGTTTGTAATTTTGGTGATTGGTAATTGAAATTTGTTTGTTTCTTGTGATTTGGTTATTGGTTATTATGCAATAATACATATATGCTCTCTTTTCTAAAATCTTTTTTCGACGAAAATAAAAAATCAATAAATTCCCTAAAACCTATTGTCGATAAAATAAATTCTTTTGAAGAGGAAATAAAAAAACTTTCTGATGAAAAGCTAACCAACAAAACCACCGAATTTAGAAATCGTCTATCTAAAGGTGAGAGTTTAGATGATATTCTCCTGGAAGCCTACTCTGTCTGTCGTGAAGCCATATTCCGCACTATTGGTGAGCGTGCCTACGATGTCCAGTTAATGGCTGCCATTGTCCTCCACCGTGGTGCTATCGCCGAACAAAGAACTGGTGAGGGTAAAACTCATTCCGTTATTTTCCCCGCCTATTTAAATGCAATCTCCGGCAAAGGTGTTCATATTATTACTCCCAACGATTATCTAACTCGGGTTGGTGCTGGTTGGTATCCCCGTGCCCTAAAATTACTGGGGTTGACAACTTCAGCCATCGTTCACGAAGAATCGTTTATTTTGGATCCCGAATTTACATCGTCAGTCAATTCTGTTGACACTCGACTTTTACATTTAAAACCCATCTCACGTCGCGAAGCTTATTTGGCCGATATTACCTATGGAACTAACAATGAATTTGGTTTTGATTATCTTCGCGATCATATGGTCAAAAATTTTGAGCAAAAAGTTCAACGACCAAATTTCAATTTTGCCATTGTTGATGAAGTAGACTTTGTTTTAATCGACGAGGCCCGTACCCCACTTATTATTTCTTCTCCTAATCAACAGTCTGTCGATAAATACTATACTTTTGCCAAAATAGTCCAAAGTTTACAACCCACAGACTATATTATCGATGAAAAATCAAAATCAGCCACCCTCTCAGAATTTGGTATCCGTAAAGTTGAAAATATCCTAAATGTCGGCAATTTGTATGAGGAATCGTTTGAAACTATTCACTATATAGAAAATGCCATCAAGGCCCAAACCTTATTTCACAAAGACAAAGATTATGTTATTAAGGACGGAGAAATAATAATTGTCGATGAATTTACTGGCCGTTTGATGAATGGTCGGCGGTGGTCTGACGGTCTTCATCAAGCTGTTGAAGCCAAAGAAAACGTCAAAGTCCAACAAGAATCTCAAACATGGGCTACCATCACTTTTCAAAATTTTTTTAGATTATATGACAAATTAGCCGGTATGACTGGTACTGCCGCCACCGAGGCCGAGGAATTTCGTAAGATTTATAATCTGGAAGTTGTTACTATTCCCACCAACCAAGTCGTTCGGCGAATTGATACTCAAGATTTAATCTACAAAAACCAGCAGGCCAAATATGCTGCCATTGCCACTACTATCGCCAATTTACACGCCAAAGGACAACCGGTTTTGATTGGAACTACTAGTATTCAAAAGAATGAAATAATTTCTTCCATGTTAAAAAATAAAGGGGTCAAACATCAGGTATTAAATGCCAAGAATCATTTATCTGAAGCCCAAATTATTGCTCAAGCTGGCTGTAAAGGTGCAGTCACCGTTGCCACTAATATGGCTGGTCGAGGAGTCGACATTGTTCTTGGTGGTCCCAAGGACCAATTGCCACTAGATGTTTGGCAAAAAGAACACGATGATGTTTTAGCATTAGGTGGTTTGTTTGTTATTGGTACTGAACGTCACGAATCTCGTCGGATTGATAATCAGCTTCGAGGTCGTGGTGGTCGTCAAGGAGATCCAGGCTATTCCCAATTTTATGTTGCTCTCGATGATGATTTGATGCGAATTTTTGGTGGTGAAAATATTTCCTCTCTTATGACTCGATTTAATATGCCCGAAAATGAGGCATTAACTCATCCTCTTGTTTCCAAAGTTTTGGAACAAATTCAGGTCAAAGTTGAAGGTTACAACTTTGACACTCGGAAATCCTTGGTTGAATACGATGATGTCATCAACAAACAACGTAAAATTATTTATACTCTAAGGGACGGCACTTTGCAGAACGCAAAAGAAAGTCCTCAAAATAATTTTGAAGAAATTAAAAAAGTTTTAATCAAAGAAACTGCCCGTATTGCCAATGAACTTAGTAGTCCCGAAACCATTGCTTTAGAATTTTCCGAAATTTTACCAATGTCTCCACATGATCGACAAGAGCTTGAGAAAAAGATTGAAGCAACTGAAAATAAACCAGAATTATTATTAAATTTATTACTTGATCAATGGCAACAACGTCAATCGTATTTTGGTGACAATATCGGTAACGATATTATTGCCTATGCCATTATCGAGACACTCGATCCATTATGGGTAGAACATTTGACAGCACTAGACGACCTACGTGATGGCGTTCGACTTCGTGGATATGCCCAAAAAGATCCATTAATCGAATATCGTAAAGAGGGTTTTGAAATGTTTCAAAATCTCATGACCAAGTTTGAGCAAAATTTATCACGAATGCTTTTCCGCCTCGAACCCATTGCCACCCCAGTTTCTGTACCCACCAACGCCACCGAAGGTCGTCGTGGCGTAAACGAATCGTCATTGCGAGGAGGTCTTCCGACGAAGCAATCTCGTTCGGGACCGGCTCTCGGCCGCAACGACCCCTGTTGGTGTGGGTCAAAAAAGAAATGGAAAAAATGTCATTATCCAGCTATAAGTTAGTTATTTTGACATCTTCCAATATCATCTAACATCTTCTAATATATTCTAATGATTTCGTATCACTTCACTAAGTCAAAAGACATCGAAAAGTATCTAATAGAATTGGAATCCATCAAAATTAATTTTGATAATCTAAAAACCATCCCCGAGGTAGAGGAAAAAATTCGTCGTGATTCAAGGTTAAAAAGTGCCTTATATTCGGCACGAATTGAAGGCAATCCACTCCACCCTTCAGAAATCTCAGAAATCATTGATAACGAATCAGACGATATCTATCAAGTCGAAGTCAAAAATTTACACAAAGCCTACAATTTTATCTATCAATCAGAAAATAATAAACCGATATCTTTGGAATTAATCAAAGATTTGCATTTAAAAACTATGCAAAATCTGTCACCCATGGCCGGCAAGTTTCGCCAAGAACCTTGGGCTATCTTTGACCAAAATGGTAACGCCATTCACCTCGCTCCACCATTTTTTAAAGTTCCCGACTTAATGCAAGAATTTGTCAATTATTTAAATAATTTAAATGACCACCCCACCATAATTTCCGCCATATCTCAATTTATATTTGAAAAAATCCATCCTTTTGCTGATGGCAATGGCCGTGCTGGTCGTTTAATTTCCGCCTACATTTTAAAACAAAACAATTATCATTTACGTGGTCTAATTCATTTTGAAGAATATACCGATAATCATCGACAAGCTTATTATTATGCCCTCGAACCTAGTTCTGATATGACCGAATTTATCGAATATTTTTTAAAATCACTAGTTACTACAGCCAAATCAATTTTAAAACAGTTGCAAAATCCAGCACATACTGATAAATCTCTGCCATTTCGCCGTCAAGAAATTCTAAACATAATTTCCGATCATCCAAATTGTTCCTTTGATTTTTTACAACGCCGTTTTGCCAACGTCAACCCCAAAACCCTCCATTACGATATAAAGAAATTACAAAATATAAATTTAATTCAAAAAGTCGGCGCCACCCGTGGTACCCTATATCGTCTATCTAGTTGACATATTGGATACACATATCTTATAATATGTATATGAAAAATATAAATTTTAAAAATGCTCTTGCAGCTAAAATTCCTAAAAAAATAATTATAGAATTAACACAAAATCTACCTAAAAATCTTCTCTCTATAAAACTTCAGCTCGTTAATTGACCATTTAATATCATCTAGTGCTCGGTGGGATAAATCAATTTTTTTGTGTTCCAAAAAATCTTTAACTTCATTTCCATACCATCTCTTGGCAATTTCTTTTATTGACGACACATCAATAATTCTATAGTTTAAATATTTTTCGACCTTAGGAAAGTATTTTTTTAAAAACATTCTATCAACATAAACCGAGTTGCCACACAACAACCCCTGTTTTTCTTCTGTATATTTACGAATCAGTTTAAAAATCAACTTTCTGGCATCATTTAGTGATATTGTCGAATTTCGCGACCTGTCAGTTAAACCATTATTTCCCAAATGTTCTTTACACCAATCATTCATGCCGTACAACACTTCTTCAGGCTGGTGAACCACCAAATCAATCGATTCATCCAATATATTTAGTTCACTATCGGTAATAATAATAGCAATTTCTAAAATTTTATCTCGCTCCACATTTAACCCCGTCATTTCCATATCAATCCAAATTAAATTTTTTGATGTTTCCATGTGTCTATTATATCCAACAATGTTAAAATAATTTATGGACGATTGTATATTTTGTAAAATAGTAAAAGGAGACATACCTTGTTACAAGGTCTACGAAGATGATAAATATTTAGGTTTTCTTGATATTAAGCCACTAAATATTGGTAATTCACTTTTAATTCCAAAAGATCATCACCATTGGGTATATGATGTCCCTAACTTTGGGCAATATTTTGAAATAGCCAAAAAAATTGCACTAGAGACAAAAAATATAGTCAATGCTGAGGCGGTTTCATTTTTAACCCTAGGTTATGAAGTTCCTCACGCACATATACGAATAATTCCTCGTTTTCCAAACGATCTTCACACACATGGTATCGATACAAATTTAATCGTCAATCAATCAAAAGAAGATTTTGTTGAAATTTCTGCTAAAATATTTAATTTACTAAAATGAACGAATCAAATCTCGAACAACAATTAATATTGATTAACAAGAAACTAGATCGTATTACCAACCCGTTAAAAGTTGCTGGGTTGCAATTTACTGCCGGAATTTTTCACTCTTTTGGTAATCTGGTTGGCACTATTCTTATCGCCGCCCTAGTTTTCTATGTCTTTTCTAGCCTAAATTTAGGTGAATATTTAAATAAATATATCCAAAATTTAATCCCCAAACCCCAAATCAACATCCAATCACCATTTTAAAAATCACGTCATTGCGAGGAGCAAATATACAACAGCGACGTGACAATCTCGTTGGAATTTAGAAAGTGCTTTCTCTACACCATCGAGATTGCTTCGTCGGATTATCTCCTCGCAATGACGTATTACAATTTTCTCGCATTCCTCACTCGATCGGTTTTTGTCAAATATTTTTTTCTAAGTCGAACATTTTTAGGTGTAATATCTATCAGCTCATCATTTTCAATAAAATCAAGTGCTTCCTCGATACTATATTTTACTGCCGGTGCCAAGGTAATCGCATCATCATTACCCGACGATCGCATATTGGTTAATTGTTTCCCCTTACAAATATTCATTTCCAAATCACCCTCCACTGGTCGCAAACCTACAATCTGTCCCTCGTATACATCTTCGGTTGGGGCTATAAACGTTATTCCCCGTTTTTGGGCAATATCCAATCCAAATGCCAATGCCTTGCCACTTCTATCAGTAATAATCACTCCGTTTCTGACTTTTTGGACACCATCACCTTTCGGTTCGTAGCCCAGTGACAAAAATGTCAGTGACACCATCCCGCGAGTATCAGCAATCAGCCGACTACGTAGTCCCAAAGCATTTCGCTCCGAGATTTTATAAATCATTTTAGTCCCATATTTTTCATCCGTTGTCATATCAAGCATCAACCCTTTACGCTTTCCCATTTCCGATGTCACCACCCCAACATGATCATCATCAACTACTATTGTTACTTCTGTAAACGGCTCAAAAGTTTTACCCTCGACTTCCTTATAAATAACTTCAGGTTTACCCACCTCCAGGGCGTAACCTTCACGACGCAATTTTTCAATCAAAATAGCTAAATGCAATTCACCACGACCTGCCACAATCATCCGAATACTATCGTTGTGATCGACCTCTATTTTCATCCCTAAATTTGTCTCCATTTCTTGGGCCAATCTTTCTTTTAATTCACGACTAGTCAAAAATTTTGCTTCATCCTTGGCAAAAATACCAGTATTTGGGCCAAAAGATGCTTTAATTGTTGGTTCAGATATCTCAATGGCTTTTAGTGCCACTTGATAATGTGTGTCGGTTATTGTTTGACCAATTTTAATATTAGAATTTCCTGCCACATAAATAACTTCACCACTACTGGCTTCCGATGCTTCGACTTTTTGGATGCCCTCATTAACAAACATTTTTTCGATTTTAAAATTAGATACCAGCTTTTGATCTGGATTTAATAATGACACAAAATCACCCTTTTTAACTTTTCCTTGAATTATTCGACCTAATGCCAAATTGCCTAAATATTCATTTTTTTCAAATGCCGATATTTGCATTTGAAATGGCCTATCAACATTAATCATCGAATTTGGGACATATTTCAAAATTGTTTCAAACAGGGGAGTAGTATCACCTGGGGCCGACATATCACTAGGCATTGCATTCCAGCATTTTCCCTCACGACCAATGGCGTAAACTATGGGAAAATCAAGAGCGTCGTCATCGCCAGCTAGTGTTAAAAATAAATTTTCCGAATCACGAATTACTTCTGCTACCCTTGCATCTTTTCTGTCAATTTTATTAATTACTAGAATTACTTTTAAACCTGCCTCAAGAGCCTTTTTTAACACAAATTTAGTTTGGGACAGTGGTCCCTCGGCCGCATCAACAATCAGTAAGGCCGCATCAGCCATATTTAAAATTCGCTCCACTTCACCGCCAAAGTCAGCATGTCCCGGAGTGTCGATAATATTGATTTTTACGCCTTTATAAACTACCGAAGTATTTTTTGACAAAATCGTAATCCCCTTTTCCCGTTCCAAATCGTTACTATCCATGATTCTATCTCTAGTCATCTCTTCTTGATTATCGCGGAAAGTGTGGGTTTGTTTTAGTAACGCATCAACTAAGGTTGTTTTTCCATGGTCAACGTGAGCAATTACTGCCACATTACGGATATCAGTTAAGCTAGGCATTCCTCGATTATACCAGCAAAACGAGTATAATACTATAAATGTATAAATTAATTAAGTTAGTATTCTCAGTATTAATTTTACTTGTAATTTTGGGATTTGTTTTTTGGAACTTGCCTGGAACTTGTCAATTTGGAAATTGTAAATTTAAACAGACCATTGATCAAGTTAAAATTACTACTGAAACAATTATTCCTAAACCAACCACAATTTTAGAATCAGGCGTTCCCGACTATTTTTTAAACAAAACCGCTTTTATTCCCCAAGCCCCCGAGAAAAACTGGGATCAACCTTGGCAAGATACTTGCGAGGAAGCCGCTATTTTAACTGTCAAATATTATTTTGAAAACAAAACCCCAGATATTTCTACTTTATTGACAGACTATAAAGTCTTAATCGATAAATCAAATTCACATGATATTAATTTAGCTAAAATGTCCCAAATTGCTTCAGACTTATACAATTATGATTCCAAAATTATCGACAATCCCAATACCGATACTATTGAAAAATACCTAAGTCGGGGACATATTTTAGTTGTACCCGCCAATGGTAAAACCCTCTATCGGGAAAACAAATATTTTAAAAACGGGGGACCGCTATATCACAATCTGGTAATTCTGGGCTATGATCATAATAAAAAACAATTTATAGTTCACGATGTTGGCACCCAATTTGGTGCCTATTTTAAATATAGTTATCAGGTTTTAATGGACAGTATCCATGATTTACCACCATCTGGTGACAAAAAAGAAATAAACCAAGGTGTACCACGGCTTTTACTTTTGCTAAAATAGATTATGAAAAACAAAATAATCATTTTAACCTCAGTGCTATTATTATCATCGTGTACTCTATTTCCCACCCCGAAAACAAACGATATTGACATTGTCAGCAATCAACCAACCACATTACAAGTTAAACCAACCACAATTATGGATAAAAAAAACGACAACTTAGTTGCCTTGACCCTAAAAGATGGTCAAATAGTAATAAAACTTTATGATCAAGAAACTCCCAATACCGCCAAAACTTTTCGTGACAAAATCAATTCTGGCTTTTATGATGGCTTAACCTTTCACCGTGTTATTCCCGGCTTTATGGCCCAAGGAGGCGATCCTACTGGCACAGGTACTGGTGGTGGTAAGCAAAAATCAGAGCTAAACAACATCCCTTTCAAACGTGGTTCCTTGGGACTGGCTAGAACTGCGCAAACCAATCAAGTTAGCAACGATAGTCAATTTTTTATCTGTTACAATGACACTGGTTGTGCCCATTTAACCAGTGATTACGTCAATTTTGGGCAAGTAGTTTCTGGTCTAGAAGTTTTGGACAAAATTGTTCAGGGTGACAAAATTATAAAAGCAATCAGTACTACCAAATAATATGAAAAAAATAATAATTGCATTATTAATAATTGTCGCCATTGCCTATGGTGGCAAGATGATTTCTAAAATTTCTCTCCCTGATTATCCAGATTCAGAGGCCGATTTAATTTTATACTGGGGCAAAGGTTGCCCTCATTGTGAAAATGTCAAAAAATATATTCGAGAAAATAATTTAGACGATAAAATAAAAATAGCCTATCGCGAAGTATATTATGACAATGGAAATCAAAAAAAACTTGAGGAAACCGTCAAATTTTGTCCCGAAATAGATGTCACCCAAGGTATCGGAGTTCCCCTATCATTCGACCCAAAAGAAAAAAAATGTATATTGGGTGACACTCCAGCCATTGATTGGTTAAAATCAAAAATTACTAATAATTAAATTAAATTTCCCCCCTCTTGTCAAAGAGGGGGTAGGGGGAGATTGAAAATTGAGTAAAAAACAAAAACATCTAAAATTTGGACCCGAATCAGTCATGCGTCTGGTAGTATTTGTAATTTTAGTTTCTCTCGCCATTGGTTATTTTAGCAATTCAAAATCAAATATCACCCTTCCTCAAATTGATTCAAAAGTATTAGGAGATTTTTCGCCAAAAATAAATGAGGCTCAAAAGTGGCTAAATAACGAAATAAATAAATTAAAATCGCAAGCGCTAGATCAGGTTTTCAAAAAAATAAAGTCTAGTATTTTAAAATAAAATGGACGTTTTAAATTTACAAAAACGATTAGCTGAAGTTGAAACCAAATTAAATCTTTCTAATCTAAAAACAGAACAGGAATCACTAAAAATCCAATCAGTTGACCCCAATTTATGGCAAAACCAAAACAAAGCCAGCCTTATAATGCAAGATTTGTCAGACGTTACCAAGACAATAAATCAATTAGAACAGTTTAAATCAGAAATAGACAATTTAATCGAAATAAACAGCCTCCTATTAGCGAAACCAGATGATAACATGCAAAAAGAGCTAGATAGAAATTTAAATAAAATTAACGATGAGCTTGAGCAACTAGAAAATCAAACCTATCTTTCGGGTAAATATGACAAAAATTTTGCTATTTTTTCTATTCATTCTGGACAAGGTGGTACCGAAGCTATGGATTGGGCATCAATTTTACAACGCATGTATCTTCGTTATTTTGACAAAAAAGGTTGGAAATATGAAATGCTTGATATGGTCATGGGTGATGAAGCGGGGATAAAATCAGTTTCATTTAAAGTCTCCGCGCCCTATGCTTATGGCTATCTTTGTCGTGAAGGTGGAGTCCATCGTTTAGTCCGTTTATCTCCATTTAACGCCAATCAACTTCGTCAAACATCTTTTGCTAAAGTCGAGGTTTCTCCAGTAATCAAAGGTAACGATGAATTGGCACCCATAAAACCAGAAGAAGTCGAATTTACCGCCTATCGTGCCGGTGGCCATGGTGGCCAGAATGTTAACAAAGTTTCTACTGCTGTCCGCATTACCCACATTACCACCGGTTTAGTATTTTCCTGTCAAAGTCAGCGCAGTCAAGAGCAAAATCGTGAGGTAGCGATGGAAATGCTCGCATCAAAATTGTGGGCGCTCGAGCAAGAAAAACGTGCTTCCGAGCAAAAAGATATTAAAGGCGCCAACATAATCGCTGGCTGGGGACATCAAATTCGATCGTATGTTTTACATCCCTACAAAATGGTCAAGGATTTGCGTACACGTTACGAAACTTCACTTACAGATTCAATTTTAGACGGTGATTTAGATGGGTTTATTTTCGCCGAACTTCGACTACTATGACAAAACCCAAACTCACTATAATTCTATTTTTATATTTAATAATAATTTTCCTATTCGTAATTCGTAATTTGAAATTCGTAATTCCCCAGAATTTCCTAATTCTTGGTCTCGACCCCAGAAATGATTTGCTCGAAAAAACCCAAACAACCGACACTATTATATATGCCAATATTTCCCCCAAGTATGATTCGGTTAAACTATTCTCCCTCCCTCGCGATTTGTGGTTTTACCAAAAATCAATAAAAATAAACCAAATATATCCCGATACTTTTGAAAATATTCAAAATAGTTTTAGCCAAATCATCGGTCAAAATATCGATAAAATAATTGTCGTTACTACTCAAAATCTAAATGAAATTGCCGACTTGATTGGTGGAATAGACGTCTATCTTGAGACTGAGCTGAAAGATGTCCAATATCCCAATCAGGCATATATTGACAATCCCAAATCTGGTGCCCCAATTTACAAAACAATTTATTATCCTGTCGGTATTAACCATCTCGATTCCAGCAATATTACTGAATATGTCCGTTCCCGTAAAAGCTCAGAGCTAGCCAGCAACGGTGGTACTGATTTGGGACGGATTGCTCGTCAACAAAAATTATTTGATGTACTATTTACCAAAATTATCAAAACACGCAATCCAAAACAAATATTTAATCTTTATCAATATTTTAATAATAATATTTCACACAATATAACCAAAAAAGACTATTTAAATCTCGGCATAAAAATATTACCAAATATTAATAAACTGAAACTCCAAAAAATCACCATTCCCACCGGTGAAAACCCCAAAACCGATATTATTTATCACCCCCAAAAATTTATCAATCGACAATGGGTTTTTATTACCTCAACTCCAGACCACCAATCACTTAAAAACTTCATCTCCAAATCTTTGCTATACTAAATTTATGGACATACCAAATCTAAATCCCCAAACAAATATTATTAATTCAACCGCCCCCCCCTTGTCAAAACCAATACTCTTTATAATTATTATTTTAACCCTATCTTTGGGTTATTGGGCTTCTCGATTAATTCCAGTTTCAAAAAATTCTTTATTACAAAATCAAAATATCTTAATTACAAATCCAGAAAATCTAACCGAGCCAAATCAAATCGAACCCAACAAGCTATATGGTAATTTATCCAAAGCTTTTAAAGATACTGCTACTGGCACCATTGAAAAAGGTTCTATTAATGGCGAAGGCACCCATATATTAAACCGCCCAGGAGGACTATTTCAGCGAGCCTCACTGACCTCATCTGTTATCGATCTCGACCTTTTTGTGGGGAAAAATGTGGAAATTAAGGGAGAAACTAATGCCTCTACCAAAACTTCCTGGCTTCTTGATGTTGGCACCATCAAAATAATTGATTAAATTATGGAAATAAAATTTGATTCAGTTACCAAAAACTACGGTCCAATTTCAGCCATAAAAGACTTATCTTTTACTGTAACTCAGGGGGATTTCGTCTTTATAACTGGACCATCAGGTTCAGGTAAGTCGACTATTATTAAATTAATCCTTAATCAGATAAAACCCAGTAGTGGTCAAATTCTCGTCAATAATCATAGCCCCAAGACACAATTGGAAATTGATCAAAACCGCCGCAAAATCGGCGTTATTTTCCAAGATTTTCAAATGATTACTGATCTGACAATCGAAGAAAACATTGCTCTAAATCTTGATATTGTTGATTTTGAAAATGATCAGCGGCCATTGGCCATTGATACCGCCCTCAAAAAAATGAAACTTCAAAACCGCCGTTTTCTCTTTCCTAGCCAGCTTTCTGGAGGTGAATTGCAACGAGCCTGTTTGGCTCGAGCCATTGCTATCTCTCCTCAACTAATTTTAGCCGATGAGCCAACCGGAAATCTTGATCCCATCAATGCCTGGAATTTAATAAAATATTTGAAACAAGAAAATGAAAAGCGGGGTACAACCATTATTATGACTACTCACCATCTTGACATTGTCAAATCACTTAATAAAAAAGTTATCAAATTAATCAAAGACAACTAAAATGCACCACCTCTCACATACCTGGCGACACCTTAGACGTTCTCCTTTTCAAAGCATAATCGCCTTACTTACCATGACAGTTTCATTTTTTATTTTAACCTCATTTGTATTTTTTAACTCAGGCCTAAATTCGGTTCTTAACCATTTCAACACCAAACCCGAAATTACAATTTTCCTAAAAGATGGTTTGGATAAGCCCACTCTAGAAGCAGCTCAAAATGAAATTGCCACCATCCCCGACATCCGTGAGGTTCGTTATGTTTCCAAAGAAAAAGCCCTAGAGCTTTACAAAGAACTAAATAAAAACAATCCCCTGCTAACCGAAATGGTAACCGCCTCAATCCTCCCTGCCTCATTTGAAGTTTCTGCCTATAACCCCAAGGTTCTTGAGGCGGTAGCCCAAAAATTTACCGCCAAAACGACTTTAGTCGATGAAATTGTCTATCAAAAAGATTTAATTGAATCACTTATGGGTTGGACCAATATGTTAAAAAATTTTGCCATTGTCACAATTTCCTTTTTTGGTTTAGTGGCATTTTTTGTAACTTCTGCTGTCATAGGCTTAAAAATTACCAATCGTAAAGATGAAATCAACACTTCTCGCTTATTAGGGGCTTCACTTTTTTATGTCAAAAAACCATTTTTAATGGAAGGAATAATATATGGTGTTTTTGGTTCAACCGTTGGTTACTTGGCTACCCTATCTATAATTATTTATTTTAAGGCAAAACTAAATACATTTTTCTCCCCCGCTATATTTGTTAGCAACGACCCTGTCTTTTTTTTGACTTGGTTTTTGGTTGAATTGTTTATTGGCTTTGTTGTGGGGCTAGGGACTAGTTTTGTTGTATCCAAACGATATATCAAATGGTAGTCATTTTGTTTCTATTCTATTTCATATTTAGATCACCAATTTATGCAGTAACGGAAGCTGATAGTATTTCAGCCCAAATAGAGATATACGCCACTAAATTAACAGTTCTCCGCAAACAGAAAAATTCTCTTAGCAAAGAATTGGACATTATAAACACTACCTATTCACAAACCGAACTAAAAATAAAACAAACCGAGCTAAGTATTAAAATCTTAACCCAAGAAATTGACATATTAAACCAAGATATTGCCAAACTTGACAATTCAATCAATCAAACCACCCTATATTTACTTGAGCGAATCAAGCAAAGCTATCGACTGTCAAAAAAAATGCCCCCATACGCCTTTATTTTTTCCCACACTTTTAATGACTATCTAAATCAGCACAAATACATTTCCATTGTTCAATTAAATAATCGTCAAAATATTGAAAAAGATGAAACCATGCAACAAATCAAAAAGAATAAAAAGCAAGAGCTCTCCAATAAGCAAGAACAGCTATCAGTCTTAGAGAAAAAATTAATCGCCCAAAAATCAGATTTACAACTTCAAAAAAGCAACAAAAATAAGCTTCTACAAATCACAAAAAATGACGAAGCAAAATACCAAAAACTCAAAGCCCAGGTTGAACAAGAATTGGCCGCAATTTTAACGGCCAAACTAGTCGGTAGTAAAAACGTAAAAAAAGGCGAGGTTATAGGTATTATGGGTAATACCGGATATTCATTTGGGGCTCATTTACACTTTGGACTTTACAATTTAACTGATTCAAATATATAAAATTGTACCTATCAAAACGACATTGATAGTTCGCAGTATGTCAAAGACTTTATGTGGCCCATGAACAGTCCCATCGATATTACCCAAGGACGGGGTAAAACACCATATAGTTACTTGTATGCTGATAGATTTCATCACGGTGTTGACATGGTTTCAAAAAACAAGTCAATAATGGCCGTCAACGACGGTGTTGCTTATTTTTATCGAAACACTGGATCATCACTGGGTAACCATGTCAAATTATTTCATCCCGATGACAAAATGACACTATATTTACATTTACAATAAAAATGCACGTCATTGCGAGGAGTTTTCAAACGACGAAGCAATCTCAACGAGATTGCCACGGCCTTCGGCCTCGCAATGACGTATTTAAGTTGTTATACTCATAAAATGGTTACACAAATTCCTGAATTATCCCTTTTTCTCCCATGTTATAACGAAGGGAAAAATTTACAAAACACCGTTGACAAAACCCTCCCAATTCTCCAAAAAGTTGCCAAAAAATGGGAATTAATTATTGTTGACGATGGCT
>Ga0100391_1001106_pt1 | contig 30528 bp, 18 predicted proteins | sample CryGeymeta201515_FD_81541 | JGI IMG/M metagenome (GOLD analysis project Ga0100391, IMG submission 81541) | Groundwater microbial communities from Crystal Geyser aquifers in Utah, USA - Crystal Geyser metaG 2015-15 | ecosystem: Environmental > Aquatic > Deep subsurface > Groundwater | place: USA... | reverse complement strand
TTTTTTTTTTTTTTTTTTTTTTTTTTTTGTTTTTTTTTTGTTTTTTGTTTTTTTTTTTTTTTTGTTTTTTTTTTTTTTTTGGTTTTTTTTTTTTTTTTCACCAACAAGAAGACGAAACAAAAAAACATCATGATCTTGATTTCTTCCAGTAGGGATTGGGGATAAAAAAGTAGAGAACTGTGCGTCCTAATTTGCGATGTAAATAGCCTCGGGAAAAGGCGCGAAGATTTTCCAATGACAACAACTAGCTACTGTACTACGTAGAGTAGCTACAGTGTAGTAGTATGGTACCTGGTAGTATTGTAAATCAACCTAAGCAAATATTAGGAGAGTACCTTGACTTGCTGTTGTTGGTGGCAAAAGAAACTACAACAACAACAACAACTACTACTACTACTTCTGGCTACTCTCTACTACCAGGGTAGTAGTCCAACTAGTAATAAACTATTTCTTCTAAATAAGAAACAACAAATTACTCAAACCACTCACCACCACTCTAGTATTAAATTGCCATGTCATCCCAAGAAGAAGACCCGACACCCAAGCGAAGGCGTGTGATTGCCGATCTGGACGAAGGAGACGACGTCGAGGAGGCTGAGGACAACGCCAACAATAATCCCAGCGGTAGTAGTGATGCCAGCAGTGTTGACGATAATGAAGAACCAGCAGAAGATGATAATGTACAATCTCGACGGGCTGTTCGTTTGTCGCAACTGGCTGCCGAACGTCGACGACAACGTCGACTTCAACAAGAAGTCTTGCAACTGGCGGGAGATAATCCGGATGATTTTCAAAATGTCGATAATGATGGCAATGCCGACCATCAGGAGAACGACAGTGATGGTACTGCTGGAGATGTCGATATGGAAGAAGATCAGGACTATGATTATCAAGACGAAACGGCTGCTGCTGCTGCCCTGGAAGAAGAGGAAGAAGAAGGCGAAGATTTGTTAGAAAATGCCGAACGTGATTATCAGCGCATTGATGCTTTGGATACGTACGGCCAGGAAGGTTTGGACGATCGAGATTACGATTCCATGGATGTGGAAACACGACGTGCGGCCGAGCGCGAGTTGGCTCAGCGAGAACGTGGTGAAGGACGGGGACGAAACGATGGTTTCTACGGTCTTTTGGATGCCATGGAAACGGAAGAAGACGATGAAGCTCGTCAGGCCCGTCGTAAAAATTTTGCCCGGGCAGAAAATGAGGATGAAGAGGACGAGGAAGGAGACGAAACCGACGAGGAAGATTTGGACGGAGAAGATCAAATTAACTTGGAGGCTTTTGATGTACCTCTGCGAGAATGGATTGCACAGGACAGGACGCGCCGTGAAATTCAACGCAAGTTTCGCAGCTTTTTGCGGCATTATACGGAAGAGCCAGTCAACGAAGACGACCCAACACGACGTCGTAAGAGGGGTAACGGTATTTACGAACAAAGGATCCGAGCCATGTGTGCTGCCAATCAGTCCACGCTCCAGGTATCATTTCTGCACTTGTGCGAGACAGAACCTGTCCTGGGGTACTGGTTGACCGATGCTCCTAAGGATATGATTGATGTATTGAACGAGGCCGCCACGCGCCACACCCTCATGCTCTTTCCCTCGTACACGGCCATTCAAAGTGAAATTCATGTTCGTGTCAGTGATGTGCCCTTTTTGGATTCACTTCGGGATTTGAGACGCACGCATCTGGACAAATTTGTCAAGGTGCACGGAGTGGTCACCCGACGATCAACGGTCTATCCTCAGCTGAGTGTTGCTTACTACACATGCCTCAATTGCAAGCGGACGCAGGGACCCTTTCGTGTTGATGGCATTGGCAGTAACATTGCTGGTGCCCATCAACCCGATTCTTGCCCCAACCAATTTTGCGAAAATACGCAAGTCATGTTCAAGCTGCACCCGTCTCTTTCGCAGTACCGCAACTTCCAGCGTGCCAATTTGCAGGAAACTCCGGGTTCCGTGCCTCCTGGTCGAGTTCCTCGTACCAAAGAAGTGGTCTTCACTGACGATTTAATTGATTCGGCTCGTCCTGGTGAGGAAGTCGAAGTTTCGGGAATATACGAACAGAAATTCGATGCTGGACTGACTTTGCAATCCGGTTTTCCTGTCTTTAGTACCTTTTTGACAGCCAATCATGTTCGCAAACGCGAGGATGCTTCCGCGGCGGCCAATCTGTCGGAAAAGGACATTCAAGAAATTTTGGAACTCGCCAAGGACCCTAACATTGGACAACGTATCGTTCAAAGTATCGCCCCGAGTATCTTTGGTCATGACTTTTGCAAAATGGCGCTGGCCATGAGTTTGTTTGGGGCCGTCCCAAAGAACGTCGATAACAAACACCGTATTCGTGGTGATGTGAATGTACTATTGTTGGGAGATCCTGGAACAGCCAAGAGTCAGCTGTTGAAATACGCCGAACACACGGCGCCTAGAGCTGTCTACAGTACTGGAAAGGGTGCCAGTGCGGTAGGGTTGACTGCTAGTGTTCACAAGGATCCTGTCACTCGCGAATGGACGTTGGAGGGGGGAGCCCTGGTTTTGGCTGATAAGGGTGTTTGTCTCATTGATGAGTTCGACAAGGTACGACATTGACTCTCCTCGTGTTGTTGTAGCTGTTGTTGCTGCTGCTGTTTTGGTTTTGGTGCAATTTTCTAACGATCGCTGCTGACACAACGACAAAATAATATACAAATCATTAGATGAACGAACAAGATAGAACATCTATTCACGAGGCCATGGAACAGCAGAGCATTTCGATTTCGAAGGCTGGAATTGTCACGTCGCTGCAAGCTCGCTGTTCGGTAATTGCCGCCGCCAATCCTATTGGAGGACGGTACGACAGTTCTAACACTCTTGCTGACAATGTTGAATTGACGGATCCTATTTTGCAGCGCTTCGATATCCTTTGCGTCCTCCAAGATCAAGTCGATCCTGTGGCGGACGAACGACTTGCCATGTTTGTTACGGAAAGCCACATGCGAGCTGTTCCCACTCGTGGAATTAACCCCGGCGACGATTTGGAAAAATTGGGATTTAAAACCGTGGAGCGTCCCGGTCTGATCCCTCAAGATTTGTTGCGAAAATACATTCAGTACGCTCGCACCAATGTCCGCCCTGTCCTTCGCAACAATACGTTTGATCGCGAAAAGGTGGCATCCTTGTACGTCGCTTTGCGTCGCGAGTCAGCTGCTTCGGGTGGTGTTCCCATTGCCGTTCGTCACATTGAATCTATCATGCGCATGTCCGAAGCGCATGCCAAGATGCATCTTCGGAACTATGTTCGTGACGACGATATGGACGCCAGTATCCGCATGATGTTGGAAAGTTTCGTCCAAGCGCAAAAGTTTAGCGTCCGTCGAGCCTTACGTCGCAGCTTTGCCAAATTTATTTCCAGTGGCGAGGATCGTGCGTACTTGATGCTGCACATGCTGCAAGACTTATTTCGTAAGGAACAAATGTATCAAGTTATTCGTTTGCGTCAGCGCAATAGGCCTGAAGATGATTTGGAAAATTTGGATGTACACGTGGACGAATTGGAAAGTCGTGCCAGGGAACGCCGTATCTTCGATGTCTCTGACTTTTTAAAGAGCGAAGCCTTTCGAGAGGCTGGCTACACGTACGACGAGACCCGCAAAATTATTACTCGAAGCTTGGCACCAGCCATCCAGCGACCGCAAGAAGCTCCATAGAATTGTCATTAAAAGTGTCGGCAAGAAAGAGAGACAATAGCGACACCAATTTAATTTATTTAGATTTGTCTTGTCATATGAATGTTAAGTTTTTGGTAGAACCGAGATTCTGTATTCATCTGATTCGTGCAACAATGTGAGCAGACCAAGTCCATGAAAAAGGGAAAGACGAAGCCTTTATTTGTATTGGATTCATTCTCTACTCTGGTTCCAGAATAATACCAGAATGCAGTCAAGAAAGCAATCAAAATTAACTACCCATAGGAGCCGAAGGCAACCCAAATTCATCCACCGCTTCTTCCTCACCTGGAAGCTTGGAGCCAGGTGTGTCCGTAGGTTGTGATGGCAAAGGGCCTTGCAAATAGCTGGGTGTCGCGTCCTCCAATTCCAATTCATCTTCCAATTCATCCCCCAACATTTCCAATTCCGCATCCAAATCGGCTTCGTCTAGTTCTGGCGTGCTGTAATTGTTACCCAAAGCTTCGTTGATTTCATTGAAATCCTCCATGAGATCGGCCATGTCGTCGGCAATATCTTCCACGTCGTTAATGTTTAAATCCTTCTTCATGACACGCTTCATTTCCGTGTTGGCTTGCTTCATGGCAGACACCGTCTGAACCGTTGCTTTGGCAGATTCCATGGAGAATTGTGTTTGATCGATATTAAATTGCTGCCCAGCCGCCATATCCCGCTGTCCTTCGTACATGCGCTTGCGCTTCAAAACCTCCATGGCACGTTTTTGTAACTGTTTCTTGGCGGCCGGAGTACTCGCCTTTTTGATCTTGTCCTTGTACACTTTGAGTTCTTTCTCCAGGTCCAGAATCTTTTGATCCATGGCACCTATGCGACCACCCAAACCAGCCGAAGCATCACCTAGAGTAGGAGCAGGAGCGGCAGCCTTTTTCTTTCCAAAAACTCGGTTCATTCTTTGTACTACTGTCTTTACGTATTTGGGATTTGGGACCAATGTGAATATTGTCAAGTTGTGTTATACTCGTACATTATTCGTCTGTGTTGTTGATTGTTGTCGCAAAAAAAAAAAAAAAGACGTTGACGATTATTTGAGTCGTGAACCAAGCCGCCAGTCCCATTTTCGAGTCTTGGACGCTTACGCACTCGTGATGCCCTATTGGCTATTGTTCTTGCGGCTGCCGCTACTACTAGACTACTATTAGCGACAGTAGTAGCTACTAGCTAGAGTATGTTGTAGTCTTCTCTCGTGCATTACTAGTACAGTAGCTGGTAGCAGTAGTAGTACTGTTCGTTTCCGTCCTTCATTGTTCGCTGCGGCACCAGGCGCGGAAGAGTTTTCGTGACACAAGCAAAAGCTTATTAGCATATCAAACAATGCAAAGGCGATCCTTTGGTAATTTTTTGCAGTTGAAGGGTTCACAACGTGATGGATAAGTAGTACGAGGGAAAAGATCAACCAACAGCTTCTCTCGTCAGACTGCATCACAATAATATCATTCGAACCCGCCACATGCAGTAGGCCATAGATGAGAAACGGTGCTACAAGAATTTATTATGGCTTAAATCGAAAAGTAAGAAAGTTCTTTTTTGGCTTTCTCCCCGTAGGAACTACTAGCTAGTAGCTAGCGAACCGTTCAAGGAAATCGAGTAAGGTTAGAGCTACATTGATTAAATAATCTTTGCTCGCTCTACTTTTGTCTTTTCCTGCTCTGCAACAAATACAGTCTTCAAGCTAGTCTTTAGTCTAGGGTGGGTACATGATGTAAGGTTGCCGATTTGACTACAGGATATCCTTTTACTAGAGGATGTCCTGAGTGATGAATAACTTGACCGGCGAGGTAGACTCGGAAGGGATGAACTGCGTCCACCATTTGCTAAGGTCGGACGCAACATTGAGACGCACTGCGGATTTCAGGATGATCGCCGAAGGCCCGGCAAATCTTGTTCTTGCGCCCTCTTTGGTTTTGGTCGGTTTGCGTATTCCACCAACGGTATCAAAAGGAATCGCTCACCCAAGTCCAGCAGCAGGACAATCAGCGGGTAAAGCAGTGTCCGTATCCAGCGCCAGACGCGAATCGGCCCAATCTCAAAGCTGCTCTTCATTGTTTTCTTCAAGACTTTTGCAACTGGTTCCATTTTAGGATTACTGATCAATTGCATCGCCAAACCAGGAGTAATCCACCTTCTGATGAATGGTCGCGACGTTAATGCACCAGTGTCAGGGTGGTATCTGCCTGTAAAAAACAGCACTGGCACATCCCAAAAGAAGACGATTCCCATTATGGTCGTGATTCTTTCAATGAGAAATAGAAGAGTGGTAGAGTAGGCGAATTCCAAGAAGGAATACGTTTGATGGCAATACCACGGACTACCAATAGGATCACATTTCTTGGCCTGCAGGCGTCGAAACAATCGTCGTCGTTTAGGACGGCTTCGAATACAGGAGCACTCTTTCAAATCAGCAACAGCAGCAGTTGGAAGTAGAAGATTTTGTAGCTTTGTGGATACAGTCAGGGCAGATGCACTATCAGGCGCCTTTTTTGCCATGTATGCATTGCTAAAATGAGCAATGACCTCCAACAAAGTTAGCGTAAAACAAATCGTTGCCCACACGGCCTGAAATCCCGAATCAGGTCGCATCAAAAGGTGAGCATCAATACCATTGTGTGTAAAGGAATCTATTTTGTTTCGCAACTCGAGCAATCGTTCCACTTCTTCTAGAGGCATGGCGGCAATGCAATTCTTCCTCCCAAGACCGGGTTTCCGTCTCTTTCGTTCGAGTTTAGTAAGTTCATCCAGTTCAATCTGTTTCTTGTGCTCCTTGACTTTTTTATGCTCCAACATCCATCGGAAAGCTCGCTGAAGAGTGTGCGCGGCTACGACTTCTTGATTGTAATGTTCTGCCATCATATTCAAGCAAAATTTGCGCGCACGATAACTTCGAAATGTACTCTGAATTTGTTTCGTAGCCCGAATTTTCCGTCGTTCTTCCGACATGATTTTCCATTGTTTGCGCCGTTCCCGCAAGGCAATTCTCCTCTGTCCGCGCTGTTTGTAGGTGCGAATCATAGTACGCAATTTAGCTCGAATTCTGATAGTGTAGCTTATCGCAGGCATTATATACTTCACCCATCGCATATATGACAAAATATATTTTGCATTGTTCCAGGCCTTCACAGGATGAATCAATGCCGTTAGACCAAATCGTATTCCTTTCCTGACTCCCTCTCGTTTTAGGAGTTTCCTGTGTCGATTGACGACCTTCGCAACAGCTTTTCCGCCGTGCTTCGCAACTGCAAAGCCTAGACTCAACATGGTTTCGTTGGTAAACGTTCTGTATTCGGTTGGCAGATTATCGTTTTGGTACGTTGATTCCAGCAAAGCGGTCAATTCCTGTGGGCCGGTGGACACATTATTCCATCGCATCAATTTGTACATCAACAAGTAGAATCCCACAGGTAGGAACAAGAGCTGTAACAGTAGGGTCGACAAAAACAGCAGCCAGGTTTTGTATCTGTCAATTCGAGATAGTCGGGGAAGTTCTGTTCCCTCCTTCTCAACAGCAAAAAGTCTAAGAAACCTCCTCCGTTCCCACTCTTTCAGTGCAGAGTCTGCCTGCTTGTCAGCAATTTGAATGGCATCAATGCACCAGAGAATTGAAAAAAAGAAGCCAATATGAGGATCGTACCGAGCAAGCCAAAAACAGAATTCTTGGAGAAGGGAAAAGGGCACAAAGAAGTTTTGGCTGAACATCCGCAAATGGGAGGAGGCAGGCTTAGTATGATCATCGGCAGCATCATCGTCTTGATGCGCGAAAAAGCGAGGGCTCATAAACGTGGACAGAAAATCCAACAATGCTACCAAACCGATCAGGATTTTCCAGTTGGTAGAAAACGGCTGATTACGACGTCTGCGATTGGATTCGTATCGCACGCCTGAGGATATCGTCTTCCAAGGGTCCAAGCCTCTATGGTCGTAAGCAATGTTGCGATAGTTCATTTTCTACATGCTCTTATTGGACAGTCATGGTTAGTAACGGTTTGGTGTTTGGTGAAGTGGTGAAGTGGTGAAGTAATAATTAGAGAATGAGATGCTGGTTTGCTTTTGGTGAAATTGGATTTCGTTCTCAAACATAAATCAAATGCGCGTCTAGAGGGCTCCTCAAACTTGTAGTAGAGCGAGTAGACTACTAGACTAGACTACTACTACTAGTAGTCAAGCAACTCTACTACTCTACTAGCACTCTAGCTAGCTAGTAGTAGAAGTTGTAGTACCAGGTACTAAATTAAATAATATGCTGCTAGCTAGTAGTAGCTGGACGTAAAATATCTCTAGCTAGTCTACCGGTAGTTGCAGTTAGTAAAAGAAAGCAAAGTAGCGCGCCCCATGCATTCATAATACGGGATTTTCTAAATCCATTTCTATGGTCTTGCTGTAAATTTGATGTTGGGCATTACAGGAGTCAGGACAGTGTCCATCCGATATTTCAAGTCTCTCCAGTGCTTCACTGGATTCTACATTTCCCAATCTAAAATTAGTTGTGCTACCAGCAAACAAAGGCTTTCACTTTTGGCTACACGAGACCCCGGACACTTGCGCGCTCCTTCGGAAAAAGGACCCTTGAAGAAGGGATGATCCAGCATAGCAGCAGGTGTTCCCTTTCTGGCTTCCACGGCCTCTGGCAACCAGCGATCTGGTTTGAATTGATCTGGGTCGGAGACCAAATTTGGATCTCACGATTTGGAGACAGAGTCAAAGACGATGACATCACCGGCGGGAACGTTCACACCATGAATGTTCACATCATTGTAGATCCGTTTCGTTGGAACCATGACTGCAGGATTGGTCAGACGATGAGACTCTCGAAAAGCGGCATGAAGATAGGGAGCTGATTTGACAGAGACAGCTTCGGCTGTCAAAATAGCATCTGTAGATTCCAGAGATTGCAACACCCTAAAAATGGAAAACTGGGACAATGCTGGAGAGTCGGAGGACCTTCTGGTGTAATACTGGTGGTGGCAGACACGTTGTGAGAGTTTGCATCTGTGACAATGCTGCAATTCCGATCAACAGCATTCCATGCACCTGTGCCTTTGTCTTGCGTCTGCCCTACCTTGAACGACCAAGCATGCTGCTGCGAAAAACTATTGCAACGAAAAGCCGCTCTCGTAGTGATAGCTTGGATGACCATGGACCATGGCGAGTCAAACTATTACAAGCGATCCTGCGTGTGCCAGAAATTTATGCCAACTTGACATAAGCCAACACAACAGGATACAAGATACAAAGTACAAAGAATGAGTTGAAGGGTAAAATGCAAGTGCTCTTTGTTTCGCTGAATGACTTTATCAAATCTTTCCATTTTAGTTTTATTTCGAATTTGCTGAAACTTTGCAAGACTGCTAGACGTCTATTTGGAGATGCACATGTGCTCCATTGCAGTGCCACCGACAATTTACCCGTAAAATAATAAATAATAGTATTCTTTGAATCCACTACTAGTAGGCCTGCATGCTCCTAGTACTATTTTAGCTAGCTACTGTAGTAGACAACAGGACTACTACTCCTCTACTAGCTAGATAGTCTACTTTGCCGCGAACGCCGCAGTACGCTCTTCGCTCTTGGAACATTGTTTATGTATTAGCCCTCTTTAAACAACATAGATAAGCCATGGGAAATACCCAACCAACCAACAAGACGGGTCGTAAGGTTGTTGCCAAGGTACGAAGGTATTGGAGTAGTGTAGATACTTTCCGATGAACTCAACTGACACAGCAAAAATTACACAAGGACTATTGTATTCTGAAGTGATATTACTCAAGATTGTCAATGGATGGATAGCATCACGATGCAACTAACCAACTATTTTGTCGTTTGCTTAACTTTCAAAGAAACTGGAGAACGCACAAAAGACAAACATTCTGTCGTTGACGGAGCATGGCCTCGATGCTGTACCTGCTCAAGTGTTTCAGTAAGTCCTACAAGACGTTAGATCGTTGTCCCTGCTTGAGTGGTATATCGCAGTCATTTTTCGCATAACAAAATTCTCACGAATCACGTTATACAATCAAATACGACAAAACAACAGACTGAAAAAGCTGAAAACCTTGGATTTATCCCAGAACAAAATTCAGCGCTTAGGAGATCAGTTGTCTTCCCTCACGGATCTCAAGATTCTCAACGTCGACCAAAATGCGATAGTGGCGGGAGGACTGAAACCTATATCGACCCTCACAAAGCTTCAAACCTTATCAGCAGGAGGCAATAAACTGGGATCGCCTGTTCCCAGAGATCCTAAACACCCCAATCAACCAACTCCGTCAGCTCTCCCTGTACCACTTCCACCATCCCTGAAACAACTCAAATTGGATGCCAATGCCTTTTCCTCAGTACCGATGTCCATTGTGGCCAAACCGCACCACCTCATCAAATTGGAAAAGCTTGATTTGTCCTCCAACAATTTGGCAGCGCTTCCCGTTGAAATTGCTAACTTGATTTCTCTAGCCGATTTGAATCTCGATAACAATGTTATAGTGTCACTTCCTGAGTGCATCGGGCAACTCAAGAAATTAAAAGCACTCTCGTTGAGACACAATCGATTGCAAGTGTCCAATACCAATTTTTCGGCTACCAATCCACAACCGCTTCCGGCAAGTTTGTTCCGGGATACGTTGGTGATCGATTTGAATTTGCATGGCAATCCCATGACCAATACACAGCTCAACGAATTTGAAGGCATTGATACATTTTTAGAACGTCGACAAAAGGTTAAAACGACGGGTATCTATGGCGGTGCCATGACGTCCATGGAGTTTACAGGATTACACTAAAACAACATACGTAAAAAGGCGAAAAACGACGTGCGGAGCACAATTGAGAATCCACAATGACGGTTAACAGTCACCGTTTTTGATCACTTTTCCATATGAATGTGTACGAGACATTGTCAAGTTGCATAGTTTGAAATTGTGCCTTCTTCTCTCGAATATAGAGCTCGCATTCGATACATTTCGTTTGTTTTATTCGCAGCCTATTTGTAGTATAATATCAAGTTATATATATCAATGCCTGGACGTGAAGTTAAAAAGTGTTCTCCACAAAGATTCAATGTGTCAGCAATTCTAGCCCGAGCCATTATTTTTACGCCCCACGTCAAATATGTAAATGTTTACTAACACCGTCCACCTGTCAGAATTGGATTGCATACGCCTTCTCCGTAGTCGGTTGTGTAGGGAATCACTACTCCCACTACCAAGAGTGTAATCATGACCAGAATGAAAGATCCAGCAATGATTTTCGAAATGAGAGGATCCTGTTGAAGTAAACAGATGAAATAAAGAAGGCAGAAATCGTCAGCTTTATATTCTTTGGTAATCAATTGTCACCTGAATCCTCGCCTGAATCTATATTCCTTCCAATTTCTAAAACTATCATTGTCGTACCGTGTTGTTGTTCAACGCCTGATCGAGATCATATTCGTCTGCACCGTCTGGAATACCCAATTCTTTGCGACGTTTGTTGGATATGCGCTCAAACAATGCGCTCGTTAGGATGCGTCCTTGGAACGAATCGCCTGTGACTGTGACTTGTGTTGGAGTAGCAGCAGTGAACGAGTGCAGCGAGGAGGGTGAAAATGCCTTGGCCGGACAGAACGTGTTGAGAAGCAACACTGTAACAGCAATAGCCGTCCAATGGACAGAGTCGGTGATGAACTTCATAATATTACACAAATTAACAGTCGAGCCGCTGTGAGTGTATAATGATTCGAATGGTCGTCTCGAGGGAGAAATGAAAGCCCTATAAGGTTCATGGTCATGTCATTGCTGTCGGTCAAAAGTTAGAATTAAAGGGTAATGCCAAAACCAGCTCTTATTACTAGTACTAGTACGTAGTACAAGTACGCTGGCGTGAGTCACGAGTGAGACAGAGTTTGGATCTTTTCAATGTTTGCCTACCAGTATTTCGCTCCAAAAGATACTACTAGACCTACTGTAGTCTAGTACTCAGTAGTATCATTACTGGTACCGGTATTACTCGTAGATTTAGCTGGAGGCTGAGTAGTGGCAGTACGATGACATAATTTTTTATTTCTGTGTTCTGTGAACTGTTGCTGCTGATTGAAACGGAAAACATAGGATTCTACAAATAAATAAAAACCGTACTGTAACTAATGAACAAGAACAACAGAAACAATGGTTTTGCTCTGGCTTTAACAGTGCAGTATTGTAAATCATTAAATTGGCCTTCCGAGCATATCCGATATCCGATGAACGCTTGTCCACGTACTACATATCGGCCAAATCATCGGCACCTCCAATATACTGTTAATTGACAAAAATTTATGGAGCACCTTTTGTGTTGTTGCTATTATTATTATTACTATTATTGGCAGCCGATGGAATAGCCTTTGTTTTCGGCCAGCTCTGCAACGTAGGGTTGCCATCCTTCGTGATTGCCGTCATCCATTTCTACCACTTTGTATTGGAAGTCAGATATTGAATGAAATGTCATTTTGGCTTGGTGGCAGATAGGGACAATAGGACTTGCTGAAAATAACAGCTTGATTTTCATTGATCATGCTTTGATCATGCTTTGTTGTTCTTCTTCACTCAGCAAATCATCCAAGCCCTCCTCGTCAACTTTTGTGTTGATCTTTTCTTCTGCTTGCTTCCGATTGTTGGCATTTTTATTTTGAAACACCAGGGCTGCGACGCTCATTGTGTTTGCTTTTGTCTTGTATTTTCTATTCTATGTATTTGTGTTTGCTTGTTGCGATTTATGGTATGACGGCGGATTCCTACTTTTATGACAAAAGAGACGAGAAAAAGAGTATTATTTGCTTGCCGCCGCCCAACTACGTTCAGAAAAGCGAAAAACTGCTTGCGATGGTTTTGGATCTTGTCTTACTAAAAAACTGCAGAAGCAAAGAATTTATCATCGATTAAATGTGCGTCGTAATTTGCCATTTGATCCTTACTGCTATTTCGTATTATTTTACGTGCTGTCATCAGGTCACAACACGAAACCAATGACACCGTCCAAACAGAAAGAAGCGAGAAAGTCAACTACAACAAATTAATTAAATCAAGCATCAAGTTGGTCAAATAGAATTCTAATAACAAACCACTGAACACGAAGTCTGAAATCTCTATTTGGTCAAGTCAAAAAGGTAAGAATGAAGGTGAAGGCAAGAGTTGGTCGACTTTGACTTTCGACAGAGATGATGTGACGCAAATGTATTTTACTACTCTTATTACCTGCCGTCGACACAACATCCTCATCTCACATCTCAACTATTTTTTTGCATTCTTTTCCGAAAATCGTTCCATCCGTCAATTGACGAATACCACTCAGCTCGGAAGAATTATTATTTTTTACCATACACAAGTCATCGCTGCAACGATCATGGAACAACAATCGACCAATGATAATAGCTCCGTGGTGAGTAAATCCGAAGTAGCAGATTTACGCGATGCCTTTCGATTGTTTGATGTTGGTGACAAGGGTGTCATTAGTTTTCAAGAATTGAAAAAAATTGCCGAATCGTTGGCGCAAGAAAATGACAACAACAACAACAATAACAATTCGAAGAATAGTTTCTATCAACGTTTGTGTAATGTATTGTCAGAAATGCAAACTAATGATGATGACGAAGAAGATATGGACATTGATGAAAATGCCTTTGTTCGCATCATGAGTGAACAATACCAACGCGGACGTGGAGGAGATAATGATGATGAGGAAGACGAATATCAACGCGTCTTTGATTTGTTCGATACCAAGGGAAAGGGATACATTAGTATGGGTGATTTACGCAGAATTGCACAAGACTTGGGAGAGAGCATGACGGACGATGAGCTGAATGAAATGGTATCGAAAGCGGCACCGCATACGGGCGAGGTGACACGAGAAGATTTTCAGCGAATAATGACGATGCGATTGTTTTCTTAAGAATGTACACATCAGGTAGAGACTACTGTGGTGGAATGACAAAAAAGAGATGCCTGGAGGATACCCAATCCACCCATCAAAAATGGACCATGTTATATAAATATTATAAACTAATTGCTTGCATCCGAGGCAGTAGGGTAGCCTTCGTTCAACAGACGAATTACGATCTCCTTGGGAGCGTATGCAAAGAGAGTTGCCGGGTACCTGTGTCATTTTATTTCGATATTAAACAAGAGAGGAGAGTCAGTGATGAAAAGTAGAGGCAAGCACAAGAACACAGCATAATCCACACTCCACATCATACTACTACTTCATAACGTACACGGCACTTCCCCATCGAGGATGTGTTAAAATCTTGCAGAATCCTGCATTGTGGGACTTGTAATTCAACAAACACTCCATTCCATCCACTTCGGAATAGACTTTGTTGCAGTCGACAGTCAGCATTGGTAGTCCGGAACATGGATCAATAAAATCGGCCCAATAACCCTGTGCCCGGATCTTTTCGCACAAGTCCTTGGCAAAGTCAATAAACTGTGATGAAGGTTGAGTACGAGAAGTGGTGGTAGAGACAAAGATTCGCAAGGCAAATGTGAGTATTTTTTGAAAATCGCATTCGTCGACGTTTTGTTCTTCCACTTTCACAGCTACAGTAGTTCCAACTCACGGTATTCAAAAGCCTATCCTTTTCTTCTTCCACGTGATCCCCAATATTTACCAAATCCATCCTCGCTCGTTGGTTTGTTGGAATGGCTAGTAAATCCAAAGGAGCTCTACCAGCACCAGTGCCAGTTTGTCCACTCAGGTATTTTTCAGCAAACACATGATGGAATTCTCGAACCAGAGGTTTTGGAAGCGTGTGCACCGAGCATTCAATGGAATCGCCCGAGTCTTTTACCTTGGATAGAAGGCGAGGCGGCAATAAGGTGTTGGAGGAAGCATTGGATGTTGACATGGCGTCGTTGTATTAGATCAATAATGGTTTTGTTTGTGATATTGTTGTGGATTCGCTGCGTTGGTATTAATTATTCGCTCGTTAAGAGCATTACAGAATAAACAATGATGATAGTGACGCTGTCACGTGATTGAGAAAAGGATGACGCATCATTACACCCGTGAAATTAAACATAAAAACCAAACAATACGAATGACTGAACCTATTGGCGAGGGGAAAAAAATTGCTGCCATTGATTGTATTATTATTTAGTACAGCAGTCCACCCCGTGCTTGAGATCGCTGCGGTGCTAGAAAAAGAAGAAGAAAATGCCAATAAGTTACGCTCCGGTGTCCTTGTCCCTCCACAAGTCCAGTCCTGCCTAGACTGGTCCAGCCTATTGGCCATTCCAAGCTTCCTGCTGTCAGGACAAGGATCCTATCGGTACTAGACCAACGGCGTGTTCGAGAGAGAAAAAAAGCTACGCGGCTCATACGTTTTCAAATTCCACGTTCGATTCGCCATAAAATAGGACATCTTCTTGATCGATTCATCATCACAGAAAAACTACTAAAGTCGTTTTCTTTTTTTCTTTCGAATATTGGTGCCTCGCGCGTCGTTTGTCGTGGTGGCAGCATAGTAGCATCATAGCAAACAAAGTGAACCGAATGATGATCAAATAGATGCTTGTAATATTATTGCAAGCGGAGATCTGGACAAGAGAAATCCAGGAAAGAAGATCTCGGCGCCCGTTCTACCGCTTGCTGCGCCGTTTTCCAAATCGGTGTACTCGTTGACGTACTTGCCGAAAGTATCTAGCCAGCTATTGAATACCACTTAGATTGTCTCTGTCTCTTCCTGAAAAATGAGTACAGTACTAGTAACGAAGTTATCCACAGCGTGGTAGTCCATGTTGCTACTACAGTATGGACCATATTTTTTTAAAGACACTGCAAGATCTGATCAAAATGTAAGAAAATATGATTTCTTTTATTGAAAGAGCACTGCAACCCTTCATCCACCTAAATGACTCTGGCGTTTTTCTTTCCTTCCTTCGCATCCACACAAGTCAAGATGACAAGTGAAAATTCCAGAAACGAAAAAAATCCCAACGTCGTTACAACACAACACTCCCAACTCCACATTTCCGCCTCACGTGAAATAGCAAATTTTATGTTTTTTTTTTATTTTGGTGGATTTTCCTTGTAATACTCTTCAATGGCACGAGTGTCAGGATCGGCCATGAAGAATTTGTAACTCAAGGCACCGACAAATCCAAGAACCATGGCATGAGTCGCACACAAAGAAAATCCTCGCAATGGTGGCATTTTTGAGTAGTAATGTTTGGGAACACGCTTGACGGGTCCAGGTCCGTACAATCGACGATCCTTGTTAATGATACGTGCTTCCATATTATTATTATTTAGAGGTTGCTTACTTATTATTAGTTCTTCCTTGTCCTATCGTGCTTGTATTATAATATACTCTGCGTACAAGAGTCACAACAAAACCATGCAGGAAAAAAAAAAAAAAGGGGTGAGACAACAGCCACACTATAAAAATACAGTAGCAATTATTATGTAGTACAGCGGATGGGTTCGCGTAGCAACAAACTCTATCTGGCCTTTGTCCGTCATCCAAATTCAACCGATGTCTTCTACGGTAGAAAGTTGTTGAAGTTTGCCACCTTCTTCACCTCGATCTCCCCTCCTACTAGACTACTAGTAGTTGCTCATGCATCGCTCTCATTATTATCTTGTCAATGCAGACAGTAGTAGTGATTAAGATAACTTACCCACTTGAAGAAGAAGAAGAATCAACAACAAAAAGTTTTCAAAAGTGTGTTGGTTGTGTAAGTTGCTGTTGCTCTTCAAACTCTTATATCTGCCGATCCTCGCTGCTCGATTTACCTTTGGGGGGACGTAATAAGGGGAGGGGGTATTTTTAAAAGATATCTTCCCCCCAATTTAACAGACCGTACAGAGTCCATCAACAAGCGAAGACAGATGATCTTTCTTTCTCTGGCGGTCTCTTGTTGACGAAGAGGGCGAGGGGGGGGTTTCCATGGTTTGTTGGGTTCGCATCAATAATAATAATCCGAGAGCAACAGGGCACTATTATTATTATTATTATTTTATTAGAAGACCAACAACAACAATCATACCATCAAAGCAACTTCTTGATAAACCATGAGTCTTTCTACCTTTTCCTCCAAACTGTTAAAAGCATCACGTACTCTTGTGGTTCGTTCTGAAATGGTACGACCTATGACTGTTCTTTCGAAGCAATCCGCCGAGGAGTACAAAAAACAGGTAAGATATCGCCATAGAAAAAAAGTACAAAAGTAATAATAATAACAATAATAAAATCGGATGATTTCTTCGATGTTGTAGAGGGAAATGTGTCTCTTAACTTTAGCTTTATCTTCTTTCATTCTATACTTCTACGACACATCATCATCATCATTATCATACGACCATCCCGCCATTATCATTAACACACACACACACACACCTAAACACACATATATATATATACACAGAATTACTCGAGTCGACAAAAGGAACTTGGTCGACCCGTTAGTCCTCACGTAACGATTTATGCCTTCCCCGTTGCTGCCTTGAGTTCCATTACGAATCGTGTCACAGGATGCATCCTCAGTTTTGGTGCTGCCGGACTAGCCACTGCCGAAATTGTTGGTGGTGCCGGAACCAGCATGTGGATTATGCAGTGGATTGGTAGTCAAGGATTTTTGGTTGCCTCGGCGGCCAAATTCAGTGTCGCTTTTCCCATCGTCTATCATTATGGTGGTGCCATTCGACACTTTTGGTGGGATGCCAAACCCGAAATGCTCGAGATGACAGATGTCGAAAAGTCGTCCTACATCTTGTTTGGTGGATCCACACTGATCAGTGCTGGATTCATGTTCTTTTAGAGAATTGTGTTATAAAGAGTCGCAGAGGACAAACACGGTCGTTTCATCAATCAAGTGAGGAAAGGCAAAGAATGCCTCTTCTTCTATCAGAAGATTTCTAAAAATATAGTAAATAGTCGGTTTTATGTATATCTTTCACGATCCTAGCGTAAGTTACTGAGTTTAAAGCTAGGAAGTGTGTTTTGGTGCTCACTAAGCTTTACCAAAGCACAATGGAAAAGGCAAAAGGCGTACTGTGAAGATAATATTATTGTGTAACTGTCGTGTAATCAAATGATAATAGTAACGCATTTTAATGATATGCTCATAAGAAGTTATTCATTTACATACTAGTTTAGTACTTCTTTATGAATCGATGCTCGCATTTGATTTGATTTGATTTAATATCATTTAATTTAATTTAATTTAATTTAGCCGGTAAGAGCACCACCTCGTCTCATCCCGATCGCGGGGGCCTGTCTCACCAATTGCTCGTCATCATCATCATCGCCATCTTGCAAATCTTCGGCACCCTGCGGTTTCACAGTTCGGCCAATAGCCGTGTACAATTCAGATTCATCCAAACCAAGAGTTTCCAAGGTAAGCTGCAAGTCACGGGGAGTAATAGATTCGACGACCGCGTGGAAATCCGTAACAGCGAGAGGTCCTTTGAGAGGGATCGATTCTTCCTGGATGCCCGACATTAGTTGAGTCCAGTACGATGTTGTTCGGAGTTCGCCTTCGTGGCGATTGAGTACAACGCGCTTGGCAGATTCGACGTTATCAGCGGTAATAGGGTTAGATTTGCACAGCGCGGCCAAGGTCTCCTTGCAGGCATCCAAAGCCAGCTGCGCCTTTTCTTTCGAGGCAGTAACAGTCACCAAAAACCAGCCACCCAACAAACGCTCAAAGCCAGTAAAGGAGAAGTTCGCGTCGTAGGTGAGTTGCTTGCGTTCGCGGACAGTGCTAAAGAGACGGCGATTGGCAATCTCGGATACGAGAGACAGGGCAACATTTGCAAACAAGGGATGCGATCTCCGTCTCTTGTCATACTCGGATGCCTTTTTGTCGGCCGCCAACACCTTCTCGGCAACCGTGGAACCATCTGCAAGGTAACCCCAAGCGTTAGGTGCAGCACCGGCGACGTAGGCCACGGCTCGTGGGTCCGAATCGGGAAGCTCCAGTTCCACATACTTTCCGGGTAGAGACAGAGCTGGTACCCTGCCAATGAGCTTGGAGACGTCCTTTTCTTCCTTTTTAAACTCCTGGTTAGCGTCCGCTGGAATGGTGCCGATGTATTTGTAAATGAATTCCAAGACTTCAATGACATCGAAATCTCCGGAGACGGAAATCTCGAGATTCTCGGGCAATAGCTGCGACATAACAGCTTCCTTGGCTTCCTCGAGTGTAATGGAATTCACAGCATCAACGTCAATGGATAGGAATCTGGCAACGCAAAAAAAAGAAATGGCAGTAAGTTAGAGAAATGCATGCAAGCCGCTAATAACAGGCCGAGATTATTGTATTGAAAAAGACGTACCTATCGTCACTTTGGGTCATCTCTTCCATCACACGCTCTGTACTGAGGCCTTCCAAATTCTTGAGAAGACTTTCGTGGGCGCTGCGGAAGCTCTGTTTACTGCGGCCTAAGGCATCTTCTTCCCACCTAAAGCCAATGAGAATTTCGCGTACGATTTGCATAACCGATTCTGTACCAGTGATGCCCAAGTCGATATTTTCTCCGAATCCGACGTTTCCAACGTTGGTTGTAGGAAAGACAAAGTCGATAGTGAGCGACTCTTCGCTGCAGTTTATCTCTACCATGAGCAAATGGTCGACACAAAACAGTTCAACTTGTTCTCGAGTCCATGGACCAAAGGCTCCACCTTCTTGCATGGTACGAGCGCCTACGGCCATGGCTCCCTTCTTGAATCCAAGGCGTTTTTCAGCATCCCGTCCCCCGGGCGCCACAATTCTCAAGTGTCCACGTTGAGATTCCGCTTGGTTCTGGGCGACACCAACACGAATTCCATTGCTAAGTCTACGAAGAGTGAATGGGCGAGTCATGGAATTCGCTGCAGTATCGGGGGTTCCGTCGGTAAAGCTTCCTCCTTTCCACTCGGGTTTAGTTTCCTCCATAGCAGCAACAAGCCTTTCTTCTGGCACGAGCGTGCGGGGAACAATAATTTCCGGTTCCGGATCAACTTCGACTTGACAGGCATCATAAATAGTTTGAACAAGATCATCCTCGTCGCAAAAGGCAGCATCGCCAGGCTCGGCACCCTTGGGTGTACAAGCAACAACAATCACAGGACCGTCCACAGATTCGCAGTTTTTGTTGAAGCTTGTAATGTGGGAACAAAGTTCGGCTGCTGCTTGGTTGACTTCTTCAACTGTCAAAGTGGAAAGTGCTTGAGCTGTAACTTGGTAGGATTGCATAGGCGACATGAAAGTATGACCATTGGCCACTGTCTCCATCAAATAAGCAAGCTGATCCCCGTGGCTAATCCTGTCGCCCTGCGCTGCAAGTTGCTCGGCATCTGTCATCAAAGAAGAGGCGTATCGTTCCAATTCACCCTGTGTCACTCCATACAAACCAAGCTTTCGAATTTCTGACAAGGACTTGCAAATGGCATCCTTCCATCGTACAGGTTCCGCTGTCATGTCAAGACTACATACAGCGCACCCTTCCCGAGCAGAGTCTAGCTGATTAAACTCGACAAAGGTAAACGCAGGGTCGTCGCTGCGTCCTCCAACATTCAAACGAATCTGAAGGGCTGCAAGTGCAATCCGACGAGCGAGACTGCGGCGGAAAGTTTTCAGATCGATGATGGCCTCAACCGGGCGCTTGGCAAACAAATGAAGCGAAAAGGCCTGTAGGAGCTCATGGCTGTAGATTTTCGTTTCAACAGCTAAAAAGTGAGGAATCTGAAAAGTGTAGAAATCGCAAGCTTATCCCATGTAACAGTATTTCCACACAAAAGAACTTACCGAAAAATATGCGGCCGGATTTGCTTCTTATCCTCGACTTCCTTAGTTTCCAGAAAAGCAACCTTTTCATCCAATGGGTAGGATTTCTGGAGATGAATATCGTAGTCCACAACCTCAATGGGTTTGATGAGTTTTTCGTCAACCTCCAGTCCTGGTGGGATGCACCAATCATGGCGAACAGGTGGGTAGTGCCAACTCTGTCCAGCTTTGACAGTTCCTTTGATTACAGCATCTGCAAGGTTTCCGGCTTCCTCCTTAATCTCTGGAATCTTAATTTCCGCAGCCTGCTTCTCCGCTGTAATGGGTCCAAATTTTTCTGCGATGATTTCTTCGGCATCCTTAGGATCAACATCGCCCACAATATATAACAGAACATTGTCGGGTCGGTAGTGTGTTCTATGCCAGGTACGCACATCGTCTGTCTTCCAAGAGCGAATCAAACTTTCCTTTCCAATAGGGAATCTCTTAGCCAGTCTATTTTCACGGTGCAATGTCGACAAAATTTGGCATTCTACACGATATTCAATGGTATTCACCATGGTCATTTCCGACAAAACAGCCGCGCGTTCCTTTTCCAACCGAGAGGACTCTACACGTGCCTCCATCACATCCAACAAAGCATCGAGAGCCATGGGAAGCATGGGAGATCCACCACGAGGGGTTATGACAGGGCAGGCTGCGTAAAAGACAGTGTGATGAAAGTCTGTGTAAGCATTCGTTTGTGATCCGGTTCCAAAGAGACGTTCACGTTTTCGGGATCCCATGTAAGCCACATGCTCGGTCAAGTGAGCAATTCCCTGTTGAGGCTCTAGCTCATCGGCTGTAAAGACGAGGAAAAAATATGTTGAGATGGGAAGGCTCAAATTAATATTCGAATTCGAATAGATATATTATTCAAATCCCACATTGCAACCAAAACTTACAGGAACCAGAAAATACCTGCAAATGAGCTTCGAACCGGCCAGGAGGGCTCTTGTTAGGTAAGATCACATAAGAAAAGCCGTTTGGTAGTGTCCCGCTCTTAACGTCGGGGTGCACAGGCAGGGGATCCGAATCGGCGGCAACCTTGGATGGATCAAAGTCGGGACCCAATCGGTTCAAGGGAGAGATGTGAGGTCGCACACTGGGGTGTGGCTCCATTGCCTTTCCCCTTCCTCGCAAGTTGGGGGAGGTAGCTGCCGTCACAGAGGAAGAACCTCCCTTGCCTTTGAACATATTTGACAAAGAAAATCCGGAGGACGTATCTTCCTCGCCTGCCTTGATATCGTTATCATCCACATCCACAAATAATGGAATTTGTTGTCGCGAATTGGCAGGCGATAGTTTAGACTTGGTCAAAGATGGCCTCACACTAGGTGAAAAGGCGGAACCAGGGCAAGCCAACAAGTAGATTGCTAAAACCGACGCCAATGGCATCAAAGTTACACGTAGCGGCTTCATGATTACGTGATCTAGTTTCTTCAGATAAAAACTTCCGTAAATCCCCGCCTCAAATGCACTTTAATGAAATGATACTTAAAAGGACGTCCTTTAATAATCAATTCTGGTTTATTCAAACCTTGCAAGCTTTTCTTTCTGTTTAGCAAATGAACAGAAAGCTGTGTGATCAGAAACAATAATAAACTGATATTGGAACAGTAGTAGGTCTAGTAGACTAGTATTGAAGAAGTGAAAGGATCTTTCGTTGTGATGTGCCCAAGTGCGCACAGCTCAGCCACAGGAAAGAAAAGAAAAAGAGAAAAAAGCATCAAATAAATTCCAAGGAAAGCCGATGGTACGAAGGACGGACCAAGATGGGAGACCTGACTTCATCCTGACATCATGATTCCGATTCTAAAAACTAGGAGTACCAGTAAGTAAGTAGCCACTACCAGTAGACTAGAGCACTACTAGATCTACTACTACTAGTAGACTAGTTTAGTAGTATTGAATCCGTTGTTTTTACCATACTAATCATGATGTGGTAGTACCCTACTCTAGTACTAATACTAGCTAGTAGTGCTAGTAGTAGTAGTAGTAGTACTACTACTACACTACTAGCTAATAGCTAGCTAGTAGGTACTACTACTCGTACGTACATGAATTTGAGCAGAGACCGCGGCTATTCATGTAAAGCAGTATATATGGGCAAAGCTTGCGCGTATATTGCGGGAATAACTTCTTGGGTTGTCGGCGTACTGCTCTTCGCATCGAACAATGTATGCTAATGGACCATGGAACAACATAGCTGAGACAGGAAGATGCTTCGTACAGTATAAAGTATGAATACATATAATAGGGCTGCCCGTGCTCTTCCGGCTTCTAACTTGTTACTTTTGATTCCTTCGCTTCTGCTCTCTCGAGCTCACTCAAAACCTGCATCGGTCTGCGCCGCAACTGTCACACTGATTGCAGTATCTTGCTCGCCCATCTGGTGTGCAAGCAGCATGCGTCGGAGGTCCATGTGCTCGTTTGGTATATTTTCGGCGATACTTTTCCATTCTTGACCAACTTGACCACGTACACGAATAATATCCTCGGCCATTCGCAAGGGATCAACCAGTCCAACCCTTTCTTTTTGGCTCCTGCTGTCATCAAGAGACTTGAGCATGGGAGGAGCCAATAAGAGTTCTTCCAAGAAATCGTCGGCACGTCCATGCTGCTGTTGATGGCCATCAAAGTACTGATTCACTCGTTCCAAATAAAAATCCTTTAACCAAGCAAAAGAAACTTCCCGCTCGTCGCCAGACATGGCGTATGATTTGAGGACTCGATGAATACTTTCCTGCGTTGAAAGAAGCAGCATTAAATCAAAATTTCCCTTTCGCAAGGGGGACGAATCGCGAGTACCAGCTATAGAGTTGGAAAACAAGACCATGACATTGTATCTGTCAAAAGCACGGTGGCCGCTTCTGGTGTCTGAATAGGGTATCCTAAGGCTACTGTCATACTCGCACTTTTCTTCGTCAAAATCTTCTTCCTCTTTTCTCTGATTGCGTTCCGTCTCCTCGTTTTGGCGATAATTTTCTTGCGTCTCAAAGTAGGAAGCTAGAATTTGATCATTGGCGTAAAGCATTGTATCAAAATCCTTTACAAACTCCTTGGCAATCTGCTCTCGCACGGATACAATGCGAGAGACTAAAGAGACAGGGTCGACATCAATCTCATACGTAACCTCTGCAGATGTAGTTCGTTTATTTTGGGATAACAAGCTGTGAGAAAAACCTATGGAAGGATCAGCTCACTAAAATTCTAGGAAAGCAATTAACTCACCTTTCTCTTCAATGTAGGGATTGTCTTCGTGAGTTTCGGAAGCCGGTTGGTTCCAGCCTCCCACCCGCCCCCTCCAACCTCTTCCACCTCTAGATCGCCGGCTTCCAGAACTCACGACAAAGGTTTCTTTTGGTTTTGACAACACTTCGAGCAACACCGTATCCCATCTTGGAAACACAGTCAGATTAAAGGCGCCAGTCCCGTGATAGTGTTCAAGATTTTCAGCGTGCAGCGTCTCCTATAAACATGCCGATTGGCAGTATAATACAAGAGTGACAGATGAGAATATCATACTGAGAAACTTCGGCCAGAAAATAGAGAGATTTCCAGATGCAGCCTTGTTAGCATTCATACGAATATTTGACTTGTGAACGTGAACGGACCTTGAGCCAATTTACAGTGTGTGGATCGCGGAAAGAGATGAGTAGGAACATGAAGGATTGGATTGATCGTTGGCTTAAAAAATTGCGAAAACAAGTTCGGGCACGAATAAGATCGTTTGTAGAAGAATCAGCATTGTCATCGTTGTCGAAAAAGGACCATGCCATTTGCCTCTGGCGCCGTGCCCTTGCCATTTGAGATGTGGAAAAGGCTTTTACACGGAAGCTCTGCACCGAAAGCTGCAACAAGACCAGCAGAGCTAAACTGGCACTTTTTCTCATTTCTATTCCTTTCAATTTACAATAAGGAGTATCAGATGTTGTTTTCTTGGGAAGATGATGGTGGCAAGGTTCTCTTTGTTTTTGGCTCAGATGTGTCTTTGACAACGCAAGATCTTTCGATGTTCCTCCTCTTCTTGGGAGAATTCTGTGATGTCAATTTATCCCGGCAGCTATCGGAGCATGCATGTTTCAGTGTCATTACAAAACCTCAACATAAAAAACGAAACTATCAAACGTTGGCTGTCGTTCTGTCTTTTGTCGAAGTGAAGGGGCTCAAATGTGAAGCCTTACGTTCATCATGCCAGCTAGTCAATATTGCAAAAACTTACTGATCTACTAGTAAAGCTAGGCTAAAGACGACTGAATTGTACTTACTATCGAGGCGTGGATTTTTCTAGGACCTTCGATTTCACATTTCACCACGGTAGGTTTGATCGTGCTCGGAGCCAACTCCAAGCACTCCTTTAATCCATTGTCGTGACAACTCCACATGCTCAAAAGAAGCACGTTAAATCTTGAGAAATTTATTATTTACAGTTCTCGCGACGACAATATTTCGCTTGCATAGTTTCGTGGAGCTGTACCATTCTTCGTTTAATCTTTGTCGATCAATCTTCCTTTTACTAGGACACGATGACCAGTGCTCGTGTGAGAGGAAGAGAAGAGGTCAACCTAAGCGGACCTGGGTCCAACAGTGAAGCGTCCGTCGTAAGTGATGACGACGAAAACCTCATCCAGATTTTGGAGGTCTTTCCTGGCATTAAACAGAGTTATGCCAAGGAACGACTCGAAGCAAACAACAACAATCTCGAACAGGTCCTGGTTGCTCTCGTGGATCTAAATGGCGTGTACCCGCGCGAGGAACGAAAGAAGAAAGTTTCCACCAAAAATAATGAGATGATAGAGCTGGCCGTTGATTTCATGTCGCCTCATGCCTTTGCAGGTCCACCTTCACAAAGATATCGCTGTCAGGCGACAGCTCTTTTGCTCCAAGACTTTCCATTTCTAGGAAAGCGAAAGATCCGGATGATCTTGGAATCCAACAGCCATCGCTATGCCATTGCGCACGATCATATTTGTCAAAAGATTGTGACCCAAATAGAAAGCGTACATAGTAATCGCCGTGGCGATGAACTTCTTTTTGGAATTCTGTTTGAACAAAACATCATCGAAACGGAGGATGTGGCTCTCCTGACTAGCATATTCAGTTTGAAAGCATCCAAGTCCATCTTTAAAACGTTTCCGTTTCGTCGTAAGCAATGCTGTCCGCGTGTTACGTCCACTCAGCTTGCCATGGAGATTCCTTACGTTCAGGATAAGCTCCGCAAACTCAAGGCGACATTGCAGGCTGATATTGACCGACGAAGAAATAAAAAAAACTCCATCACAACAGGGACGTTTATGACGTGCGATTGTTGCTATGATGATGTTGACATGGAAGAAATCGTGGCATGTCGAGATGAGGGTCACTTGTTCTGTCGCGACTGTCTTTCAAACTATGTCGAAACACAAATATTTGCCAATGGAGGGTTCGGTGTGAATCCAGAAACCAAGGAGCGCTCGTTAGAAATACTGTGCTTCCATGGGGATGGCTGTACATCGTCATTTGATCGGTACCATTTGAAGAAAGCCCTCAAGCCTAAAGTTCTAGAGAAATATGACGAGTTGCAGTTTCAAGCCAGTATTGAAAAGGCGGGACTCAGTGCAAACATGTTGTAAGTTGTATTTTTCTCTCAATACTTTTCTCTGTCGCTCACGCTTACATTATGTATTTTGCTGACCGATGTTTTTACTACGAAGTTCCTGCCCCAGGTGTGAACTTATGTTTGAAATTCCACCCACCTCTAATTTCTTTAAGTGCCCCATGGAGGACTGTGGTCATGAGGCGTGTAGACACTGCAGAGGGGCGCCTCATTTGGGATCCAAATGCGAGGAAAGACATGAGACTCTGGGAAGAGCTGGTGTAGAAGAGGCAGCTACAGCAGCTGTCGTCCGATGCTGTCCGAAATGTAAAAGAGGGGTAATCAAGTCAGAAGGATGCAACCGAATCAAATGTTCGTGCGGATGCTCTTTTTGCTACATTTGCGAAAAGATGGTGTTCTCTTACAGCTCGCATTTTTGCCAAAAGCCACACTGCAACCACAAAAAACCAGAAGAAACTTGCCAGAATAAATGCCCTTTGTACACAGATGACGATGCCATAGATCACCAAGCAAGAACGAATGCTGTAATTGCCGCTGCTGCCAATATCCGAGACGACATCGAAATTGATGTACACAGCATTTTGAAATTGCCTCCGTCAGCGCAAACTCTACGCACAAATCGAACCACTCGACGGCAAGCGCAGTGGTAGGGAAGCATCGAACGAAGAGTTGTGAACAGAATACTAGTAGCGCAATTTGTTATTATTGGACGGCTCTTTTTATACCATTAAAAGAACATACATATTTAATGAGAAGATTTACAACCAGCCAGACTTCGCCATCTTTGCCGTAGCCATCCGCTTAGTCACGCCGACCACTATCACCAAACCAACGACGATCACCGAGAGCAGAACTCTATTGAAATTTTCTGGGAGCATATCAAAGCCCTTGGACGGGGATGTGCGAGTAAAGAAAATGTCTGGGCCACCGAAAGCAAAAACAAGAGTTTGAGACTCCAACTCTGTCGACGCTGAGACAATGCGAGTTGGTCTATGCACTGTCAAGTTGTAAGACAAAACTTGAAGAGAAACCAAAGGAAGCATCTCAGAGTATTGTCGTAGTCCTTCCAGTTTTTCTGTCTCCTTCAAATCACTCAAAGGCCTTCTGGGCTCCAGAGCGCTTCGGGGTAGAGCATAAATATGATCATCGTTGGTTGCCAGAAGTACCTGGTGAGAACTGATACCATTTCGTGTCTGCGTCACGCCAATGGCAGTAACAGGCTTAACAATCGAGTAGGTCTTGGCCAGCACGACTGGCTTGGTCTCCCGCGCATCCCAGCTAGAAAACTCGGTTGTTTGTTCGGGAGAATGGAATGCAGAAATACCTTTCTTGTGGATCATGCCTTCGTACAGGGAAAGAACGCCAACCTCGGTCCTTTTCGTCTTCGCATTGACAAAAGAGTACACAACCCAGTTTTCTGAGATCACGGCTCGAATATATCGAGTACTTGTAGACGCATTGGTGTGACTCGTACGGTAAAGGACGCGCCCAGACACAGTGTCAACGACATTGACGAAGAGATTCGGCTCGTCCTCCTTGACAACCTCCGACCGTGTCATGTCGGCATCTGTCTTAGATTCTGTCTTAGGGGTTACTCCAAGTGGCTTCTTTTTCTTCTTCTTGTCTGTTTGCTGCATGGATCGTCTCAAAACGGAATCAACAGATTCTAATTCGTCAGCAATTCCTTCCTCACGAACGGTCACCAGGACCGCTAAATGAGGATTCAAATACTTAAGCAACAAAGAGTCATCCCCCAAGACAGTGCACGGAGAATCAACAGCTTCATCGCGTGTTGGGTAGATCGTTAGCACAAGTCTCTCTCCGGGGAACACTGTTTGCCCAACCAAACGAGCTGGAGACGATTGAGAAGTAATCTGATAAGACTCCAAACGAGAATCACTCCCTCCCCCGCCAGTAGCATGAGCAAAAAGCCCATTAGCGCTTTCTTCCAAGGCTCGTTGCAGAGAAGATGGCGAGGCAGCATCCGGCTCTGGAATGACAACAGTGGAGAGATCCCGAAGCAACAGCGTTGCTTGTTGTCGGCATGCTCCGCCTCCAACCATAGGAAGGACCTGAAGGACAGGCGATGAAACTTCAAATGCCCCTTGAGCATGAATGTCACCATTGGTTCCATCAACGCACTTCCACTCGACCCGGCCTGAAAGATCGGAAACAACCAAAACTTCTCTCGCGTGCGTTCCTCCGTGAATACCGTGTGTGGCCTTGTGGGCATTGAAGGAACCGTGAACCATCTTATGCCACAAAGCATTAGGTGAGAGGTCCATACTCCAAGTAACTTTTCCTCGCGAGTCTCCTGCCAGTGGCATTCCATACAATCGATTGGTTTGTTCGGAGAGCAACACGGCCACTTGGAAAAAACCAAACAGGCGCTCTTTGGTTCCAGAGGATGACGACACCAGACTCATACCACTGCTCACCAACGAATTCCACTGCGACGACAAGCGAGCCGAAAATTGTAGGCGCTGGGCAATCTCAATCGGTTCTCCTTCGGAATCATCTGCCATCAAATCATCGACCACCACCGCGTGGCTGTCATCCAACACCAAAGCAGAGGTAATTTGTCCCAAACCTTCTTCTGTCGACCATTTCCAAATAATGGGTAGATCAGAACTACCAATCGGTAATTCAAATACTGCGGTTGTTCCCAAGGATGTGCTCACAAGTACTTTCAAAACATCGACATCACATGTCGCCGCCATGGTGGCGATTGAATCGAAAACATTCAGCGAAACATCACCTTGGATAGCACCGGTGTTAAGTTTTGTCAAGGACGTTCCTCCTCTGGAAGAAGTCCATAGCTGCACCTGTGGCTCGTTGGGTTGCACAGCAGCAACAATACCTGCCAATGCGTCACATGAGGTATAGACAAGTCCCGGAGCTGTTACCGTATTGGACGCATCCTGAAGGGGATCCCACGAAGGTAGCTGGAATAAAGCCTGCTGAATTGTTCCAGCAGCATCGGTACCGCCCACTCGGGCAATCGAATCATTCATGACCGTCACAGATGTAAGTTTGGACCAAGACATGAGGTTGGCGATATCTCCGGTGCTGCTATCACCACCTGAAACACCGAAGGCCACGGCTTGTGTCGCATCGGCACTTAGGGCAAGGCCCTGTCCAGTCGCAGTAACTTGGAGACTCGAGGCAAACAGGGCCTTGACATGATCCAATTTTCGACCGTTCGTAATTTTTAGAGACTCATCCTGCCATTCCAGCGTGACCACGACAAAATCCGACGCGATACCATTTTTCTCCCAACCCAGCAAGACATTCCAGATATTGGTCTCGTCGGACAAGATTTGCAACCACCGACCTTGTCCATGAGAAGACACACCCTGCTGTTTCAAGACATCGTCCGCTTTTAGCGATACGTCACCCGTCATGGCTTCACCAGTAGCAGCATCCAACAAGGTAAGAACTTCGTTGTCGCTGACAGCTCCCATGGCAGTAACGGTCGTGGTCGGTGCTACCAGGACACGTGGTTGGCTGGTAGCAGGCACCAAGGCATCCCATAATAATTGTCCGCTGTCGGTAGTCCAAGCTCGAACGACACCGGTGGAATCCATTGTCCAGACGCCATCCGTGTTGGCTGCCGTCGCGTGAGTGATCTTTCTGCTCTCGCCGTCGCCAATGGGTAAAGAAGTACACACATTGCGTCGCCATACCAAAGCACCCGTATCCAAATTTCGATTGGCCACAAAGCACGATGTTGGCTTTCCTTCAATTCCGGTCACGAGCTGATGGCCTGTTGAGGGACCATCGGAAGTGATCATGGTGTGATTTTGAGCCATTTGGACAAACGATACTGGTCCGTGCCCTGTGGTTGCCACCAAAAAATCCGATATTCCAATTTCGTCCGCGAAAATGGCATCTACGGCACTCATCGCACTAAAAAAGATCCACAAGATCGATAGTACGAGGCTTTGGTTGAACACGTTAGCAGCCATGATGCGATACGTAGTGTTGAAGGTTGTTGCTTTGGACTGAGTTGCACGACAAACTGCCAGTACCTAGTAGTATACAGTATACACAATGTTTTGCTCCTCAGTCGATTATTTAACTCCAAAGAATTAATCTCGGCAGGCGCTTGTTTTTGTGTATGCGGTGAGGATGTAAGAGTATTGAGTATAGTTAATGGATACAGTGCTTGGCTTGGCTAATAATGAGATGGGTAATAGAACTCAGGTCAGTATCATGTATGAGTGTTCGCTCTGATAAAATGCAATGAAATCCATCGTTATTATCTCAAGGTTGCCCGCCTCGAGTCTGGCCTCGTCCGGTGTCTAATAGGGTTAGTGTAAATACTTTTTACACTCGAGCGAACGCTACCGCGTTCTCTCGACTATGCCAGCTCTCTAGGGCTACGTTTGGCTAGGTAGGGTGGTTTGGAGAAACTCGGCAATTTACTAGGGCCGACCTTTTCTCCGTTCCGA
>Ga0100391_1001103_pt1 | contig 30565 bp, 19 predicted proteins | sample CryGeymeta201515_FD_81541 | JGI IMG/M metagenome (GOLD analysis project Ga0100391, IMG submission 81541) | Groundwater microbial communities from Crystal Geyser aquifers in Utah, USA - Crystal Geyser metaG 2015-15 | ecosystem: Environmental > Aquatic > Deep subsurface > Groundwater | place: USA... | reverse complement strand
TTTTATTTTGGTTAAAGAAAAAAAGTACACCTTTTTCACCGTTTAGGGTTAGAATTAGTACACCTTTTTCACTGGTACACCAAAAAAGTACACCCAAGTACACCTTTTTCACTGGCCCCGTCATCTTGTGATAAAGGAATGATGGTAAATGAACTGATTAAACAACCCAACAACACCAGTAGTAAGAAGAAAGGCTCACTGAAACGAATCTGGGCGGTCCATCTGTGCCTGTAAAGCCAAACCACACAGATGCAAATCACCCCTACGTTTACTGCCAGCATAACATAAGCCACAATTTTGAGTGTCTCGGGTATTCCATTCACCTCCTCTTCGACTTCAATGCTACAATCATCGCCAGTCCTTTTGGGTGAACTACAAACACATTTCCCTTGAACGTTTGATGTTCCGTAGACTGGGTGGCATGGAAGTTCACACTGTTTCCCAGCTGAGCCTACAGGGCACAAAGCCTTGTGAAAGTATTTGCTATAGAGATCATCGATGTATCCCGCATTGGCAGCTGCAAAAATCCACCTAGCCATCAATCTTGGCACAATAGCATGAAGGTCATCTCTCATTGGCCACAGTATAGAATGTCTCGTGAGTTGTTCTCTTGTTAGCTCCAAAGAGTTATCCAAGGCGCTGTGATATCGTAGGGTGAGTTCGTCGTCTGCATACAGTGCACATTTCTCAGCCTTAAGTGCATCTTTACAGTCGCTTAACGAAGGACACTGGACACGTTACAAATTCTACAAGTGGATGTCTGGATATGACTGCCTTTGAGTAGAAGGCTCCATCTAGAATGCATACTGGCAATTGCGCTTGCGCGGCTTCTGCCAAAGTCGTAATAGAAGGACTGTTGGGTGTCTTATCGAGATACTGCACGGTAGCCACTGCACTTCGAAGCCAGGCCGGGGTTAAAATTGCTCTCATGCTTCTTTCTTTTGTTCCATAGAAGTCTCCTGCAAGCATATCGAAGGCGTCACAGCTTTTTGTGTCCTCGACTAGATCTGCACAATCATTCGCAACAAGATCAAACGCGTCTTCGTATTGAGAAGGCGCTGGAGACAAATCAACGTTCAGCGTTACGTTATCTTCAGCTGCAAACATCTGCAACCGTTCCAAGAGATCTATTTGAAAGCCTCCATAGCTCTCATCCCCGGTAGATTGGTCGGACTCGACGATGGCAAAGGGAGGCACATGAAGGACACCTACCCTCAGCGATATCTGCGAAGGATACTCGTATTCTCCTCCCGAGGATACTGCTACCGCGAAGAGAAGCGCGAGTAACCACGTGAACGACCAGACGCTCAACATCATTCAGAAGAGAATCGATGTAGAATGCAGATGAACGTAAGGGCGTTCGTGATGTTGTGTAGAGAGTACTCTTTGGATCGTCGTGGGTGGCCTGAAATAATCGTAATCTTATTATTTGAAGTCGAGCATGGAATTTCTCGTCTTTGCGGTCAAGTTTCAGGCCTCAGTTATATGTAATTAGAGTGTTACAGTTCTGTGTACAAGTTTGATTTTCTGTCAAAGTCACCAAGTACATAATTACCTGTTAGAGGATATTTAATAAGCAGGGCTTTGTCGGATTATCAATTAGACGGTTTTACGGAAAATGCCAGCAAATTGTCTGAAGAATAGAAACTTTATTAACAGCACGATGCGTTCATGAATTTCCCGGTGAAAAAAATGAATCTCCCTTAATTTTCAAGCTACTCCAGTACCTGGTACCAGGTACCAGGTACTGTAGATCGTTTCTGTAGTAGGTCATATTATTACTACTGGTACCATGGCTGGCTTCGGTATTATTATTATTTTAGGTTTTGTTCTAACCTACACTACTACTAGTAGTAGTAGACTACTAGTAGTAGTAGTAGTAGTAGACTACTAGTACCTCTTGCCAGTACTCCTACCCTACCACCACCAGTCACCAAGGAGTGGTAACTACTACCTGGTAGTAGCTACTACAAGTACCTGGTACTCGTATTATTATTTTTCGAATACAAAGGGTAAGGGTACTTCTTTCTTGTAGAAAGTGTGCGACCAAATACTCAGAGGATTGTCTACCGTAGTCCCTTCTTAGTAGACTATTACTGTAGGGACTCGACAGGCGGGTCATTCCGCGTTACCAAGATGTATGACTCTGTTTATCACGTTATCCGGGAATACGTATCCCTTCCATCCTGCTTGCCAAACCTCATCATCACCTGGCGAAGATTACGAACAAAGTTGTTGGAAGGAAAACACTTCTCGATAGCAAGCATAATAAATTGACGAGATCAATATAATATTGTAAATTATCGGGACCAACATGAAGATTTATTTTGGCTGCACGTTGGCAGCGTTTGCATTTTTATCGGTTGGCGCCCAAAGCATTCAATCGCGATCTCTCGCTCTCGGTGATCCTGTGAAAGTCGAGGTCTGGACCACTCCTCAAAATGACTGGGATGAACTAACAGGAGAAGAAGGTCCAAATGTTGCCCTTTTTGCCACCCTCAAAGAAATTGTCTTGGGATTTGGAGCTGCCGTGGATTTCGAACCCAACTATTACATCAACGATGGAGATGCCGTTTGTTCGGTGGACAGGCACGGTAATCCTCTCACGCCATCGGCCAAAATAGATGTGTGCAATGCCAACTGTGCCAACAACCACCGCTACTGTGTGGCGCCTCCCACGGATCCTAAACATTCGACCGTCTTGGGATTGCAGCTGTTGGCCGAGTCCTTGCGACGTCAGTGTATTTGGAAGAATTATGGAGAAAACTTTGAAGGCGACTGGGTGGAAGAATCCACCTTTTTCGATTATCTACAGTCATTCCTCGACTTGGGATGTGATAATTTTGACAAGGTCTGCATCGGACAAGCCATTGACACGCTCCATTTGAATGGCGGGAAAATACAGAAATGTTTTGTCGACTCTGGAGGTGTTTCGGCCAATGGACCAAACACTGTTTTCGAGAGCCTCATTATAAAACAAGGGCAGCAAAAAATTAATAGACTGCAAAGTCTTCCCGCTCTTTTCATCAATGGACAGTTGCAAACGGATCTGTCCACTGATGTCTTGTTCACTAAAATCTGCGAACTAGCACCAAAGGATAAGCTTGACGCCGGACTTTGCGACGGTAATGTTGAAGAAACTCTTGGAGAGGACGAAGAATATACAGCAGAAGAAGAAGAGGCCAAAGAAGAATTAGAAGAGGAAATTGCTGAAGATCTTGCAGGTGCTATTACTTCTGGTCAATCCACCGAGAAAGAAACATCTGCGTTGGATGAAGAGGTGGAAGAAGAAGAAGAAAAAGAAGAAGAAGAAAAGGAAGACGGCCTAACTGTAAACAAAGCTCCCACTGCTAAAGAGGCAAGCAAAGCATTTGCTGAAGACAATGACGACAACGCCCCTCTTACCGAAGAAATTGTGGAACAGGAGGAAGAGAAATTAGAAAATTTGGAAGCTGTAGATTCTGGACTGAATCCCGTCACCGTCAACCATCATGACGAAGATGCCGTGATCATTGAAGTCTGGACAACCCCCGATATGGATTGGAATACTACTGGCAAAGGTGACGGTCCCAATATCGCTCTCTTTGACCATTTGAAGGAAGTGGTGTTGGGATTTGACGATAAGATTACATTTCGTCCGCAAATGTACATTTCCAGTCTAGATGAGGTTTGCGGGACCGAAGCGACACTCGAAGCCAAGGCGGACTGTGGTGATATGAACTGTGTCAATGGCCACAAATATTGCGCCGTAGCGCCCGATGACTGGAAATTGAATGGCGAACTATTGGTCAAGGAAAGTCTGCGTCGGCTTTGTATCTGGGAAGCGTATGGCAGAAATGAAGATGGAAAGGACGATGTTTTGTATTTTGATTATATTGCCAAATTCCACGAGAAGCAATGTGACAATGTTAATTACAAAGAATCCTGCATCGTAGAAGTGTTGGAAGAGACAAAAATCGATGCAACCAGATTGAATGTTTGCATGCAAGATAGTGGCGGATTTGGCGACAGAAGCAACAATGAAATATTGCAAATGGTGACACACTTTCAGAAGAAGACTTTTGCACTCCATAAATTGTCCGTTTATCAGTTTCCCATTGTACTCATCAATGGACGTGTTTTCGAAGGTGCTGCAGAAAAGACACTTGAGGAACTCTTTGGTAGAATCTGTCTTGAATTTGCTGCTGGCGAAAAACCTGACGTGTGCCTGGACGACATTGAAGAAAACCTTGGCGAAGACGAAGACAAGGCAGAAGAAAATGATGCCAAGGAAGAGCTGGAAAAAGAAATTGCCGAGGATCTCGGTGAAAAGGAATGGGACATCCCTGTCGTCAAAGAAACACTATCACCTCTTGTCGAAACAGAATCTCCAACGGACGCCCCAACGGGTATTCCATCGGATATTCCAACAGATCATCCAACAGATCTTCCAACAGATCTTCCAACAGTTGCTCCAGTCGCACAAACAACAGTACCAACGGAAGCTTCAATTGTAACTCAATCGCCAATTCTACCAGTTGATCTTAATGCTGAAATCGCCACAAAGGGCACCGAGGATACTACCGAAAAGAGCGCTGAAAATCCACCAGAAGAAGAATTCGCAACCGAAAGTTCCGCTCCTAACAGCTTGGATGCGACGTCAAAACCAACCCTGGCCGAACACACAACTGACGACGGCAGCCTCTACTCATTGGATCTGAAGCTTGTTGATGCTGCTATCGACCACCTGGCGGTCTTGCAGCAGTGCGACGTGGACACTGCTTCTCTTGTAGCACATCTAATGGCTCTAGCAGACACTGATATAAGCAATTTAAAAGATACTGTCGATACTATTGAGAAGGATATGCCATTGCTCATGGCTCAGGAATGTCCGCACGACGCAGGCGTTGAAATTTTGTCGCGGATGGAAGAATTTCATAAGTGCGCTTTGTTCAACCTTCAGGACCTGATCGAGACCTTTCCCAGCACAGCTACAGGTGTTTTTATGCGATGCGCGGACGCGTACTCATCCATTACAAAAGTAGAGGAGGAGCAAGGATATATTCCCGAGCAATGCATTCGCACCTTGGAAGCTGACAGCACGTTGGGACGTGGCCTCTTTGGCCTTTATCTTTACCCCGACCGTGCCTGCCCTTGCTTTGAGCACTTGGGAGATGGTATTCCAGAGTGCACGGCTGATGTATGGCCAATTCCCATCAATGGCGCTCTGGTAAAGGTCCAGAGTTGCTTGGTCGGTCAATACTGCCAAAAGATTGACGGTCTCTGCGAAGACAATTTAAGACAGCTTGATCAATGTCTCCCGCCTAAAGGAACCTTGCCCAGAGATATGGTCTGCGAGGACATTTTCGATAAATGTTCCGGAATTTACAGCAATGTTCCACCCATGCTCACAGCTGCTCCACTGCCCGATGCCTGCGTCCGCGTTGCAGAAGGATCCAAATTTTTCGCTTCTCACATTGTCGAGCGCTACGACTACTTCCGCCATAAATGTGGAAAGAACATTGAGCTGTGGGAAGGACACACACCCGTCGCTGAATTCAAAGCGTTTATTCAACAAGGTGCTATGGGAATTGATTACCGATCTCTTCCGTTTGTTGGCGGCGCTCTTGGAGGATTCTTTGCTGGAATCATTTTCTGCATTGTTGTAGTTCTTGTTCGCAAATTTTGCCTCTGCGTTCAAAGTTGCATCAGTTCTTGTTGTGCTTGCTGTTGCGGACGGAAAAATAAACTGCAACGACCGAAGTCCAAGGAATACCGAAATGTTACTACAGACGTCGATGACACTGACGTGGAATCGGAATATCACGATTAGCTAAAAATGGAATAAAACAATTAGCTAGAAATGTCCAAAATGTTGGAATTGATACCATGAAAAGGAAAGCTTAAGCAACTACCATTTTTGTTGGCAAATGTATGCATGCGTCTATTTCTGCAACATTAGACTAGCCTAGCAGTAAAGTGGCATAATAAAAAATAATCACTAGAGTACTAGACTACTCCGAATACCTGGTCGACTACTAGACTTCTACTTATCGTCTATTACCTGTACGGTATTAGTAGTACTAGGATTACTTAACTTCTACTTTTCCACATGATATTTAGCTGCCCGGGTGAACGGAAGAGAATCAAAAATTTAATTCCAGTAATATTACTGTATTTAAAACCGAGATAACCAGAAGATCTTTGCAATTTTTCCCCTCACAAAATTCGAGAGAAAACAGAAAACCCTGAAGAGATCGTGTTAACATGTCGCATAAATCACCAGCAAAGCACATCATAGACTGCTTGAATAGTTTCGTGAATAACCAAGCGCAGAAGCATGTATTTTTGGCCACAAGCTTTGCTAGCCTTGACATCGTCTTATGTGGTAGGCTCCCAGGCCCAGCTCGAACCCTCCACGCACCACTCCAAGCCGACGCTCACGATCTGGACTACGCCCAACAGCGACTGGCACAATGGACTTCTGGAAATGGTGAAAGGAATAACGTTGGAATTATCGGATCATCTGATCTTTCAGCCACAGTATTACATTCATGATGGTACTCATCTCTGCGAGGACGAAACCGAAAAGAGTGGGTGCGAAAGGAACTGTCTGTACCAGCACTACTGCTTTGTTCCTGGTGGAATGGAGGATCCCATGTACAGTAACCTAACTGGACTTGATGTAGTATTGGAGAGTGCTCGACGTCAGTGTATTTGGAAATTGGCCGACTCTGATGCAAATCCAGTTTTGCTTTGGAATTATCTCGAGAGCTTGGAGGCAACCGGATGCAATTCAAAGTTGAACAATGAATGTCTGAAAGATGTTTTCTCCAACATCAAGTTAGACTACAACGAAGTATATCGCTGCATGTTTGGTAGCCATGATTTTGTGCTGGATGATCCTACCAACATAAGCTTAAAAAATGAACTCCTGCAGGGACAGATAGACCTGGCCTTTCAACAGCCCGTCACTGATCTTCCGCAAGTCTTTATTAATGGAAATGTATTGGATGTTGCAGAGCTTACTACGGCGTCTATTTTTCAAGCATTATGCGATGGGTATCCGGACGGTACCGCTCCAGCTGAGTGTGACCTTTGCCGGAACTGCGCTTCCGATGTGAACATTTGCATTCAACAGTCTCAATGTGATGAATACGATGATCCTGGCGATCACTTAGAGTCCCCACACCATGATTTAAATTCTGGCTTTGGAAAATTATCGCAGCTGGTGGTAGACCAAAAAATCTTTCCCTATCAAATGATACAAACCTGCCAAGTGGATTTCCGTTCTCCAGGGCCCTTGGTCAAAGCCATTTTGGCAGGAGATCGAAATGGGTTTGCCAGTGGAGCGGAGACTTGTTTGGATGTCGACGAACGAGCGTTTAAAGGAGCGTGTCTTGCTTTTGAACAATGCGCCGGATTTGATGTTTTTGAATTTGCCCAATCAAATTCACAGGCCCTTGGGGAATCCTTTTTCGGGTGTCTTGACGCCTTTGAAACCTCCTCGGATACGTCAGTCGCGGTGGATAAGTGCGTCAATCTTGCCTTGCATTCGGGTCTCTGGAAACCCGTTTGGCAATTTTTGGAGTATAGCAGTCAAATCTGTCCTTGCATCGACCATCTAAGTCATAATCTTCCAGATTGTACCTTCTACGAAGAAACTCCCAATATCCCCTTGGATGGCCCAGCAGTGAAGCTCTCGACATGTTTACTTGGTCAATTATGCAATACGCTGGAACCACTGTGCCAATCTGAAGTGGATAGTCTGAATGGCTGTTTACCACTCCCTCCTACCGAGGGCGAGGATGATTGCGCCACGATTGAACAACTTTGCAAAGATAATGGATCATTGTTATTTTTGTCACCTGCACCGCTGGCGGGAACCAAGTTCCCCCTTCGCTGTCAATCGGCAGCGAAGCGAAGCGAGGATCTTCAAAATGCTCACGTCATTGAGCGTTACAACGAATATCGTCATAAATGTGTCTTGAAAGAAGTGGATTATCTCGAAGTGTCAGAAGAAGAGATACGAAATGAGAAGAAGGGGCCCGAAGTGCCCGAAGAAGAGGTGCTGCAAGATGAGACAGTCCCTGACAATCAAAAAGAGGTAGAGTCGAAAAATGATGAAAAGGAGACGGCAGAGAAGTCATCAACGCCACTAATAAGCAAATCAGCCTTCAAGGAAACAGCTTTGATAAAAAAAGCAGAGGAAGATTGGACAGAGTTGCCGTATCTCACACGTGAGCTGGCAGCAGGAGTGGCAGTGCTGGCATTTTTGTGTTGTACGACAAGTCTATACGCGTGCTACCGAGCCCACCAACGCTATCGATACAGTCAGTTGTCAATGTCGGTCCTGGGGGACGGTTCCAATGTCCATGATTACATGAAACCATACAAAGGCAATTATGTAGACGAGGAGGCTTTTGCTTACTAGCTAGTACTTAGGTGTCTATGGCCCACTGGTCGGGGATTGGTATCCCCAAGACCAACGCCATAGCACTGGAAGTCAGTTACACACACACTAGCTAGTACACTCTAGCCAGCTGGGTAGTAGCGTCTGGAGCACGGAAGAGTAGTACTATTGTTCATTCTATCTTTTATTTAGTATTAATTCGTTGAATACCCCGTGATCGATTTCCCTTATTAAATCCATTTAACACCCATATGAAAAAGAAATCCTGCTTTGATTTTCGATCTTACGCTTCAGCCAGTAAAACCATGATAAAAAAATAATGATAAAATAAATGTCAGGACACCTTCTCGAACATTATTACATGACTTCTTGACTTCTGCAGCTGCTCGAACTCCATTACCCATAGCATAGCCCATAGCAGTCTAGCTGTCTTAAAAAACTACTCTACAACTATGAGGACATTTATTCCTCCTATTTGGATTGTTGGCCTGCTGTTAGCTACAACATTAAGTAGCGTATCTCAAACTGTTGACAATGATCTCGTTCCCTACGAGGAAACAGCTGACACCTTTGTGGAATGGCCCGACGATGCCGCCTCGCAAACCCTGTTGCAGACTCGTCCCGAATCTACCATTCCTGATATGTACATGAATCTGTGGACGACAGCTCTTGATTTTCGTCATCCGTTATTTCATGTGATATTGGGAATTGTCCGACGGTTGGATCGGAGACTTTTGAAATTTCAGCCTCGTTACTTTTTGGACAGCGGAAACGAAAGGGGGTGCCGGACAACGAACCAAGAGGACGGAGAGGACGTTGAAGTATTCCCACTTAGTGAATACTGCAGAGAAAACTGTACCAATCATGGTCGGTATTGTGCTGCCTCCAAACCCCAAGATCTAGAGCTGGCAGCTAAGATCCGTGGAACATCCATTGTAGAAGAAAGTTTGCGGCGTCTGTGTAGTGAGTTGACTTCTGTCTTGCTCGGAAAACTGCTCTGAACTGTCCTGCTTGCGCTGTGACTTTGGCGCATTTTGGTATTTAATCTTCATGCGAAGTCTCTCCTCATCCTTCTTTTTCTTTTTCCGTGAATGCATACATACACAAATTTACATTCTATGTTGCCAGTCTGGGTCGTATACGGAAAAACAGGAGGGAACAACGCCCTTCACTTTTTTCGCTACATTGATGATTTATTATTTCAACAATGTGATGCACCATTTGGACACAATTGTACCTATACTATTATGGAAAACAACGATATTGGATCGCGTTTTATTGAGCGCTGCATGGATCACGCAGGTGGGGTGCAGAATGATGTATTGAATGCCTATCTCTTTGACGAAGTAGAAAATCAAGCGAAGAGAGACTTGACAATTGACATGTTACCTTCCTTAGACATTGGAGGCACATTTTATTACGGAGAGCATAGCGCGAAAGCCATTTTCAGGGCCGTATGCGCCAAATATCCTGTGAATAATCAACCCATGGCATGCGAATTCTGCAAAGACTGCGACGATGTAAGATTCTGCCTTTGGTTCCTACAATGTGATGGAACTCCCTTTGCTGAGTATGCCTCCCAGAAACTAGACCTGGCAAACGGCGTGGCTTTGGGAAGCGACGAAACCTCTTCTCCAGAGGACGAAGGCGCGACAACCAAAGCACCAATCTACGAGACTCCGGCAGAACCTATCATTCCTGCTTCAGCACCTGTAGCCAGCTCCAACTCTGAATCAGCACCTGCAACAATGGAAACTGTACCAGCCACACCTTTGCCAACGTCATTTGAGGAAGGTGAATCCTCGACGCCAACGTCTCCTACAACCTCCACCACTACTGGCGCCAACAGCAAAACTGCTCCCCTAGATAAAGCAGACAATGAGAAAGAGGAAGCATTGTTCCACGGGGTCCTGATTGGGCTTACCATTGGTTTTGTCATCTCAGCCATGTACGGCTGCAAAGATTGGCAAGCCCGTCTCATTCTCAGGGAAATCTCGTTAGACGAAGGTTGCAAACCTTCCAACAACGGGTTGAATAGATCGGATGCATCGTTAGGCCGAGAGAGTATCTTGCAGAGAGCCCCTCGGCGGAGCACTAGTTTTACACCTGCTGTGGCCAGTGACGAACTCGACGACTCGGAAGGAAGCAGTGGGTCAATAAACGGCATCATGACCTAATAACATTGTGGGAAACCAATGCTCGATGAAACGTTGCATCTCGCTTACAATGCTACATTACAGAGGTCACAACAGCAGATACAAGAGTAGCGACAACAATGCAAGGAGCGCGTCTGCTATGACAGGTTGACTGTTGGTTGCAGTCCTGCCTTTCGAAACACATGAAGGTTTGTATTTTTACCCTACTACTCTCCACTGGAGCACGCACATGCGCATTGCTGACTTACGAAACTCTCCACTGGAGCAATTATATTGCAGCCTTGACAAATCATCAGTGATCGAGGATGCTTCTTGACAACCCGGGGAGCATGAGACCCGCATAGTCCGCCAGCTAAACTACAGTACCAAAGTGCCTGCGAGTAGTCTACTAGACTAGTAGCTAGTAGAGAGTAACATACTCATTACAGCAGTAGTAGTTTAAGATTATTATTGATCCACCCGGACAGAATCAAAACGCAGCTAACCACCGTTCTTGTCTTGTAGCAGGCCACGTCGAAACCTGTTTACGTCTCCACGTGGAAATTAAACTCGTACAGCTCAGTACAAAGCCCACGGCCAACTCGAATGCTTGCTGTCCGCATGTTTGAACCAATCGTCTTGCGTCACCCGCTTATGAACCGCATAAAACAGTGCAAGATTTGCTTTGATGGATGACTACTGACCCCGCCGCCGCCTTCTTGTAGTAGCAACACACCTCGTCACTGCTAATAAAAATCCGCAGATAATATCCACAGTCATATTTATTGTTTTTTTTTAACAAGATAAAATTTTACATACAAACAAACAAATAATCATGTTTTTTCGGAAATTAGCTCTTGCTGCCTGTAAGTTTGAATGGTATCTCTGAGCTCTGCTGCCAATTGTTTGGGAGAGGAGAAGGAATTACGAGAAATGCAAAAACCATTGCAAGAATATCGCGAGTTCACCTGGTGAAAAATGCGTTGGCGATGGCATTCGAACAGCATGCAGTGTTTAACCTGCTTTAGTGTTCCTTCTGACCCTGTTTATTATTATTATTATTATTTCTCTCGCTCAGTGGCCTTGACTGCCCGTGGAGTCTTCACTGCCGCCGAGGAGGAGGCAAAAATGGGAACTGTCATCGGAATTGATTTAGGAACCACCTACTCTTGTGTTGGTGTGTTCAAGAATGGACGTGTCGAAATTATTGCCAACGACCAAGGTAACCGTATTACCCCTTCTTATGTAGCTTTCATGGATAATGGGGACCGTCTTGTCGGTGATGCTGCCAAGAATCAGGCCACCATCAACCCTGAAAACACCGTCTTTGATGTCAAGCGTTTGATTGGACGTAACTTCGGCGACAAGTCCGTCCAGGCCGATAAGAAATTGGTGCCTTACGCGATTGTTTCTGAGAAAGATAAGCCGATGATTGAGATCAAACAGGGTGATAAGACCGCCAGGTATGCCCCAGAAGAAGTATCTGCCATGATTTTGGGAAAGATGAAGTCCACTGCCGAGACCTTTTTGGGCAAGGATATCAACAATGCTGTCGTGACTGTTCCTGCTTATTTCAACGATGCTCAGCGTCAGGCTACCAAGGATGCTGGAACCATTGCTGGTTTGAAGGTTGAGCGTATTATTAACGAGCCCACTGCTGCCGCCATTGCCTACGGTATGGATAAGACTGGAGGAGAATCTAACGTCCTTGTGTTTGATTTGGGTGGAGGAACATTCGATGTGACTCTTTTGACCATTGACAATGGAGTCTTTGAAGTCCTTGCTACCAACGGAGACACTCATTTGGGTGGAGAGGATTTTGATCAACGTGTTATGCAATATTTCATCAAGATGATGAAGAAGAAGAGCGATGTCGACATCAGCGGTGACAAGAAGGCTCTCCAAAAGCTCCGAAAGGAAGTTGAACGTGTGAAGCGTGCCCTTTCTTCTCAACAACAGGCTCGTCTTGAAATCGAAGACTTGGCTGAAGGATTTGATCTCAGCGAAACCTTGACCCGTGCTCGTTTTGAAGAACTCAACAACGACCTTTTCAAGAAAACTATGGGACCTGTTGCCCGTGTCATGGAAGATGCCGACCTTTCTAAGTCGGAAGTTGACGAAATTGTTCTTGTTGGAGGTTCTACCCGTATTCCTAAGGTTCAGCAACTCATTTCAGAATACTTCGGAGGAAAAGAGCCTTCGAAGGGAATCAACCCCGATGAGGCCGTTGCCTACGGAGCAGCCGTTCAAGGAGGAATTCTTTCCGGAGAAGGAGGTGATGCCACCAGTGAAATTTTGCTTTTGGATGTTACTCCTCTTTCTCAGGGTATTGAAACTGTGGGAGGAGTCATGACCAAGTTGATCAACCGTGGTACTACCATCCCCACCAAGAAGTCTCGTGAGTTCAACTATTGTGAACAATCATGTTTATTGTTTTATGCATACCACGACAAATCGTTTGTCTCATCATTTAACTCGTCCGTCGAAAACACGCAGAAACGTTCTCAACTCACCAGGATAACCAAAGTGTTGTCATGATTCAAGTCTTCGAAGGAGAGCGTTCCATGACCAAGGATAACCACCAGCTTGGGAAGTTCGAGTTGACTGGAATTCCTCCTGCACCACGAGGGTACGTTATTTTTTATTCTTTAGGATTGTTTTTGTCTGCTCTGTTGAGTTCTTGGCCGTGTCCTTACACTTTTCTTTCTCTCGATTCATTTTTAGAGTTCCTCAAATTGAAGTAACTTTTGAAGTTGATGCTAACGGTATCCTTCAAGTGTCTGCTGAAGACAAGGGAACCGGAAAGGCCGAGAAGATTACCATTACCGCTGAAAAGGGGCGTCTCAGCGAAGAGGAGATTGAGAGAATGGTCCGCGAGGCTGAGGAATTCGCCGAGGAAGATAAGAAGGTCAAGGAAAGAATCGATGCCCGCAACGGCCTTGAATCCTACCTGTACAACCTGAAGAACACTCTTGAAGATGATGAAAAGGGTCTTTCTGACCAAATTTCTGCCGAGGACAAGAAGGAACTTACCGATATGATCGATGAGACTTTGGACTGGATGGACGAAAACCCCGAGGCTGACAAGGAGGACTACGACGAAAAGCAGAAGGAAGTCGAGAACATTGCAAACCCTATCATGCGCAATATGTACGCTGGCGGCGAAGGAGGCGGCGGCGGCGAGGATGCCGATGATTTCGGTGACGATGAATTGTAAATGAACAGGTGAATCAATAGTTATGAACAGAATCGTTCAATCTACAAACAAAATTTTCGCAATAATAAATTAAACTTGTCACGTTAGCCTGTTGCACGTTTTGAAGATTATTTTCTCATGACGCAGAAACACATACTGTAGCTCTTGAATCCCTCTGTTTTATGCTGAGCGACTTTCTGTATCTTCACCCGTGTGATTGTCCGTTTCATATTTCGCCTATTCTCATTCGTGCTGTGGAGCGGAAGAGCTGTTGGCGTTAATTTAAATTTTTATTCGCGAGCCGTTAGTTTACATAACGAACACTGTTTATGTACCTACTCGGAGTAATTATTGATTCTTGCGTACTCATATCCGATGGAGTGTGCAGTACCTGTTACGGAAGTTGAAAGACAGCCTAAATTATTTTCGTGGACTGGTTTCTCGAGAACATCACTTTCTCGCAAACATCACTTGCTAACTGGTCCCCTCTGATCCCGATCCAACACCCTCTTCCACTACCGTGGCTCTCCGCCCACTGCCCACTCTCTCCGAAGCCCTCCCCAGAACCCTTCCTGATGCAGTTCTTTATCAAAACGTTGGTAGGCTCGTTAGCGACCATATTATTAGCTACTAATGTAGCTCAAGCAGCAGCCCCTTGTGCTATACCAACCAGGCCAGCTGAGTCCTCTTTCATGTTCTACGTGCCCGATGTACCAATACGAAATCAATTGGCAACGGAAGAGGTGCTAAGCGACCCGGAAAATGTATTTTTCCTTCAAGGGCAGATCTTGGGTAATGATTGTAATCCCATCACAGGTGCCGAAGTCGAAATATGGTATGCTGGAACGCCTGATTCTGCAGGTAATTACTACCTGCAAGATTATCGTGGTCGTCAGAGAGTGGACGAATGTGGATCCTACAAATTTACGCAATCTTTTCCGGTTCAATTTGTTGGTAGCCCACACGTTCATGTTCGCGTTTCCAAAAATAATACTGAACTAATTGTCACCAAGGTATACTTTGAAGAGAGCCTGGCTGTCTATTTTGTACCCGACCCGTCGATTGTGTCTCAAGTTACAAATGAAGCCGACGGATCTAGATCTGCCGTATTTAATATTTACCTTGATATGTCAGGAACTGAAACCCTAGGTTGCGGTAAGTTTTCTTGAATGCTTTGAAACGAAGAGGTTCTTTTTATACTCTTCTGAAAAATGCGCTGAACATGTTTCCCATATTCCGTCTTGCATAGATGTTCGTGACGGCGACTCCACGTCGGCCATCGATGGCGATGCCACCATCGGAATCGATGTAGTGTTCTCAACGCACAGCCCAACGGCACCCGTCCCACAAACGACCTCTCCAGTTACACCTGTTCCAACATCGCCTGTCCTAGCAACTCCTTCCCCTGCAACAGCTACTCCCTTGACTCTTAGTCCGGAAGCTCCTATCCCGGAAGCAACAACTGACCCAGTTACACGCAGCCCTGCTCCACAAGTTTCAGGAAACAACAATTGTTATCTGGCGTCAACTGCTCTCCCTATAACGGTCAAAGGAGGAAGAGAATCGTTCGATACGGAGGTAGTAACTGTCCATGGATCCAACGAGGGTGGAGACATCTTCCAGGGAGATAGGTGCTTTGGTGTAAAAGCCAGCAGTCCTGGTGTCTGGTACAAAGTGCAGGGAACGGGAGGTCTCATGGCGGCAAGTACGTGCCACCCAGGAACCAATCTAGATACAAAGTTGACTGTGCACGAAGGAGTCTCTTGTGCTGCGCTGCAATGTGTTACTGCGAATGATGATTCTAGTACTAGCAGCACACAGTGTCCCACCAATTCCCTGGCAAGTCGAACCGAATGGGAGTCCAATCTTGGGACCACATACTACATTATGGTTCACGCGTTCGCGAGCAAGGTCGGTAATTACGAGTTGAGTATCGAATCCTACCATACCAATGACCAGTGCGTACATGCCACTCCATTGACAGTTGGAGAAACAATAACGGCTAGCACTGTGGATGCAGCGATTCCTTTTGAAAATAATATCGCGAGGTGTCAAAATGATGGGGGCGTTGTTGGCAGTAACGCAGGATTGTGGTATTCCACTATCGGAACAGGAAATCGTATGCAGGCCAGCACATGTAATGAAGGCACAAAAATCCCCAACAAGCTCTATCTTTTCGAAAAAACCTGTGCCGATAACGACGAATATCGTTACGAGGGAGACGATGATTGGGATCCAGATCGACGCCTTCAAAATTTTTACGTCGACATTAGCCCCGACCCATTGGAATTTTTGACGCATTGTATTGGTGGTGTGCACAATGCTAATGGCAGTCCTTCGAGCTGTGTTTCCTATCAGTGGAACTCGATTGCTGGTGAACAATATTATGTGTTGGTAACATCTTCGATTTACGAGGGAGACATTGCAGTGACACTGACGGAAGTATAGAGAATTAGCTGGAGGCAAGTCTTGCAAGGACTTTCATAGATTATTTTGTGGTAGAGATAAAAAAGAGACTATAGATTGATTATTGCATGTTATTTTGTATGCATCGTATCTTCGCGCAGTAGCTGCCGCTTAACATGGATATCAAGTGTATCTTAGCATAAAACTTGCTTTTTAATAGGCTAGAATTACTCTTTACAATCTAGATTTGCCTTCATAGATTTTTTTGAGGGTGTATTGAGTCTTCTTGTATATTGCTTTTGCCGTCATTCGGGTCCACGAATACGCCAGTGTTCAAATGCTTTTTACATTCAGCACATATCGGCCAACATTTATCTCAGCGCTTATTTCCCTCCCAACGTGTTCATGAAAATGCGAAGTCCTTCCATATCGGATTCCTGTGAACTGCACAATCCCCGACATTGGTTAGGATCAAGTTCCTTGGGAGTAGGATTCAACAAATTTTCGTTCCATTCATTGACGGCATCTACCACCGCATCACCCGAGTTCATGGCAACCATAAAAAACGAAAAGAATCCCAGAAGAGCAAAGGTAACGGTAGGCAACGCAATAAAGAGTGTCTTGTCCATGTTCACCTCTCCCAAGAACGGAATGGTCGTGGTGGGTTTGTCAGCTCCTGCTTGTGGATCCATACGAGTGAGACTCGCCAGCAGTGGATCCAGTCGTTTCGGAGGCGGCGACGGCGGTGTTCTCATCATTTGTGGAGGAGGCATGGGATCAACATTGGAACCAGATGATTTAGGTGCTGGTGTTGGCGATGTATCCTCTTGAGGTTCCTCGTTGGATGACATTTGCAAAAGAAATGACTCCCTTGGCTGCAGGAGCGTAGACGTTGTCGACGATGCTTGTCGAGATATTTGAGATGCAGTAAATGCAGCACATTCTGGCAGCAAAACTGCAAGCAATAGGAATTTCCGCATTGGGATCATAGTAGTTTGGGGTTGCTTGGGTGAGATTGTGTAGTTGCCCACGATGCTTTTAGTTTTTACTTACAAAAAAACTTGACTACAAGTAAACTAGACTAGAAACTAGAACTAGTACTCAATGGGCTAAAAATATTCTTAGTAGACTACTCGGAGGACGTGGTTTTGCGTATGCTGCCGACTGGTGATTTTTATATCGATATCTTTTATCTTCAGCGTTGTTTTATTTTTTTTGATCACGCAGTCTACTACTCGTGACTAAAAATTTAAGGATCCTTTGCTTTTAAGAAAATAATTGTTTTCCCAATAGGTCGTGTTTGTTATTGACTCAACGACTTTTATCAGGCATACGGTAGGTCATTATGATCTTCTCATCAAATCATCGTATCAGCCAACTCCGTCAACTAAAGCCTCTGCCTGCCCGCCAAGGACACGCCACTCTACCAACAAGTACTTCCATAGATAACAATACATTAGATCCACCATGGCATTAAGCAGCAAAAGCCCTCTCTTTCATTCGACTTCCAGAGACAAACCTTCCATCCTACATGTTTCATTTGAGAGTGATCCCAATGGTAGTTTAGGTTGTCAGCTAGTAAACCTCGACAAGGTAAGCTGCCGTTTGCTGTTGCTGCGTAGTGAGAGTGATTAAATTGATTTGCAAAGAAGTTTGTTGCTCAGCGTTTTTTTGCATGACTCACCTGACCTCAAAATAATGTTGCCACAAACCAAAACCAATTTTGATCAAACAGGGAGAAGATGACTCCATGTTTTATCCTGGGTTTGCTACCATTGGCAAACTCTTGAAAGGCGAAACTGTAGCTCGAAAATTTGGTGTCCAGGTAGGAGACTGCATCGTAGCGGTCAACGGACAAGGCTTTCGTCGGTTTGCCCCCGACTACAAGGAGGAAGATATCTTGTTGCTCAATGACGAGGACAACGCCGTGACGGTAAAACTGGACAATGCCGTCGTTCCACCAGGAGATGCCTACAACCAACTCCTGGCCAAAATCAAAGCCATCAAAGCTGCGGCACCCGATCCGCCACTCATCTTGACATTGGAACGGTACGGATGGGACGCACGTTGCAATTCGTGGCCGCGATTTTTGGTGGCCCGAGAAAACAAAGTCCCAGATGCTATGATGATGCAACAACAGCACGAACAGTGGAGGAGCGAAACGTTTCCCATTGATCTGACAAAGGATGGATTGCAGGAAATCTTTAAACAGAAGGCTATTTCGGAAATCAATACGGGATTTCTCAAAGATTTTCCTCCTACTGTGTACATTAATTACGGGAAACTGCAAACGATGGAAAAAGCGGGCGAAGTTACTTCGGATGAAATTTTGGAGGCCTTCATTATTTTCACAGAACGCATGCTTGCGGAATCTGCTGATCCTAGAAAGCCCCAGACTTGTCAGTTCATTGATTTGACGGGTGTTAGTATTACTGGTGGATTCCGAGTAGAGTCTTTGAAGAGAATCTACAGAGTCTTCGAAGTAAGTACTTTCTGGTCCCCGATCACTAAATAGAAATGCTGGATGATTGGTTTATCTCATAATTGTGTGTCATGCATCTCAATTGCATTTTTCGAATTTCCTTCCTATCACATACAGCCCAATTATCCAGAAACATTGTTCAAGATGGTCATGTATCCTGTATCGAACATGGTGGTGAGTTCTCGTGATGTTGCGAAGAGTCCTGCAATATCATCATCATCAGTCGATCCCTTATTCAAGCGATTTTTTCTTTTTCATCAGGGTTTGACGGCACGATCTCTGCTCGGTTTTGTCAATGAGAAAACACAGTCGAAGTTCTTGATTACCAATAGTCTTGACAAGGTGTGTGAAGAATTGGGATGGAATCAACACGACGTTGACGAATGTGGCGGTATTACTGAGTTTATGCACAAGCACGAAAAGGTAGGAGATGATTTCACCTTTTAAAGAGAGAGGTGTGATGTCTAAATATTTTCATCGAGAAGAGGATGTATGAGTCTTTGTTTCCGTTCCACCAGTGCTGTCATGGAGGGATATTGAATGCCGAAAATACGCTCCTTTGTAGACTAGATCATCAGGAATGGAAATATATCCTTATTCAGTACAATATTTCTCCCCCCGAATACAGTAGTGTTACACGGAACTTTACTAAAGTCTTTTGTGATATGATTTTCTGTTCGGATATGAATTATTCTTTAATTTCGCCCCATTACAACGAAGGAAAGATGAAACCGACCACACCATGTAGCTAATCATCCTTCTTAGCACCGGTATCCTTGTCTTCCACTTTCTCCTCTGCTTTATCCACTTCAATTTCTTTCCCATCTTTCGTTTTACGCACAATCTTCTTCTTACGTACTACTTTGGGCCACTTCACTAGTGGCTCTACCTCGGTTGTAGTAAATCCATTGGTTCGAAATCCCAATACAATGACAAAACTGAGCGCCAGCAAGAAGGGAATAACAAAATCGCTGTCAAGATCCAGTTTCCGATCAGGATGTTTTTGCGTCTCCAAATAGCCAAAATATAATCCAAGAATTCCAATACTTATAGGAAAGGCAACAAAGACGAGAAATCGTGCTTTCCATGATAATTTTGCTTTGTTATTTAACTCAGTGATGGATGCCTCTGGTTTGTGTTTATCAAAGACTTTCGAATTGGAGCTAGCTTCTGTGGTGTGTGTGTCCGACATGGTCGTAGTCGTGCCTTTATTCTCTTCTGGCATTTTGTTTATAATTTGGAATATGCTATGGAGAGAGCTTCTGAATGTTTCGGGCAGGTTATTATCGACACGACAAACTGATTGTACAACAAAGATAAAAGTTGCTGGATCTCTCCAACAGGATAAGATAGACAAGTAGTTAATTCTACGGCGATGTCAGATTATGACTTGCTATCCAGAATAAAAGTGCTGCAGCAGATGGGTTTTCGTTCTCGAGGCGATCGTAGGGATCGTGTAGAGAAATTCCAAAAGATTCACAGAGATTCGAACTAATGAGCGTCTCAACTTTATATTCCTCAACTAGTCCCACACCTGCTCTTTCGATGATACTGTAGCCTTTTCAAAAGATCACACTCTATCTATCTCACATCTGATGACAGAATCAAAATAATATTCATCTGCACATCAGACAACAAGAACTTTGAAGGCACCAAAAACCAACCTTATAGCACGATACTCCAATCACCCAATCTACTTAGGACACAGCATCGATTTTATATCATAAGAATGAACAATTTCTTTTCAACTCGGGGTCTCTCCATCGTCGCATCTGTTCTTGCAACAGCTGTCCCTATTTGCACTGCTCAAGATACTCTTCCTGCATCGGCCGCTAACCCTCCTCTCGAAACAAACCCGCCATTGACAACGAATCCAATTCTGGCTACAAACCCTCCCCTAGTATCTACCACTACCACTCCTGTAATGTCTACTTCTAATCCTCCGTTGCCACTCGCAACGGTTGGTCCTGGTTTGCCGTGCACTCCTAGTAGCACCCAGTGCGGTGATGGCTTCTTCTGTTCGTCAACGAGTGGGAGTTGCGAAGCCTTGACGTGTTCCAACTGGGCCAAAGGAATTATCTATGGACAGCTTGCATTTAGCGAGGCGCCTTGCAAAGCCGAATTTCCAGATGCCAATAATTATTTTTGTGGTTGGGACGGCAATTGTTATGAATATAATTGCAATGATTGGTACACATACGGACCTGTGGAAATGACCGGTTTTGATCCAGCACTTCAAGTTCCACTCGTCTGCAATGATTACAATAATGGGAATATGACTCATATGAATTCGGTCGTCTTTGGGTGTCGACCGTACCAACCGGGAAGCGTAGCACCAGAAGGCAAAAACTGGGTGCACTACTTTAACGAAGAATGTATAGCACAACCACGCGCTGGGAGTATCTTTACATGTTATCAAAACAGAGAATTGACGAATTTTTCTGCGTTTGAAACGGAAACAAAACAAGTGGATGCTCCTCCCGAATGTGACCCGGATATCTATGGAACCGGAACACCCGAACGAGCCTCCTTTTGGTATCAAATAATGTTGCGGACCATTCGTAAGGGAGTCACGACAAACTACCGTTATCGACAAGAGGATACGGCAACTTCCAACTTGTTTGATGCCAGTAAAGCCTCCAAGACCATGTTTGCCAAATTGGAATCCCTCGATGATATTCCTATACAAAATGGATTCCCTCTGCCAAGTGCACCTCCACCAACAAGCACGGATGATAGTGGTGGTAACAGTAGTGGCGAGAGCAGTGACACTCCTACTTTGCTGGCATCATCCTTTGCATCCTGGCCAATTGCAATACTTTTAGCAGTGTGGCTGGAGCTTTGGCTCTGTAATTGAATGTAGCAAACAAAATACTTGAGTTTCCTTTGGATAGTGAGAAATCTGTAGTGTACTTGAGTAGCAGGTATGCATATGAGCATAATATCAGTTATAGGATGCATTGTTCTTGAGAAACATTATTTTCTGTGCACACCTTTTGTCTCACTTCGCTCGCTCATGAGTGGTGAACATGATTATTCTTATTTGATTTTTAAAATTGAAGTAGCTGTAGTTTCACACAGGTTATAGCCTTATCCTTATTTTATCGTTCTAAGTTCCTCATTCAAACGAATTCGGCAAGGAAAGAACAGGAAGATTCTAGTAGTACAAGTAGCTAAGTACTAGCTAGTAATGGCACCGTAGGCTAGTCTCTTCGCATTTCGCATAATGCATAATACCGTAATACCCCAGGAAGTCGGTCTTTCAATACACAAACAAGCAAGACCACCTCTATCCATCTAATAGGCCAACTTACACGCTTGCCTCTTTGACGATCTCGTCCATTTTTAATCCAATCAATCGTGCCAGCGCAATTGTTGATTCTTGAATTTATTCTAGTACCCGAGGTACGAGAAGTGGTGAACGATTCTGCTCATTTCCACCAGGCCTCAACGCTACTACTAAAAGTATGGCGACTTCGTGGCTATTGAAATGTTGTCACACCTATTGTGGAGTTGGAAATGATGAGGCACGGAAGTTAGGTCTGCTATCTATTCCAGGCGAAAATGGCGAATGGGAACACGACGAAGTGGCGGCCGCAAAGAGAGAATACAAGAAACACTCCATACATGTGAAAGCGATAGAAGACACGATCTCGGAAAATGTCAAACAAAGATTGGAAGAACGGCACCGCTTGACCGTATTTGCCCGTCAAGTGAATGCCATGGAATGCCCTAGGACATATCCCAAATCCAAGGAGGATCAGGAATTTCTGGACAAAGTCTTGCTGGAAGATAAAGACTTTGTGTTTTGTGATTTTCGCAAAAAGGAACGACAATTCATGTTGGATATTTTGCAAAAAGATGCATCAATCAAAAAGGGAGATCTGCTTTATACAGTGGGAGATATTGGGGACTATTTTTATATCATTGATGAAGGTTCGGTGGAAATTATAGATGGGTACGATGCTGCCTCCACTAGAATATTACGGAGAGGCGATGCTTTTGGAGAACTAGCATTGCTTTTTGATGTTCCTCGGATAACGACCGCCAGAGCACAAAGTGACTGCGTATTATGGAAGATGCATCAGCATTGTTATCGAGCGAAACTAGCACATCACGCCATGTTGAGAGAGGAAGAAATGGTTTCACTCTTACGTCCCTTGCCTCTGTTTGAAAATATGGACGAAGCATCCTTGCGAAAATTTGCCAATGCCATGGAACGGGTGTTTTTTGACCCAGGTGCGAGAATCGTCAACAAGGGCGATGTTGGAAATGTTGGATACATAATTACAGAAGGAACGGTTATGATGCATGATATTGGAGTCGGTGACAGCACTCAAACAGATATCGAGCTCAATGCGGGAGAAACCTTTGGCATTCGCTCCTTACTCACTGGCGAGCGTAGACATGCCAATTGTACTGCCAAGACGTCGGTGGCGGCGTGGGCAGTCGATCGTGAGACTTTTGAGACTTTATTTGGTCCACTTCATCAAGCAATACAACACCAAATGAAACGGCGTTTCTTGCAATCCATAAACATGTTTTCAACCTCGGATATCACGACCAGGGAATATGATAGACTTGCAGATCGATTGAAGAAAGTGTGTCGTGAAAAAGGTTACAGCTTTGATCAAGTGGGGGAGCCTTACAAACAAGAACTAGTTGTCATTGAAAGTGGACGAGTTGCTGTTTACGATGGAAATGAGGAAAACAGTGAGGTATTTGTGCTCAAAGGAGGCGATGTATATGGCGACAAAAACATTCGCGATCCCAAATTTACTAAGAGCGCGTACAATGTTGTTTGCGAAGAGAGAGCAATTGTTTGGTCGCTTTGTAAAGACGATATTAAGGAAATTATTGGTGATTTGGATCGTCTTGGTCAGTCCAAGCACTTTCACCACACGAGACGAGTTAGCTCCTATTTTGATGATCGAGTTTTGATGAAGGACCTGGAGAAACTCCAAGTTTTGGGTGTTGGTGGCTTCGGTAAAGTTTGGCTCGTCAGGCACAAGATAACGCAGGCCCACTACGCTTTGAAGGAACTGAACAAGCGAAGAATCCTGGATAGGAAACAAGCCAAGAATGTGTTGAGGGAAAAGGGTATCCTGGCAACGCTTGAGCACCCATTCATTCTGGGCGAAGTGTCATCGTTTCAAGACGAAAGCAATCTTTACATTTTGACGAATCTAATTCAAGGGGGTGAACTGTATCGCCTCATTGTCGACACAGGTGGGAAAGGACTTCCCAAAAAGTCGGCTATTTTTTACAGTGCTTGCATTTATGCCGCCTTAGCTCATCTACACGCCCGGAACATCTGCTATCGCGACCTCAAGGTAAGTCAGAGCTGGGTTCATCTCTTTTACTTCCTTCTAGAATTTTGAGTACTCACACCGAACGCACTTCCACTTGTCTTGTCCTTTACAGCCTGAAAATGTGATGATTGACAAAGATGGATACTGCGTGTTAGTGGATTTGGGATTTGGTATGCACCAGTTTAGCGGGATGGAATCTTGTTTTGCTCTTTTAGGGTTCCTTTCCTGGATGCAGTGTACTCACACTATCGTGTTCCCAACTACCGCACCACAGCAAAGGTTGTGACAACAAAAACATTTACTCTATGTGGCACCCCTGAGTATTTGGTGAGCTTTCGGTTATTTTCACGATTGTGCTTTAATTGATTTTCTCAGCAATTGACTTCGAAACTAATTTGTTGTTGCTTCTCTCCGCGTAACCGTGATAGGCACCAGAAGTGTTCATGAGCCAGGGACACGACAAGGCAGCAGATCTATGGAGTTATGGCGTTCTACTCTACGAGCTCATCACAGGTAAATCAGCCTTTTACAAGTACGGACAGAAGCAAGTAGAAATGTTCAAACGTATTGTTCGCGTGCAATACAATATTTCACTCGTTCTTGATGATACGGCAAAGGACTTGGTGCAAAGACTTTTGGTTCGAAATCCCGCCAAACGGCTAGGAAATGGCTTGCAGGGCATCGAAGATCATCCTTGGTTTGAAACCATGGATTGGGCCGTCTTGCCTAAAAAGGAAATTCCTGCACCTTGGATTCCACAAATTCAAGAGGGCACCGCTGTTCTGGGGCCGGCCCACGACGCTACCAACGGAGCCTACAATAATATTTCGTTTGGCAAACCTCTCAGCATGGAGGAACAATCCATTTTTAAGAGTTTCTAGTAGTAGATTCCTAAGATTCTGCGGAACCAAACAAATCTCTCCCTCGGAAAGAACAGATCCTCGTGGGATTGAAGTGGCCAGCTTGCACGCAAACTTGGTTGGTAAAAGGAAAATAAATACAGTAAAAAATACGGAGTGTGTTGTTTTCTTCTGCATTTTCCAACCCCGCAGTGACGTCGCCTTCATGAATGAGATTATTATTATTTTTTATCTGCCTACGTGGTACGTAAGTGGGACCTGCATACGTACTAATAATGAAACAATTGATAATAGATGCGGAGCCGACGTCGAGCCTTCTCAAACTTTGCAACGCAATACTACTACTAGTCTAGTACTCGTAGTACTAGTAGGGTACAGAGACTACTAACTAGCTAGCTAGAAGACTGCTCTTCTGCTTACACTTCAACGAACGAGTAGTGTGGTCTACAGTCTACACTACAGAATTAAAAATTAAATTTATCGATTGTTGACATCATTGCTCATTGTTTCACTTGAATATTGCTGAAATTACAGTGCAATTACAAAAAGTTGCGATTCAGTTTATCTCAACATGATGCGATTCTTGCTTGCCTTACCCATCCTGGCCACGGCCTTTACCATGCCCTCGGCTACTCGCCGTCCCACTTTCCTCAGGGCAGCCGACGACTTTACGGTTGCTGTCCTTGGAGACCTTCACATGGATCCCCGTAAGATGGAAGACTACGAAATTGGACGAGCCCAATTTTTGTCAATCCTCGAAGAGGCCAAAAAGGAGCACGGAAACGTCGCTTTGTGCTCTTTGGGAGATTTAGGAGAATCGAAATCGGTCCGGCCCAAAGAGACTTCTGAGCTCTTCGCTGGAACCACTGAGTGCCACGAGCTGGCTGCCGAGTATTTATCATCCTTCGGTGTCCCATACGAGGTCATCGGCGGTAATCATGATCTGGAGGGACTGGATGAGTTTGAAACAGATGAGGAGAACTTGGAATTGTTCTTGAGAGCCCACAACAAACCTACTCCTCAATTTAGCCGACAGATTGCTGAGAAGACTCTTTTGGTTGGTCTCAGTTCCACTGTCTTCCGTGATGCCGTCTACACATCTCACGAGGTTACCATTGATCAGCAGCAAATGGATTGGTTTGAGCAAACACTCAAGGATCACCCAGCTGATGAGGGATGGAAGATCTTTGTTTTCACCCATGCCCCACCAAATGGTTCTGGATTGCGCGTCCTTCAAGAAAACCATGTTGTAAATGGATGCTGCTGGTTAAATCACTCCAATGAAAAGCAGTGCCAAAAGTTTATTAACCTTGTCCGCGAGCACCGTTGCATCAAGGCCTGGTTTTCTGGTCACTTTCATTTGGGACAGGATTACCAAGATTCCATTACCTTCCCCACAATCGACCCCAAGGACGGTCCTTATCCCAACCGTGGATCCTGTACCTTTGTTCAGACTTCTGTCATGCGTGGAGGAACATCCCGTGACGGTCGTCAGCAATCTCGTTTGATCCGTGGTAACAAGGATGGATTTGAAATTTGCACGGTAGATCACCAAAAGGATGGAGCTATCCGTGTCGACGCCACTATTTCCTACAGGGGTGATACAAACGAAGTCGGTGTTTACAACCACGCTGACGACATGCGGACCACTGATGAAAAGTATTTTAAGGTTTACCAGCCTAGTGCCGGAGATGCTCTTCACCCTCCGGATGATGCTTTCATCCCCTACGGAGACGATGGAAGACTTCATGTTAACGTACCAGCAACTATGGAGACTGTCGCATGGTGGAGAATGTCGTGCGGCCGTGTATTGGGTATGTTGAACGGTATGTTGGTTGAGTACGATACCTCTACTTTGGCTCCTTTGGGTCTTGTCGTCGGAGCAGATGAACTTCTCGGAAAGCGCATTGCTGTCATTGACTCTGGATTGGAAGACGAAACCTGTGTCATTGAAGATACTGAGGGCATGGAAGGTGCTGACTGTGCCAGTGCCGGGCCTTTACGAGAACAGGCAGTTGTCATGTATGACGAGACGAATGGTGCCGTTACTGTCATTCAGCCCAATGAAGATGGATCCTACTGGCGCAAGATTGTGCGAAACAAGATGGTTCGAATGAAGGAAGTCCGTCGCGTTAAGGTGCGTGGTTTGTTGTACTATATAGTTCTATTGTTGTTTGCCGTGGAAATGATGCTCACGAATTTATTATTCTATCTCTTCAGGCTGCCAAGCAATTTGCCAAGGAAATCATGGGAGTTGACGAAGATGAAGCCAATGTTGTCTCCACCTGGGGACCCTACACCACAACATCTGGTACCGCGAAGAAGACGGGAGTTGCTGGTTTGACGACACCGGCTCAAATGTAAGTTTTTCGCGAAATAGTGTAGATAGTTTAAGCGAAAGTGGCGTTTGCCATTACGTGTTAGATTTACGCCTGTTTCCCTTCCGACCTAGTAGCAGTAATTGTGCTTCGTTTAAATTTCATATTACGTCATTGTAAATTTCGAAACCGTTGACAGATGGAAGGGTAGCGAGACAGAAAATAAAAAACAATGCTGGTTTGTTCTCTGTGGACCACCAACATTTCAACCCAGTCTCGCAGTGTAGGATTCCCCGATAACAATTTGTGCCGACTGGCACGATTCAAATCCAGTTGGAATTTGGAGTGGTCGCAGAGAGACTGTGGTTGCTGGCGATACTGGAGCAAAAGATTGCGCAATGTAAATTGTTCCCCGGTCTTCAAAACAGAAGCAAAAGGCCCAGTCATAAGTGTACGGATGCTGTCCTCGCTAAATCCACGGAGACCTCCAGTGACATGAAGGGAGAGCTGATACAGTGTTTCATTATTTCGCAGCGATTGAGCAAGTAGGGTCAGACTCTGTTCCAAGTTTTTTTCTTGCTTTGGTTCACTAGCAAAGATGTGAGCGTGAATGGCCAATTGTTGCAAGGTCTGGTTGGCTTCTAGGGCCTCTGCAATGGGTCCGCCAAAAACTACGTGGGCATTGTCGTGCAGTATTTTTCCAGTTGTTACAAAGCAAAAGTTTTTCAAAGTCGTGTTGGTTTCCATTGATCTCCAAAACGAACGATAGGCTTCAATCTCGTCGCTCGACATGCATCCTGATAAGAATATAGTTAAACGTAAAGTGTGCAGATTGGTAGTATAGGGATTGTTGTTAGATTCAGAAGTGGCCACCAAGGCTCCTGCGAGTATCTGTGACTGCCGCGCTGGCGGAGGGCTCAATAGAGTATCCAATTCCAGGGAGCGTAGACATGGTGAGAGGCAAATGTTTCGAAGAGAAGTCTCAGAAATCTTTATCCTAGATAAAGACAATTCTCGTAACCACGGAAACTGTGAAAAATCTCTCAGTGATACATTGTGAAAGGAACGCAACGAGAGTTTGTCGAGGCATTGGAGTTGTTGTGTGAAAGCGGACAATAAGATATCAAGAGGGTTTTCTCGTCCGTTGGAAAATCTGACGGGAAGAGATTCAGAGTTGCAATTTTCTACACTGATGGATGATAGACTGATTGATTCACCATTCTTCTTTAGTGTTCCTGCGGCTGCGACTGTTTCGCTGTATGCCAGCTTAACGCCATGTAGAAACAGATTTCGAAGCGTTGAACTTCTTCCAATTCTGTCGCGGCTTCCAACAAGAGCCTTCAATAAAAGATGCATCGGAAAGGTTCCACCCGCAAAGCTGATCTTCAAGAATGATAGGCTTGGAAGATCGACGATGTTTTCCAAAACTTCCAGGACGTCGTCAGATGACAAGATGCCTCTTCGTGGTGAAGGGAAATTGCGCGAAAGGCAGATGTTGTGAACCTTCGAAATAGCATCAGCTGCTCGGATTTGGTTGAAGACATGCTGGGGTCCTTCTGAGATATCAAGATGTAGTAAATTATTCTCTGCCTCTTCCTCCATGTGGTATATTGAAAAGTTTCGGCTGGATTAGTGTTTACTTCACGAAACAGAGGCAGAGGGTGTGTTGGTTTTGCGCTTATCCCACAGGCTATTGGGTCTCTGTTGTCTGTTCTGGTATTGCTGTTTTGCAATTCCATTATTTTCGAGTGACTACTACTACTAGTAGTAGCTACTAACTAGTAGTAGGGTCCACTAGCTAGTAGTACCACTACTACTAGCTAGTAGTAGTAGCAGTAATACCTTACTACTCTGGCTGGGATACTCTACTACAGTAATAAGGAAAATCTGCATTTAGCTTTAACCTTACTGGTAGGCTAAAAAAGGAACTGTAGTGCAGCTTGCCCGAAGGAGTTTGATGCTACGTACTGCTCGCACGGTTGCGCTCTATCAGAGAACCAAACTTCAAACATCAAACCATGCCGTATGCTGACGAAACAACACGGTTGACTGAGAGCAAGGTTCGACAAATAAACCGTATCGTCCTAATCTTTTCACAGAGTGCAGATAACATTCCGCCAGGACTTAATATCAGCAAGAAGTCCCGTCACAGCTAATGCACTCGATGCTGGAGAGCCAACAGAAGACGGACGAGAAGATACCAAGCAATCTATAACTATTATAACAATGTTGCTACTTCGCAACGCTACCCTGACTTGTCCATAATTTCTGCGTCGTCGGTATTCTCTTCCAAGGAGGGATGAATGGGATCACGAAATGGGGCAGAACTCTGAGGCGAAGAGTCGAATGGCTTCTCACGGTCCACAGAAAGATTCAATCCTGATATCTGTAAACTTGACAAGCCGCTAAGTCTAGATCTATTTTCAGCATCCATTGCCAAAAACTTGGGTAGAAAGTAAATGCCCATCATGACACTGGTGTCCACACTAAAAATCATGCTGCGGATGGACGGAGCAACAGTTCGCGGCAGGAAAAGTGTCGTGGCCCACAGCACCACAAAAAGAAAATGCGAGTATATTAATCTGGAAAGGATTTTCGTTTCATTGAAAGCTTGTTTGACCGACCAAGCTTGAAAGGCGATGGCTGTCGCGCAAAGAATCATAACCATGTTCCAGCCCACTGAAACATACTCCCATACTTCCGAACTGGAGCTACAGAAGTATTTTAAGTGAATGATCGTGGCCCCTTCGTCGTCCGTCTCATCGCTCATGGAAAATTCGGCAGTCTTTTGTGGAGGATCAAGCACCGTCCAACAAACGAGAAAGGCAATTATCATGATTGTGATAATAGCAACGGTATTGTAAAGAGAAGATCGGTTCAACTTGACTCGGCGCATTCGTTGTGCTGCGTGCATGAGCTGATTGATCGCTGCGACTTTCACCAACAAAGGCACCAGTTCTAGTGTGTATCCGAGATTGATCAGCCAGACTTGTGAAATACAGAGTCCGTTCGAAGGTGGTATGCCCATCAGAGTAGCTCCTACAGAAACACTCAAGGATCCAGCCAACAGCAAAACAAGAAATTCCTGCTGTGCAAACTTCATTACTCGTCGCTCGCGTTGCTTGTAGACAAAAGAGGCTGTTAGCAATACCAATACAATTGCAATGGCCCCGAGAGCTATCGTGACGGTCGAAAGTGCTTTCGAGCTATTTGATTGCAGAACACGGGGGTAGGTAGGTGGTACTAGTGTCAAAAGGTCCTGCAGATTGTCTGTCGTCCATTGGCACACTGCATCACGAGGAGAATCAGCATTTTGCCAGTATTCAAATAATTCACTCATTTGCAATTCGTTAATTGCAAATCTCGACAAGACTTGTTGAGCTGGACTTTGAATGGCAATATCTGCCCTTTCCGTGTCTTCGTCAAACATGTGTAGCGTGAGTTTGTGCAGAGGTCGTGCGACT
>Ga0100391_1001099_pt1 | contig 30655 bp, 34 predicted proteins | sample CryGeymeta201515_FD_81541 | JGI IMG/M metagenome (GOLD analysis project Ga0100391, IMG submission 81541) | Groundwater microbial communities from Crystal Geyser aquifers in Utah, USA - Crystal Geyser metaG 2015-15 | ecosystem: Environmental > Aquatic > Deep subsurface > Groundwater | place: USA... | reverse complement strand
GCCTGTAGGACCTGGTGGTTCTCGGCCGTCACGGCGTTTTCCATCGCCGCCAACACCATCACCTCGGCCTCAGCAGACAAGACGGCTACTGCCGGCAGCGTATGCGTGACCTGTTTTGCCAGCTCTTCCACTGCCGTGCGCGAGAACGCCATGCCGTGAAAATCGAAGCCTTTGTCACAGATCAGCGTCTGGCGGGAACTGGCCACCGCTACTATCCGCACACCCAGCTCCGCTTGCGCCGCTTGGGCAAAATAAAAGCCGACGTTGCCGAGCCCCTGCACGGCAACGCGAAGCCCCTGCGTGTTGATTCCCTGCCGCTGACAGTACTCACGTAACGCCAGCATGCCCCCACGTCCGGTCGCCGCTGTGCGACCTTCCGATCCGCCATTTGCGAGTGACTTACCGGTAAATGACGCCTTCGAGGTATCGCCGCTCAGACGCTCGTATTCATCCACCATCCAGTCCATCACCTGCGCGTCGGTGTTGACGTCGGGAGCTGGCACGTCAGTCTGTGGGCCAAGGTGCGCATGAAACGCCCGTACGTACCCGCGAGCGACTTCTTCCAGCTGCACTGCGCTATAGTCACGCGGGCGTATCACCACGCCGCCCTTACCTCCCCCTAGTGGGATATCGACGGCAGCGGCCTTGATGCTCATCAGGGTTGCTAAGGCTTTGACTTCATCGTGATCGACGTCGGGATGGAAGCGGATACCGCCCTTGTATGGTCCACGGTGATTGCTGTGCTGCATGCGAAACGCTTGAAAGTCGCCGAAACTAGTAGTGATCGTCGCGGTGTGCTCGTGATCAAGTCTCAGCAGATTGCTCCTTGTCGTCTCATCCAACCCCAGGCGCTTGGCGGCCCGGGAAATCATATCATGCGCATGCGCCAGCATAGTCCCCCTCCTTCATTTGACAGTCCATTTCTGATACTACGCCCCTCAAACGGCAATGTAAAACCGCCATTTGACGCGAGGGCGGTTTTAGCTTCAGAACAACTGCTTACGATTTTTTCTTATCGATCCGATCGAGCTTGGCGGCGTGAATTACCAGGTAGATTACCAGGGCCGTGGCCATCAGCGTAATGAGCGAGCTCACGACGGCGCCCCACCCAAGTGCCACTTCCGCCTTGCCACCTTCAGCTTCCTGAATGATCCACTTGAGCGTGTTCAATTCGACGCCCTGGGTCAAGAGTGCGACCAACGGTGAAATCAGGTTGTCGACGATGGACTTCACGCTCGCTCCGGCCGCGGCGCCGATTGCCAGACCAACGGCCAAGCCGACGACACCCTGTTCCCGGATGAAGTTGAAGAATCCCGCCGCGTGCCCGCCGCTGAGCGCGTTCGCCCGCGCCTTGGCAGCGTCAGCCCGAGCCTTAGCAGCCTCGACGCGCGCCTTGTTTGCCTCACGCTTAGCACGCTCGACAGCTGAAGAATCCTTGTGTTGTGTGGTTGCCATAATCCTCCTTTAATAAGCCAACGTATTGAAGGAATTGTAGCATTTATGAAATACGAATGTGAGGGTGCCCCGAGGGGCGACCGGGCGATGGATCACATCGCGTATGGTCGCCCCTCGGTGGAGGAACACGTCACTGGCGTCGTGGATGGACGTCGACGTGTCTAGCGCAGCGAGAAGGTAATCGGCTGCTCAGGTGCGGTGCACCCGTTGGGTGCTGGGCGGTGACGCCGAACGACGCCGTCCTTGATGAGACTGCCGAGCGCACGCTTGACCTGGTTGCTGCTGCCGTGCACGCGCGCAGCGCTTCGGAACTCGCCGTGTGTCGTGACGGTAATGGGACCGTCCTCAAGAGCCGTGAAGATCTCGTCCTTGATGAGCGGGTCTGCCATGACTTCCTCCTGGTTGTAGGATGTGCTCGGAAAACGGACTATCCGCCTTCCGTCCTGCTACTCGCTTCTGCCGAAGTAACGAAAGCGCCGAGGGAGTTTCCCTCGGCGGCTTTGGATGTTTCGGTTGAAGCTGAAACTACGCTGCCGAGGGCACCTTAAAGCGGACGATGAGAATGAGTCCGATTTGATTGGTGATATTCCTCATGGCGTTGTTCCTGGTTCCGGATTATACTCCCCCACCCCCGAAAGGGCAAGCCGTTACAAATGCTCCGGCGCTTCGATGCCGAGCAGACCGAGACCGTCAGCCAACGTCGTGGCGTATAAGCCGACCAGATACAGCCGCTCCGCTTCCCGGTCATCGCCGATGATGCGCGACTTCTCATAGAAACGGTTGAACTCCTGCGCCAGTTCATATAGATAGCTACATATATGGTGCGGCATCAGTTCACGGGTCGCTTTTTCAACCACCTCGGCATATTCGCCTAGCTTGCGGACCAACTCGCGTTCGCTTGCCTCAAGCTGCTGAAGCTCACTTACCGCTTCCTTGTTGGCTTTGGCAAGAATGCTACGCGCCCGAGCGTGCGCATATTGTAGGTATGGGCCGGAGTTGCCACTCAATGTCACCGTTTCCTCAACGTCGAAGGCGATGTCGCCGCCAAAGCGATACTTGGCGAAGATATATTTAATGGCACCGAGCGTTACCGCCTCGACCATCGCTTCGTCGGCGACCAGCTCCGTCACCTTCTCGCGCACGATGTCGATGACGTCGGCCGCGCGCGAGACGTTGCCAAGTCGTGAACTCATCTTGCTGCCATCGCCGAAACGAACCGTGCCGTTCGTCAGATGCGTCATGGTGCCGGCAAGCGATGGGTCGAACAATTCGGCCGCGGCGAACACCACGCGCATGTAGTCGGTCTGGTCGTTGCCGGTAATGAGTACCCGACTGTCGAACTGGTAGTCGGCCCGCTCCATCCAGATGACGCCGATATCTTTTGTTTCGTATGTCGGTAGGCCTTTGCCAGTGATGAAGACGCGGGTATGCAGATGTTTCGATTCGTCACCTTCAAAGACCACTGCGCCGTCAGATTCTTTCAGGTTACCTTTCGCCAACTGGTCGCGCACGACCTCCAACCCTACCGTGGCAGTCTCGCTCTCTGGGTAGTACCGCATACCATCCACTTTGATCAACTTATAAAAGGCGTCGAAATAGTCGAAGCTCCACTGGCGCGTCGTCCAGTACAACCGTGCCAATGCCGACTCATGGTCGCCCGTCTCATGTAACCCGTAAATGGTCTTGTTGAGTTCATCGATCTCTCCTTTGACGGATGGTTCCTGCTCATAGGCCCCGGCACCGCGCACATAGCATTGGCTGATCCAACGAGCACGAGCGAAGGGTGTCGCCTCCACGTCATCAAGCTTGTCGGGTGCCATGCCACCCAGCATGTCGATCATTCCCCATAAGCACTTCGCCACGTGTAGGCCCACGTCACCGCCGAAGCTCGTGCGATGGACGGTGACTCCGGATCGCTCCACTAACCGTGCCAGAATGTCGCCGGCAATGGTCTGGTACAAATGACCGGTGTGGAGTTCTTTGAAGGCATTGGGACAACTATACTCGATTACCATTTGACCATCCTGGCGCGTCTCGAATGGTTGGCGTAGTACATCAGCCAGGAGCGAACGGTCGTTTAGGCGCAGGTTAATAAAGCCGGGGCCGGCTACTTCGACGGCCGACACGTCGTCAAGCGTTTCCAGTTCCTGCGCCAGTTCATCCGCGATATCACGCGGGTTCTTGCCGACTCTGCCCGCCAGCTGCAATGCCACGTTAGTCGCGTAGTCACCGAACTTTGGTTCAGGCCGACTGAGCACGACCTCAAGGTCGATATCGTATAATTTCTTGACCGCTGCCGCGATAGTCTCATTCATCCCTGTCATTATAACAGGGGTAGAGTAAGCCTCAAAGCGAATCGTTCCAACAGAGGCGGCTTACGATTCGACGTCGTTTTCGATCGACACCGGTACGTTCAGGTAGTCGGTGGTCGATACCGGGCTGAGGCCGCGGATGTTATGGAGCAGCACACGCAATACGCTGACGTCGTCAGAACTGCCGGTGTCTACGATGGAGATGTCTTTTTCTTCTGCCATAGCTTTGTCTTAGCCTTCCCGTTCGTTCTTCATGGTTGGGATAACGTACGTATCGGGAGCTACCAGGGTACCATTTTGTCGGATGGCCTGTGGGCCTACCTGGTCAAAAGAGAGCGGAATCGACCCGTTGTTGAACCGGCCGCCATCGCCGTCATTCAGAGCAGCGCTTCCTAAATCGTGAGCGACGCGTTCGTCGGCCTGCGGTTTCAGATGTTCAGGTAGCTCAATCATCTCGACTGGCTCAGACACAACCTCGTCCACTTGTGGCTTCAGGTGCTCTGGCAGCTCAATCATCCCAGATGGGATGTCGTCAGGTGAGATATGAGGAGGAGTATTTTTGTTTTCTTGTTCCATATTTTTATAGTATCACACTTATGCTTGAGTGTCAATGCGGCGGCGAGCTCCAAAGAGGTCGTGCTACAATGCCTAGTATGCATAAGCGTCACGGTTTCACCATCGTCGAACTTCTCATCGTCATCGTCGTTATCGCGATTCTGGCTGCCATTACCACTGTAAGCTTCAACGGCGTACAAGACCGCGCTAAGTTTACTCAGCAAGCCAGCAATATGGAAAAAGTAGTCCGGGCCCTGCAACTATATAAGGCCGATGGTGGCTCCACCACCGATGGCGTGGCTGGCGCCGCAAGCGGTAACTGGTACGGCGGCGCTGATTCGGTTTATACCGGCACCACGAAATCTATGCGTCAGGCACTGATTGACAGTGGGCACCTGCCGGCAAACTTTAGCACCCCCTTCATGATCGCCCTCTGCACCACCTCATCCGATCCGGTCCGTGTGGTGCTCGGCAGGTTCGACCCGATTCCCTCCTCAACGCCCCAAGAACAAATCCAGCCAACCACATGCACGAACAGTTCATTCACGCTGTATACCGATCCGGCGCAGCAATATAAGATGAATTACGCCAAAGTCGTTTCCTAACGAACAAGCGCTTGAATCAAGCCGGCGAATAACGGATGGGCGTGAAATGGCCGACTCTTGAATTCCGGGTGCGCCTGGGTAGCTACCATGTACGGATGATCCGTCGCTTCGACATACTCCACCAGCTTACCGTCGGGCGAGGTGCCACTAACGAACAGGCCGCCCTTCTTAATTTCCTGAACAAATTGCTGGTTCACCTCGTACCGGTGGCGGTGACGTTCGGTCACCTCAGTCGTAGCGTAGACTTCGGCAGTTTTTGAGCCAGGCTGGAGTACCGCCGGGTAGTCGCCCAGCCGCAAGGTTCCACCGGTTGATTCCTTCCCTTGCTGGCCATCCATGATGTAAACCACGTTGTGCTCGGTGGCAGCATCGAACTCGGTACTGTTGGCTTTCTCCAGGCCAGCCTTGCGGGCGGCGGCTACCACTGCTACCTGCAGGCCAAGGCAGAGGCCAAGATAGGGCTTCTTGGTTTCAAGGGCGTAGCGGGCGGCGGCAATCTTGCCCTCAATGCCACGTTCCCCGAAACCACCTGGCACCAGTAAGGCATCAACTGAGGCAAATTCTGCCTCGCCGCAGGTTTCGGCGTTCAGCCAGGTAATGTCGAGGCCGACGTTCTCTTGCCACGCCGCAGCCTTCAGCGCTTCCAGTACGGAGATGTAGGTGTCTTCGTTGTCCATGTATTTGGCCACCAAGCCCACACTCACCCGTCGCTCGGCGGTGGCGTTCTGACGGGCAATGATGGTATCCCACTTGGAAAGGTCAGCCGGCGCATCGTTCTCGGTGAACTTAGCCAATAACTCGGCCAGCGGTGACGCCGCGATGGTCTGCGGGATGCGAAACACCGTGTCGACGTTGGGCATGTCGACGATGTACTGCTGCGGCACACCGCTTAGCAAGCTGATCTTACGCGCCACGCTCTCCGGTGCCGGCTGTTCGGTGCGCACTACTACCGCGTCGGGAAAGATACCAAAGCCGCGCAGATCCTGCATGGCGTTCTGGGCTGGCTTGGTCTTAAATTCTTTACTGGTGCCAATGAACGGCACGTATACCACGTGCACATACAAACAGTTCTCGCGCCCTACTCGGGCGGCGAACTCGCGAATCGCTTCGACGAAGCTCAGGCCTTCGTAGTCGCCCACCGTACCGCCGATTTCCACGATATGTACGTCGCTACCCTCACCGGCTAGCTCGATGGCATCCTGGATGGCATTAGTCAGGTGCGGTACTAACTGTACGGTCTTACCACCGAATTTGCCGGCACGCTCGTCGGCAATGAGTTGGCTGAGCAGCCGGCCAGAGAGTGTGGCGTTCTTCTGGGTCAGTTCAATGTCTAAGAAACGTTCGTAGTGGCCAAGGTCCAAATCGGTCTCGGCACCATCCTTGGTCACGAAACATTCGCCATGTTCCGCAGGATTCAAAAGACCCGCATCTACATTGAGATACGGGTCACATTTTTGAATGGAAACGTATGCACCCTTAGCCTGCAGGACTGCTCCGATGGATGCAGCGGTGATACCTTTCCCTACCCCCGACAGGACTCCTCCTGTCACAAATATGTATTTCTGTTTCTTCCCATGGCGTTTTGTTTCTTCCATGGGATTTCATTATAGCACTGATTTTTTCTAACACGCTACAGCTAGGGTGTTGTACTATTGTCGCGACACTAACTATACCGCCGTATTACATATTGTTGTAACATACAAATAATGTATAGAAAGGGTCTACATGTTTAGAAAAGTCTTTTGGCTAACAATGGCAGTAATAGTTGGTTTTATTGAAGTTCTATTTATAATAACTCTCTTTTCTAGCGGGAATCTTGCCGGACTTCTATGGATTGGCCTATTTGGACTTATTTTTTGGCTGTGTCTCCGAAGTTCAGGTAAAAGACCAAAAAAACATGAATCCAGCAAGGCCATTAGCCAATATGGCACTACTATTACCGTTCTCGGCTCTTCGCTTGCAGAAGAGCTTGGCAATAACTTGAAATCTAAAGATGAAGATAAAATGGAGTTACAGCTTATGGCATATTCTTTTTGCCTCCTTCTTACCACTCATCATTTTAAGAATGCTCAAGTGTCACCCTCGCGTGCTGGAGAAGTCACCAAAGAACTAATAAAAGTTATATCTTCCCATATCTCTCAAGAAGGGTATGAGGACGAAGCTTTTGAAAATCTTCTTAGCTATTATCAAGAGATTTTATCTAAGTACGGTAATATGTCTATATCCAACCAGAGTGACAAAAAAATGGGCACTCTGTTGTGGGAATATCCGAATGATTTAATCAATGTAGCAAAAGGAAAAAACACAAAAGATATTAGCCTCACACTGCAAGCTACAAGTATGCTTACAAATATGATTAAGGCGCTGGAACCAAAAAAGTTTGTTACTTCATTTAAGTAAACTTAGCTCTAAATGGACTCCGTCCGTTATCTTCCTACTTGATTTATTACACCGTATTTCGGTGCAAACAAGAAAGTCAGCAAGAAGATAGCTCCCAGTACCAACACCATCGCGCCACCGGTAGATACATCGAAGTAGTAGCTGGCATATGCACCAGCAATTGTTGAAGACACGCTGGCGGCGACCGCGATAAGCAGCATATGGTCGAACCTATCGGTTAATAAGTGTGCGATAGCGCCCGGCGTAATGAGCATGGCCACGACTAGCACGATACCAACCGTTTGCACCGATGCCACGACCGTCAGTGCCAGCAAGGTAAGCAGTAAGTAATGATAGAAGTTCACGTTCAGGCGGATAGCGCTGGCGTGAGCTGGATCGAAGCTGTAGAGCAGTAGACTGCGTCGCAGCCCGTAGAGAAGCGCTGAGACAGCTACGGCGATGATGCCGACCTGCCACGCATCGGCGTTGGAAATACCTAACACATAGCCGAACAAGATGTGCATAAGGTCGATGTTACTCGGAATTTTCGAGACCAGCACCAGCCCGAGTGCGAACAGCGTGGTGTAGACGATGCCAATGGCGGCGTCATCTTTCAAGCGTACGCGCTGCTTGATAAAACCAATGCCCAGCACACCACCCAACCCGAATAGAAAAGCGCCGATGCTATAAGGGACACTGAATAGGTACGCCAGTACCACGCCCGGCAGCACCGAATGTGACACGGCCTCTCCCATCATCGACCAGCGCTTCAGCACCAGAAAACATGAAAGCAGTGCGCACACGACACCCACTAGCGAACTGACCACGATGGCCTTGAGCATGAAGTCATATTGCAAGGGAGCGATTATCACATCCATGGCACCCCACCTTTCACCCCGAAGACACTGTCATACGTTTTGGCGATATTCTCCTCGGTGAATACCTGCTTGGTCGGGCCGGCCGCGATAACCTCACCTTTTAGCAAAATGATGTGGTCGCAGTACGAGCCAATGGTCGCCAGGTCATGCGCGGCTATAAGCGTGGTGATGCCCTGTCCTTGCAGCTCCTTGAGCAGATCTACCAACGATGCTTCGGTTTTCGCATCGACACCAGCGAATGGTTCATCGAGCAGCAGGATGGTCGCGCCTTGGGCAAGTGCCCGTGCCACGAACACCCGCTTTCGCTGCCCACCAGACAGCTGCCCCACCTGCCGATCCTGAAAGTCGGTAAGATGGACGCGTGCCAACGCTTGGTCAACCAGTTCGTGATCGGCCGCCTTTGGCCGACGTAAAGGATTCATGAAGCCGTAGCGCCCCATCATTACCACGTCGCGTACCGACACCGGAAAGTTCCAGTCAACACTTTCGGTTTGCGGTACGTAGGCGACAAGGCCACGTTTTTGAGCCGTTTTCACAGTGTGTCCCTCTAGTCGGACCTTGCCACTCACCGTCGGTACAGCATTCATGATGGCTTTGAACAATGTGCTCTTACCTGCCCCGTTCATACCCACCAGTCCGCAAATACTTGCCACCGGCAGCGACACGTTAACGTCGTGCAGCGCGGTTTTGCCCTGATAACGAACGGTTAGGTTTTCGATGTCGATGGCCGAGCGCATAGTGTTAGTTCGCACCAACTCCCTTTAGGAACGTGTCGGCATTGTATTCAAGCAGCTTGAGGTAGCTTGGCGTTGGGCCATCGGTAGCCGATAGCGAGTCGACGTAGAATACGCCGCCGAACGATGCATTGGTTTCTTTGGCCACCTGCTCCTGCGCCTTGGCGCTGACCGTGCTTTCGCAGAAAACCGCCTGGACTTTTTCTGCCTTCACCGTTTCAACCACTTTACGAATCTGCTGCGGCGTCCCCTGGGCATCGGCATTGATGGGCCAAAGGTAAAGTTCTTCCAGTCCGTAATCGTTCGTCAGATAGGTAAAAGCTCCCTCACAGGTAACCAGGTAGCGTTTACTCGCTGGCAAATCTTTCAACCCTTCGCGTAGCTTCATATCGACAGCTTCAATCTGCTGTTTATAGGCCCTGGCATTCTGCTCATATTCGGCGGCGTGTGCGGCGTCAATATCCGACAATGCAGCGGTAATGGCATCGACATATTTCAGCGCGTTCGCCGGTGACATCCAAGCGTGCGGGTTTGGCTTGTCCTTATACGGTCCTTCCGCGATTGGCATTGGTGTAATCTCCGCCGTCAGCGTGACATGCGGAACGTCCGGTACGTTCTGATACAGCTTGTCGGCCCATTGCTCAAGGCCGAAGCCGTTGTCGAGCACCAGATCGGCACCTTGCATGCGCGCCAAGTCACCTGGTGTCGGCTCATAGCCGTGGATCTCGGCGCCAGGCTTGGTGATTGAACGTACGTCGGCATATTCACCCGCCACGTTCTTTGCCATGTCTTGCAAGACCGTAAAGGTCGTAAGTACCTGCGGCTTGTCGGCGTCGGTCTTCGAGTTTCGCAACTCAATCACGCTGACTACGACATACGCAAGCAGTCCCAAAGTAAGTAGGCCGAGCAAAAGTTTCCATGCGTTTGCTTGAATCGTCATACTCATCGCTCCGCCGCCACGCTCGCCTTTTCGCTATAGCGGGTTGATTCGATGGTGAAGATGGTGGCGTAGCTGATGGCCAGCATGGCGATGATGAGACTCGTTTTCGTGACTTCTGTGACGCTCATAATGATGTCCTTTTTGATGATTATTGGGGAGCAAAAGGGTACGGCGTACGTGCCGCACCCTCTTTATATGTGACGTTAAGTGGTTCCTTATTGGTTCAGGATGCTGTCGTTCGGATCGTTTTCGCCGCGGTCGGCACTCGGGCTTTGACCGCCCTTGCTTGTACCACTGCTGCTACCGGCGTTCACTTCGTAACTGGTGTTGGTGCTTTCGAAGAAGTTGACCAGTTCCAAGGTGTCGTTGGCGGCTGCCATCCACTTAGCCGGGTTCGATACCTTGTAGTGTGGCTCGAAGCCCAGCTCCTCGAGGCGGCGGTCGGTCAGGTACTTGACATACTGGTTGACGTAGTCGGCGTTGAGGCCGAGGATACCCTTCGGCAGCAAGTCACGGTTGTACTGCTCTTCCATTTCAACGGCGTCGAGAATCATCTGCTTGATTTCGGCGGCGAACTCTTCGGTCTGCAGGTCTTCGTTCTCTTCCAGGGTTGTCAGGATGAGGTTGATGCCGAACTTAAGGTGTAGGCTCTCGTCGCGGATAATCCAGTCCATCAATGAACCGAAGTTACGCATCAGGTTGCGCTGACGGAATGAAAGCGCCACCATGAAGCCACTGTAGAACCAGATACCTTCCAGGATGATGTTGTAAGCGATCAGGTTTTTGACGAAGTCCTTTTTGCCCTCGGTGGTGGTGATATCAAGCGTGTCTTCCGTCATACGCTTGATGTACTTGGTTTCGAATTCTTCCTTCGCCAGCATTGACGGTACCTCGACGTGGGCGTTGTAGGCCGTGTCGCGGTCGATCGGGAAAGTTTCGAGGACGTATTCGAAGCTCATGCAGTGATTGGCTTCTTCCCACATCTGCTTGGCTAGGTACAGATGGCACTCCGCCGCGTTGACATAGGGGTAGACGCCAAACGCCAGCGCCTTGTTGACCAGCAGTTCGTTCGGGTTGAAGTAACTCATGAGGTAGGTCAGCGCGTGCTTCTCCTCATCGGTCATCTTCTTCCAGTCTGCCAGGTCCTGTCCGAGTTGGATCTCGTTCGGGAACCAGGTGTTGGCGACAGCCTGATCATACAGATCCATCGCCCATTGATAATGTACGGGTTTCAGGAGCAGACCGTCCTGAATACCGGTGCCTAATATTCCAGCCATTGGTACCTCCTTACCTCTCTTGCTCTCTTTATTATAACTCGACGGTATCGCCGAGGGCGACCAGCGCCAACGGTTCGGCCAGGTAGCCGCGTTCAAACAGGTGCGTGTCGACTTCGTGAATGGAAAGCTGTTCGCCCGCCATTATTCGCACCCGTCGCAGATGGTCAGCAGTGCTGGGTCAAGTGGTGCAGCTGACTGGCCACGGCCAGCCGCTTCTTCGTTCGCTTGTGCCTGCGCGTTTGCCATAGCGGCATCGATAGCGGCCAGCTTCTCTTCCAGTGACATTTCTTCGCTGATGATAGTGTTTGCGTTCATTTCGTGATTCCCCTTATACCCTTTTGATTGATCGTTTATCTGTTCGCCTAGCAGCAGCTGCATTGGCAGGTGCATTGTTTATCTGTCATACGCCCCCTCCTACTGTTTGTTTTTTCGCGAATCCGAATCCGGTCTTACGAGCGCCGCCGCTCGACTTGGCTAATTCTTCTGACTTGTTAACCTTGGTAGTTGACTGTTCGGCCTGATGACGTGGCTTGACGTGCAGATAGTAAGTTGTCTTGAGACCGCGCTTCCAGCACTCGGTGTAAATGTCGACGTAGTCATCGATATTACGTGTCTCAAGGTACATGTTACGGCTGATTGCCTGGTCGACCCACTTCTGTGCCCGGGCTGCGACTTCGATGAAGGCGTACGGGCTGAGCTGGAAGCTGGTCTTATACACGTCCTTGATGTGCTGCGGGATGGCGTCGATGGTCTGGATGTCACCCTGCTTGGCAAGCAGCTCGTCTTTGACCTCTTCCCATAGGCCAAGCTTCCTCAGGTCGTTCACCAGGTTGACGTTGACCTCTAGGAACTTACCGTTCAGCGTGCTGCGGCTGAAGATCTGAGCGAACTGCGGGTCGAGGCCTGGCGTCGTGCCAGCAATGTGAGCGATGTTGGCGGTCGGGGCGATGGCCATTAAGGTGGCGTTGCGCATACCCTTTTTCACCTTCGTGCGCAGACCGTCCCAGTCGAGCTTGTGTTTGCGGTCAATCTTCACCTTCACCTTACGGTCGGTTTCCAGCTCGTCGATGGTGTCGATCGGCAGGATGCCCTTGCTCCAGCCGCTGCCCTTGAATGTCGGGTAACTGCCCAGTTTCTGGGCCAGATCGGCTGATTCGTCGATGGCGTGGAAGCTGACGAACTCGACCAGCTGGTCGATAAGGGCGTAGGCCTCCTCACTCTCATAACTGTAGCTGAGTTTTTCGATGACGTCTGTGAACCCCATCACACCTAAGCCCAGTGCCCGGTTCTGCAGGTTGGAGTTCATAGCCTCCGGAATCGGGGTGTTGGTGATGTCACACAGGTTATCGAGCTGGCGAATAGCGCTGCGGGTCGAAGACGCCAAGCGGTCCCAGTCCCACGTCTTGTCGTCTTTCAGGTGGGCAGTCAGATTGATGCTCACCAGGTTACAAACGGCGGTGTTGTCCTTGTCCTGCGGCAGAGTAATCTCGGTACACAGGTTCGACAGGTGAATGGTGCTGGTGTTGTTGTTCAATGCGCGGACGTTGATGGTGTCCTTCCAGGTCAGCCAGGGGTGGCTGGTGGCCTGCAGGACGGTCAGGATCTGACGGAACTGCTGCAGCGCTGGAATCTTGGTGAAATCGCGCATCTTGCCAGCTTCGGCCAGCTTAACGTACTCGTTATAGCGCTTGCTGAATTCAGCCCCGTACAGCTCGGGCAGATCTTCAACCTCGGCTGGATCGAACAGATACCAGTCATCGCCCTTTTGTACTCGCTTCATGAACTCGTCAGAGATGAACACAGCGGTGTTCGCTAAGCGGGTCCGCAGGTACGGGTCGCCCGAGTTCTGCTTGAGGTCGAGGAACTGCGGAAAGTTCAGGTGCCAGTTCTCCATGTAGATGGCGGCGGCGCCGGCCTTCTTACCCTTACGGGAGACGGCGAAGAGCGCGGTGTCGATCATTTTCATGAACGGAATGGGGCCGGTGCTCTCGGTGTTGGTCGTCTTGACCGGACTACCAGCCGCACGCAGTTTGTTCAGAGAGATACCGATACCACCGGTGCCTTTGGCAATCCACATGACATCGCGGATTCCCTTGGCAATCGATTCCATGTCGTCCTGCACTTCCAACAGGAAGCAGTTCGACAGTTGCGGGAACGAACCACCGGCGTTCACACGGGTACTACCGCCCGGCACATAATCAAGGTTCGACATGTGACGGTAGAAGTCAATCGCAGCCTCGGTCGGGTTCTTCTCGTTGAACGAAAGGCCCATGGCGATACGCATGTGCGTGAACTGCGGTACTTCGATCGGTGCACCGCTCTGCTTGCGCAGCGCGTACCGGTTCTTATTCGTAACCACGCCGAGGTACTTCGACAGGTGGTCGCGAGATGGATCAAGCGCGGCTGCCAGTTTTTTCAGATCGAAAAGGCTGGTGTCGCTCATGCGGTTGTCGAGCAGACCTTCCTTGACACCATATTTGATGTATTCAGGGAACTTCTTGACGTGGAGTTTCTTGAGCTCATCGTCGCTACCGTAATCACCCAAGATGTTCTTGTAGATATTCTTCAGCAGCAGACGGGCGGCAATGGTGTCAAAGTCCGGATCGTCCTTGACGTTCTGCAGCGCCGTGTGAATGACGGCCTCATCCAGCTGTTCACTGGTGATGCCATCGAATAATGTCAGTTGTAGCTCTGTCGCCACCTGTACCACCTTGGAGATCTGGTCAGGTAAGCCCTCACTTGCTTTGACCAGGGCCAGGTTGATCTTGTTGGCGTCAAATGGTTCGCGGGTGCCATCTCGCTTTACCACATGAATTCCGTTCATGATTGTCCCCTATTTAGGATTACTGTTTGTTACTACACGGTCCGCACCTCCTCGGACAAACACAAAGACACACTCCTCCCGTCGGGAAGGAACCTAGCGCAGTAGTTGGTGCCTTGCGTTACTGTGTATTTTATTGAACGACTACATATGTAGTGGTCTGCGTCCTAATATAGGCCCCATATATAGTTTTAGCAATACCAATTTCGTAGCAAAAGTGACATCGTAGGTTTTCACGCTTATGCTACCTCAGTGAAAATATACATAGCGTAGCGTTTGTAAATTACAACGCTATATGTAGCGTTGTCACTCAGCCCTGCTGGCAAGCAAAGTACAATCGTTCACCCGGGGCAAAGTTGTCACTATATATATGTGTCGTGTTAAACGGAGTGGTTTCGTAGCCTGCTTGGCTGAGCGGCTGGTCACTATAGATAAGGACGTTGTTGGCGCGGTCGCGCTCACCGCGCGGATCACGACGGTATTGTCCGTAGGTGAGCGCGCCACCGTACGCCCCATGTACGGCAGCAAATACGTCCCGGCACGGGCCTGTCGTACCAGCGATGACGTTAGCCGCTAACAGACCGCCTGGCCGCAACAGACGGGCGACGGCTTGCCCATATTCTTTGGTCATCAACGTGAAGGGTATATCGGCATCACCGTACACGTCGACAAGAATGAGATCATAACGGCGCTCGGTCTCGTTCACGAACGCCCGCGCGTCATCGAATATTAGGTGGACGTTAGCCGGATTACGATAATCGAAATGGTCGACGGAAATTGTTTGAAGTTTCTGATCTACCTCGACGACATCAATCCGGCTCGCAGGCAAACGTTCGGCCAGATACTGCGGAATGGTAAACGCTCCACCGCCGAGCATCAGGATGGTCTTCGGCTGACGCTCAAGTGCCAGGCGAGCCATCTCATTGGTATACCAGAACACCAGCCCCCCTGTCGCGTCTCGGTAAACCGCCGACTGCGTACCTGATGGCCCGGTGACAAGTCCGGTTACCGCCCTCCCCTCATACACCCCGCTGACGACCTCGTAATGGGCACTGGGCGTATCGACCGTAACGACCCCCGGACGGTCCGTCACTGGAGCGAGCAGCAGTAATAGCAATATCGTACTGGTAATCACGCGCGCTCCAAGCTGCTGCCGGCCGGCAAGCAGCCAGCTGGCTATAAGCAACAGTATCCCTACCAGCGCGAATGTTTCACGGGCACCGATGTAGCCAAACAGAATGAATCCCGTCACGAACGTACCCGTGATGCCGCCGATGGCGTTGAATGCATCCAAGGATGCGATAGATCGACCAGTGGCCGTCAGTGAGGCAATTTTTAACTTTGCCAGATACGGACTGGTGGTCCCGATGAAGACGCTTGCCGGCGCGAATAGCGTCAGAGCGGCCATGATGGCCTGCAGCCTGCGGTCGTCGAATGCTTCGACGGCAGTACGCATCACCTCATCATACGCGGTCAAGGAGACCAGGACCAATGCAGCTGCGCCAATCAATAACCAGGCGACGTCTGACACCCTATGGCGGGCATCAGCCAGGCGACCGCCGATGAAAAAGCCCAACGACAGAGCAGCGATGATGACACCGATAACTCCCGTCCACACATAGGTGGAACTACCGATGTAGGGTGCCAGCACCCGAGCGGCCGCCAGTTCATATGCCAATAGGCTGAAGCCCGCGACAAAAGAAACCACCTCAAGGCGACGCCGAGCAACTTCTATGCCTAATTTTTTCAACCTCGCGAGTGCTTGTGACCCGGGAGACATCCCGTTACTTCGCGTGTCCCAGCGCCTGGTTAATACGAGTTGAAGAGTCTGCTTTGTCCGTCCCGCCGACACCTAAGACCATTTCGATGCCATATTCACGACAAACTTCCGTTTCGGGTATGACCTTCTCAGAATCACGATCGCCCCCATTTGCGAAGACTAGTTCGTCGTCTTTGTACTTTGGATTGTTTGCAATTGTTCGCAAGGTATCAATTACAGGTGGCTCTCGGTCAACGGCGATGACAACGTCGTCGACATCCCGCAAGGCGCGAATCAATCGGGCACGGTTATTCTCATCTAGAATAACTTTGTCCTTTTTAATGACCTGCTGGACGTCGTTATTAACAATTACGACAAGGCGGTCTCCCATCCTTGACGCTGCTTCGATCATATCTAAATGACCACCGTGCAGAGGGTTAAAAAAACCACTAACAATCACTGTTTTCATATCACTCCTTTTCGTCTTCGTTCACTTGGGTTGCGACTGCTATTAACCAGCCTTATTATAGCGTACGAGCATTTACCGCTGGTAATCATCAGATAGTCGAATAATGTCAGACTCGTCTGATGGTTGCACCGGATCAGTGTGTTGCCAAATCTCCGCCACTAAGGTGTAGCATTCGTCGTCAAATGCACACAAACGATGACGTTCACCGGTCGCGAATTGCACGACGGTGCCCGCTTCGGCTTCAATCCGCTGGCCCTGGTCATCAGTTGCGCTCTTATAATAGGCCCCCTTCGTCAGAAAACGCCATCGCTCGGCGCGACGATGGTGCAGTTGCCAGCTCAGCCGCTGACCCGGTGAAACCAACAAGAATTTCGGGCTCAGCTCAACATCGCCTTTGCCGAGACGAGCGTCCTTCAGCGACAAACCCGGAAAGAACTCATTGATGAATCGTCCGGCCTGGGCATTGTCCAATCGATAAAAACCACCCCATGGCTTATTCTCATCAGCATCGACAATCTCATAGCCAAGCTCGCCAATCATGTCGCGGAGTCGTTTCAATGCGACGCTTTTCGAAGTCGTTTTGGCAAGCTGAGGGAAAAACGCTACCATGAAATCATCAATGCGCCGATATACGTGGCGTACTTTGATTCCACGCTCCTTGCCTTGCTCGACGTTCATGACATCTCTGCCTTTCAGCAAGTCACGCAGACCACGACGAACATACCACACGGCCGTTCGCAACGGAGTGGTATGACTGATGTCCAACGCTTCGAATTTATCGGCGTGTTTGTCTTGGGGCATTCATTTCTTTCAGGTTACAGATCCTCGTGGCGGAGAGAGAGGGATTCGAACCCTCGAGAAGGTTGCCCCTCTACACGCGTTCCAGGCGTGCCAGTTCAACCACTCCTGCACCTCTCCTTCCCCACTATTCTAGCGTAGAATCCCGGAAATGGCGACGATTTTACCCCTCTAGCTTGACGAAAGCGTGAAAAACTTGCAAGTTGTATAAAAAACGTACGCTTACGGTTGCCTTACCCTTTAAAGCCTCCCTATAATAAGATGAATGTCAAAGCGTGCCAGCACACCGGTAATACAACTGACCGACCTGAAGAAGCGTTTCGGTATCGGTGATGCCGAACATTTCGCGCTCGACGGCGTCGATCTGACTGTCCAAAAAGGCGAGTTCATCGCCATCATGGGCCCCTCGGGGTGTGGTAAGACGACCCTGCTCAATATCATCGGCCTACTTGACCGCGCCACCGATGGCGAGTATTTGCTCGACGGCCGCAGCGTGGAAGATTTGCGTGCAGGCGTTCATGCCCGTATCAGGGCCCAGCAGATCGGTTTTATCTTTCAGAGCTTCAACCTGATCGAGCGGCTGAACGTGCTCGAGAACGTCGCCCTGCCTCTTACCTATAGCGGCATGCATCACACCAAGCGGTTGCAGCGAGCCAGTGATGTGCTGCGAGGCTTCCATCTGCAAGAACGTGAATACTATATGCCATGGCAGCTCTCAGGCGGTCAAACCCAACGTGTTGCCATCGCCCGGGCCCTCGTCAATGACCCGAGCATCATCTTGGCCGATGAACCGACCGGTAATCTCGACTCAAAATCAAGTCACGTCATCATGGAAGAATTATCAGAGATTCATAAGAAGGGTAATACCATCATCATGGTCACCCATAACCCCAACCTGACGACCTACGCCACACGCGTCATCACCATGCTCGACGGCCGGATTGACACCGACACCGGAGAGCCACGCCAAGGACTGACCGATGCCAACGGGAAGCGACCTCTCAGCGGCAACGGCAAGAAGCCGAAAGCCAAGCGCAAACGAAAGGTAAAAAAATAATATGCGACTTCTTCTGGCCGATCATTACCGGACTGCCCGACAATCGTTGAACAGGGCCCGCCTCCGCACGCTTCTTACCGTCACAGGAGTGGCTATCGGCGTGGCTAGCATTACTGCCATCCTTGCCCTATCCGGCGGAGTCGGCAAGGTCGTAAGCAAGCAGGTAGCCGAGCTTGGCGGCCACGTGGCCGTGGTTCGACCAGCAGCCGGTAAGGCGACCCTGGCTGACCTTTCCAACCCGACCCCGATGAATGCCTACTCAACCAGTCCGTTGAGTGAACAGGACGTCGAGACCATCGCTCAACTGCCGGCGACTGAGGCGGTCGCACCGGTCATGACACTCAGCGGCAGCATCCGTACCAAGGATGGACAACCGCCGGAAGAAAGCATTGTCGTCGCCACGACGCCTACCTTGCCTTCTGTCGTCGATCTACCGATTGCCGATGGACAGTTCATCGACAGCGTGACGCGTGATAATACTGCGGTCATCGGTGCCCAGCTGTCGGTCGACCTCTATGGAACCGAGCAATCAATCGGTAAGAACGTGCTCATTCGCGGCCAACCGTTCACCATTATCGGCATCTTGAATCGTCAAGCAAAGCCGGTTAACTTCAACAATATCGACTTCGATCATGCCGCTATCATCAGTTTAAAAAGCGGCAAATTGTTCAACGGTGGCGTAGCCCAGATTCAGCAGATAAACGTCCTGGCCAGCCCTGGCACAAACATGGACGCGTTCGGCCAGGATATCGACCAGGCCCTGCGGCTCAATCATGATAACCAGCCGGATGCCGACGTGTTCGTGGGCAAGGAAATCGCCCAACCAACCAGCGACCTGTTCAAATTCATCAGTCTGGTCATGGCAGTAATCGCCAGCATATCGCTGCTGGTCGGTGGTATCGGCATCATGAACATCATGCTGGTCGGCGTATCGGAACGGACCCGTGAAATTGGCCTCAGGAAAGCGGTCGGCGCCTCCAACATGACCATCGTCAGTCAGTTCATAATTGAATCGCTCATCATTAGCGCGCTGGGTGGCCTGCTCGGCTTCGCAGGTGGTTACTTCGTCGCTTTCGTGGTCAGCTTGTTCATTCCGTACGACCCGACATTCGAATGGTCCATTGCTGGCTGGGCTGCTACGCTCTCGCTTGGTGTCGGTCTTATCTTCGGGCTCTACCCCGCTATCCGGGCCGCCCGTAAGGACCCGATTGAATCCTTACGCCGTTACCACTAAACCTTACCGAGCTCGTCCTTAAGCTTCGTCACCAATGGTACAGGACCTGGGTCGACGTTATTGAGAATACCGACGTAGATACTAGCATAGTCTGCCAATACGTTACCCCATAGCAACTGTTGCAGTACGCTCCCTTCTGGCAGGTCGATGCGTGCCGCTTTCGGTCGCTGACCGCTCAATAGCCGATCGCTGATATCGAAACGCTTCAGGATACGGTCATGCTCGTGTTGCGACACTAGATCGAACACAGCGAATGGCTTGTCGACTGGGTGCGAGCTCCAGCCAATAAATTCGTTATGATTGAACTCCGGCAGTTGGTTGCAGAACGCCACGTTCTTCGCATTCTCGTTCCAGCTGATCTTCCATTTGTAGGCCAGCGCTTTCGTCACCTGACCGCCATAGAATATCGGTGTCTTGCCCACCGCAGTCAACGCCAGTTGCTTGGCGTAGTTCTTGTCAGTCGGGACTTCTTTGTGCCATCCCTGGGACTGGTCGCGTAGCCAGTCGTGCGTACTGGCGATCTCATCAAGGAGAGGTTGAGCCTCAACCACGCCGAAATGACCAAGCAACGTTACTAACGAGCGTAGTTGCACGAACGTCAGCATACGCGGCTGTACCTTCACTGGTGGTAAGACGATATGGCTGATCCCGTGTACTTCGGCCTGCTCTACGAGCTTACCTCCACCGGCAATGACCGCTACCTGCGCACCGCGCTCCCGGGCAGTTCCCAAAGCCTCAAGCACTTCCTCGGTATTCCCAGAGCAACTGCTGACAAACACCAATGACTCCTGTCCGACGTAGCTTGGGAGTTGATAGCTCTTCACAATCTCGAACGGCCGCTTAATCGCATCACCGATCCAACTGAGCGCCAGTTCCGGGGCCAAGGCCGAACCGCCCATCCCAGCGAAGACGATGTTACTCACGGTACGCTGATCATGCGCCGGGTTCCGTACCTCGACATCCATCGTCAACTGCTCATACTGAATCGCGCTGGAATCAAGCGTCTTCTCGCTGTCACGCTGGGTCAGTACATTGATATCATCAAGCATCATAATCCTCCTTCATGCCATCGCCCCGTCTTCTTGCGAGCGTTCCTCTTCTTATGATACAGTATTGGTAAATTAGAAGCATAAACGTTTATAGGGGTGGGCATGGCTAACGACGACGCAAACGAACCGACAACACAGCAACCAATCAGCGACGATCAGGAATTGGCGAAAGTACTGGCGGGCGTGACCCAGCAAGCCGATGAAGCGGTTGACGCCGGCAGCGGGACGACCTTCGGTCCAATCACGACTGAGGCGCCCACTGAAGCCGCCCCTACCGAGAACACCTTGCCGACCCCGGCCACCGAAGAGCCGGTCGTGCCGTCCGTTCCCGCCAGCGAACCAGAGACTGTCGCCCCGGTCGAACCGGTCGCACCAAGCGTGCCTGTTGCGGGAGGTGGTGAGCTCGATAACGTCAAGCAGGAAGCACTCAGCGAGCTGCGACCGCTCGTCGACAAGCTCAACGTTTCTCCCGAGGAAAAATTCGACACTTATCTGCTGCTGCTGCGCTCGACCGACGACCAGGCCTTGATTGCTCCAGCTCATGAAGCCGCCAAGGGAATCAGCGACGAAGCCCGCCGCGCCCAAGCTCTGCTCGATATCATCAAGGAAATCGACTTCTTGTCCGGGGCCTCCCAGCAGCAGCCATAGACTGGCGCCCGCCGAATAAAAAGAACCTCCGGAAACGGAGGTTCTTTTTATTCGTAGCGGTTGCTACATCATGCCCGGCATGCCGCCGCCCATCGGTGGCATCTGACTTTCCTTCTCTGGAATCTCGACGACCAACGCACCCATGGTCGCAGCCGTACTGGCAATTGAAACGGCATTCTGCACGGCTTCCTTGGTAACGCGGGTCGGGTCGATCACGCCGGCCTTCTTGACGTCGACCAATCCCTCACTCGGCTTCATGACGTTGATACCGAAACCACGCTTGCCATCCTCTACCTGCGCCAGGAGCGCCTCGGAGTTGAGACCAGCGTTGGCAGTTATCTGCAGGAATGGCTGCTTCAGGGCGTTTTTTAGAATAGTGCGGCCAGCGGCCACGCTGTCGGCGCCTTCTGCCGTCAAGCTGGTCGACAGATTAACTAACGAAACACCACCACCGGCGACGATTCCCTCGGCCAATGCCGCCTTGGTCGCGGCCACGGCGTCGTCGACGCGGAACTTCTTCTCATCGATTTCGGTCTCGGTTGCGCCGCCCACCTTGATGACAGCAACCTTACCAGAAAGCGCGGCCGCGCGCTTCTCGAACTGTTCCTTGTCATACTCGCTGGCGGCATTCTCGGCCTGAGCCAGAATCTGTTTGATCCGAGCCGCAACAGCATCTGCATGACCGGTGCTTTCAATGATAGTCGTCTCGTCCTTGCCAACGATAACCTTACGAGCACTACCGACGACATCAAGACCGACGTTCTCGAACGTCAGACCCTGGTCTTCAGAGATTACCTGGGCTCCGGTCAGCGTCGCCATGTCGGCCATGATGTCCTTACGACGGTCGCCGAAGCTCGGCGCCTTCACGACCACGGTGTTGAGTACGCCCTTCAGCTTGTTCAGTACCAGGATACTGAGCGCTTCACCGTCAACCTCATCGGCAACCAGTACGATATCCTTCTTGCCAGCCTGGGCCAGCTTTTCAATCAGTGGCAACAGTTCGGCTGCGGTTGAAATCTTCTTGTCGGTAATGACGATAGCCGGCTTCTCAAACACGGCTTCTTGGCGGCCGGCATCGGTCACGAAAAACGGGCTTGCCCAACCGCGGTCCAGGCTGAAGCCTTCGACGACCTCGGCTTCCATCTCAAGTCCTTGACCAGCTTCGACGGTCACGACACCGTCCTTGCCGACCTTTTCAATCACATCGGCGATCAACTTACCGATAGTCTCGTCACCGGCGGAAATCGTCGCCACCTCAGCCACACGATCGGTCTTACCTTCGATGCTTTCGCTCAGTCCATCGAGCGCGGCTACCACTTCCCGGCCAGCGTCCTCGATTCCCTTTTTCAGCTCCATCGGGTTGTGCCCAGCGGCGATCAGACGGTTGGCTTCTTTCAGGATGTTGTATGTCAGCACGGTCACGGTGGTAGTACCATCACCGGCGACCTTGTTCAGCTTACTAGCGGCTTGCTTGATGAGCTCGGCACCTACCTTGTAGCCGAGGGTCTGGTCGTCATCTTCCGGCAGTTCGACGCTCTCAGCCACGGTCACGCCGTCGTGAGTGACGGTCGGACCACCGTAGCCCTTGGCGATCACCACGTTGCGGCCTTTCGGTCCGTAGGTTACCTTGACGGCGTCATACAGGGCTTTCGCCCCTTCCAATACGCGCTCGCGGGCGTCGTCGTCATAGAATACTCGTTTTGCCATTATCGTTCAGTCTCCTTGTCTGCTTCAAAGCTTTCGATCTTCTCCATCGCTTTCATGCGGTGTTCCAGTTCCTGCACTTTCCTGGTCTGCTTGTGGACGATTACTAAGATACGGGTCAGAATGATGACCAGCAGGATACCGACAATGATGAAAGCCATGCTTTGGGCGGTGCCTAAAATCATGCCACCGTCCCCAAGATGTCATCTTCCTTCACAATCAGATACTCGGTGCCGTCGATTTTTAGTTCGGTCGTCGAGTACTCCTTATACAGGATTCGGTCGCCGTTCTTGACCGCCGTGACGTCCTTACTGGTAGCCACTACCTTGGCCAGCACCGGCTTTTCTTTGGCATTCGTCGGCAGATACAGGCCGCTGGAAGTCTTCTCCTGGGCGGCTTCGCGTACGGCGACGACACGGTCGCCGAGCGGGGTGATGGGTGAACTCATTCGCTATCCTCCGTCATGTTCAATGTCTACTACCTCCATTGTAAAGAAGCTAGTTAGCACTCGTCAAGCCTGAGTGCCAAACAGCCTGGTTGACAAAGCTTATGTTTTATAGTAAGGTGGTACAAACACCTGCAAAACACACACCCTATGACCGAATCCTTACTCGCTAACCCCTCTCACTTTACCCGATCGATCGCCGAGACGACCGAATACCGTCACAGCCGCCAGCGTGAACAGGACGAGGCGGGATCGCTGCGCCGGGCAGTCGCGCTTGGCTCCCGTGCGCTGGTCGACAACCACACCACCGAGCATGGCTACGTCTCACCCGAGGGCTGCGTCTACCGCCTGATCGCGACCATCGACGATTTCGTCACCGCCCAGCAGGAACTTGATCGTCTCCAGCAAGACGGTGCTGAACGCCGCCATAAGCTCCCCCACCTGCGCAAGGCTGTTGCCTTTAATCATGCCGCGAAAGAGCTAATCGACAGTCAACCTGATGTCGGCTTTAACGAACTAACCGCGTTCACGACCAAGATGTACCTCGGTATGCATCGGGACGATACCGAGCTTCATGATGATCAGCGCTACCATCAACGCGCCCTCTACGTGCGGGACGCCGTCAAGCAAAGTTTGCACGGCATGCGCAGCGAACTGGCCGTCGAACAGATTATCTGGGCGGCGGGTGATCCTGCGATTGAGTACGAAGAAACGACGGTCGAAGATGAACTGCGAGGCGTCGATCTCTTCGTCAACTACCATGGCCAGCGTGTCGGTATCGATGTGAAGGCCAGCCAGGCCGCCGCGCATATGGCCAAGCTTAAGAGTTCTCACCCCGAGCGTATCATCTGGTCGCAAGTAGACTGGGAAGACTTTGCCGGCGGGTTCCGCATCAGCGACGAGCTGGCCCAACAAAAGGCCCCTGCTCTCTTAGCAGAGCTCCGAACCGCTGCGCAGGCTGCCTAACTATTGCATTTTTATATTGTTTGTGCTATAATATAATTATCGTGTCCTAACATACCATCGAGAGAAGGGAGGGCATGATGACCGCAGGTAGTTACCAGGTCGTCGGAGCTCACGCCGAGCCCAGCGATTTCCGGGATTACCTCATGACGCAGCTGCGCACGCGGGAACCCCTCCACCTGGAGGCCGTTCCCGTTCACGACGAGCTGGCCGTCAAGCGGGGCCGTCAGCCCCGTAGCTTCACTTTCACGGTCCGGGCGTTCTACCTGGACCACGGCGTGGAAACACTCGATGTCGTCAACCACGACACCCACGAGTGGCTCCAGCTGCGAATCGGTGGCGCGAAGATCACCTTCGTCCTGCTGTCCGAGAAGTGATCCGAGCAGTGCACTCGTAAACATGCATGGTGTAATATTCCGGGGTAGTTCCGGGAGGCCTGGTCGAGCCGTCATAGACCACACACCCCGTATCGGGGTTTTTTTATTGCCGCTGCGTCGGCTGAAGTACAATAAGGTACATGACCGCCCGCTTCGCCACGCCTGATGAGATTTCCCATTGGAATGACCTGGTCACCGCCAACCCCGACGGTGGCAACATTTTACAGGGTCGAGAGTTCGTCGAACAGAAAGTGTCCGCCGGCTGGACGCCTCGTTACCTCATGATAGGCGACCGCGCCGTCGCCTGTATCGAGAAGCACGTACTGCCCATGGGTAAGGTATGGTACTGCCCCAAGGGTCCTTCCGTCACATCGGTACGCGACCTGGAACAACTGCTGTCTGAGCTAAGGCCCTTTGCTGCCAGCCATGGGGTTTTCACCGTGAAAATCGAACCTGAGCTCGATCATACTACCGACATGACCGGTCTTGGCCTGATTCCGACGCAGCCGGTACAGTACAACTACTCCACCGTCTACGTCGACCTGTCGCCGCCACTCGATGACATCATGAAGAACCTGCACCAGAAAGGCCGCCACGCCATCCGCCGAGCCGAGCGAGACGGCGTCACCGTCGAGGCCGTTCCTGCAACTGATGAGAACTGTACCGTTATGTACAATCTATTCCGCGAGACCGCCGGTGGTGCTGGCTTCGCCATCCGCCCACCGGAGTATTACCGCTCGTTCTACCGGGCCTACCAACAAGACGGCCGCGGCCAGCTCTTCTTCGCTTTGTATGAGGGTAAGGTGGTGGCGGGGGCCTTCGCCATGATTCAGGGTACCCAGAGTATGTACAAGGACGGCGCCAGCGTCCGGGAACGAACCGCGTACGGCGCCTCGCACCTGTTGCAGTGGCACGTTATCCGGTGGGCTAAACAAAAAGGCTCGATTCGTCACGACCTGGCCGGGGTGCCGCCGATCAGCGACATCAAGAACCCCGACCACCCCTTCGCCGGCCTGGCGCGCTTCAAGACCAGCTTCAACAAACAGGTCACCCAGTACGTCGGCGCGTTCGAGGTGCCTATCAGCCGCTGGAAGACTCAGCTGTGGCGCCGGCTGATCGAGAAGGTAGTCCGCCGCCTGTACTTCAAGCGTCACCATCAATCATATTACTAGCCTGTCACACCGAAAGGTTTCCATGCCGACCCTCAATCATACCGTCATCATGTCGAGCGCGCGTTACCTTGATAACGAGCAGCCGATTAACCCGTATTACACCGCTGACGCGATCGATACGTCCGTCGCGCAGGCGGAACACGACGCCATTCGCACCGCACTTACCGAGGCCGGCGTCCGCGTGTACCAGGTTGACGCGCCCACGACCAGCCAGGACGGCGTCTACACTGCTAACTGGGCGTTAATCCGCGGCGAGACTGCCGTACTGGCCCGACTGCCCCAGGCGCGTCAGAGCGAGGAGGACTGGGCCGAACAGGTACTACGCGAGCGAGGCCTGACGGTGCACCGGGTACCGGATGAATGGCGTTTCAGCGGCCAAGGTGATGCCCTGCCCTGTGGTCGGTACCTTTTCTGCGGCAGTGGCTACCGCAGCGATGAGCGCGCCCAGGCGTTTGCTGCCGATATCCTCGGCTATGAACGCGTTCAGCTTCAGACCATCCCCCAGCTTGATGTCGACGGCCAGCCGGTCATCAATCGCAGCTCCGGTTGGGCCGACAGTTTCTACTACGACATCGACTTGGCGCTTGCGGTCATCCGCCCGGCCACGAGCGACACGAAAGGACTCATCGCCTATTGCCCGGCAGCCTTCACGCCATCCAGCCAGCAGCGGCTTGATGTCTTTGATGGGGTGGACAAGATAGAAGTCAGTGAGCACGAAGCTCAGGTGGCGTTCGCCTGTAACCTGGTATCAACCGGTGAGGTCGTCGTCATGAGCGCTCAGGCACCGGGCTTGAAAGCCGAACTGGAACGGCGCGGCCTCCGCGTGGTGACGCCGGAGATTACCCAGCTTTCAAAAGGTGGTGGCTATATCCGTTGCACTACTCTGTCGCTGAACGACTAGCCAGCGCGGTTCGTACTTCGGCCGCTTCATCCCATGGATGTTCGCCATCGGCACGTTCGATGGTCTTTTCATGCCCCTTGCCGAGCAAGACCAGCGCATCGCCCTTCTCATTTACACGGGTCACCGCGAAGCGAATGGCGTCGGCTCGATCGGTTATCAGGAACATGTCACGATCTTTCGCTTTTCCGCTGCGCGCCGCGCCTTCGGCAATCTGAGCTCTAATCTGGTTGCCATCGATGTCACGGTCATCTTCTTCGGTAATCACAACTTCGTCGGCATACTTGCCGGCGATCTCTCCCTGGATAGCCCGCTTACTTTCGTCGCGGCGCCCGGCTGATCCGAACAGCACTACAAGTTTGCCAGGAGTAGCTCGCCGCAGGTCACCGAGAAGCCGTTCGAATGAATCTGGCGTATGGGCGAAGTCGACCACAACCGAGAACGGCTGGCCTTCATCGATGGTATCCATGCGCCCCTCGACGCCCGCCAGCGCCTTCAGACCGTTGGACATCAGGCCGTAGTTGAGCCCCAGTTCACGGGCCACCGCGATCGCCGCCAGGCTGTTGTAGACGTTGAACTCCCCTGGAATGTTACATGAGAAATCCAGTAATTTGTTGTCGATGACCACTTTGTAGTCACTGCCGTCAGGCCGTAGCCGGATGTCAGAGGCACGCAAGTCGCCGGAGTCGACTCCATAGCTCGTACTACGACGGATGACACGGGCAAACTCGGCGGCATGCTCGTCATCGGCATTGACGACACCGAAACGGTGCCCATGACGATTGGCAATCTTGAACAACTTGACCTTAGCCTTCAGGTACTTGGCGAACGTGCCGTGGTAATCGAGATGTTCGTGGGTGATGTTGGTCATGACGGCGATCTCGTACGGCACGCCCCACACCCGGTGCTGCGCCAACGCATGACTAGTCGTCTCAAGTACGAGCCAGGTGGCACCCTGTCGCTTGAAGTCGCGGATACGGCGCAGGAGTTCCGGACTCGACATGGTCGTCATATGAGCCGCCTGCGGCGTGATGTCGCGACCGACCCCATACGCGACAGTCGACATCAGAGCGACGTCGTAGCCGGCTTCGACCAGGATACGATGGATCATGAAGGTCGTGGTTGTCTTGCCGTTGGTGCCGGTCACGCCGATGACATGCATGCCGCGGGCCGGAAAGCCGTACCGTACGTTCATAAGAATGGCTTCAAGCAAATGGCCATACGGTTCGATCCAGCGGAACAGACTGCGTGGAATGATTACCTTGACGAGTGAACGTAGCCGACTACTCACCCGTTGGCTCCGACATGCGGTGGGCCCTGGTGGTATTGTCTGATTCACGGGCTGCATATTGTTTTCCGACCAACAGTACCAGGTCATCCTTCTTGGCGCCGCGAGCAACCAGCTCGAAGGCGGCCTCTGGCGTTTCGGCGGTGTCAATGCCCGGCGCCTGCTCGAAATTGCCGACCATCACCAACCGGTCACAGTGGCGCTTTAGCGCCAAGCGGTCTTCGGAGTGGACGCTTGCGTCCAGTGCGACAAGCAATCGACGCTTCTTCAGGGTTGCCGCCGACGACAGCACCAATTCAAGCGAGGTATCGTCGCAGGCACCGTCGACCACGACGTCGTAGGGCTGAGAGGTCTCGAGGTAATCATAATTACCGACTACCCGTTCGAGTCGGGCGGCGCCTTCCTCAAGAGTCGACATGTCGATAGCCAGCACGTAGGCGGCGGACACGGCAGCGGCCAGGTTGTACACATTCGCCTTCCCGATAAGATGGGTCGCCAGGTTGAAGGTCGTCTGATGGTCAACGACCAGTTCGACCTCGGTGCCGCGGCGTAATAGTTTGCTCCGTACTACTTGGGCTTCGGCGGTGACGTCGTGACCGAAACTTATCGCCTGGTGCGGCGCCACGCTGAGGCCGCCGAGGTCAAGGCCACTCGGTACCACCGTGTAGTTAACCGGCTGGTTCAGCAACGCGTCTGCCAAAGGTGATGCACCAGTAATGATCGACATCTCAAGAGGCATCGTCGGCAAGACATGGCTTTCGACCAAGGCTTCGGTCAGCTCAAGCACGACGTAATCGGCGTCTTTCTGGCGGGCCAAGGTCAAACTGCGCTGAGTATCGTCAGGGGTGACATCGTAGGTCAGGGGCAACTTCTGGCCGTTCAGAAAACAGCCGTGGTCAGTCAGGGTCATGACCGAACTACCCGATTCACGCAGGAGTTCAGTCAGCAGCAGGGCCGTCGTCGTTTTGCCACTCGGGCCGGCCACCGCGATTACTTTCAGACCGCGCGCCGGATGGCGATGCTTGAACGCCGCCAGCCGAGCCTTGAGCTTGCCTACTACCTCATGTTCCATATCATCTCTTATTTTACACCGCCAACCCTCAGGCGCAACGAACGAATATACAGAAAATTGCTATACTTATCCCAGATGAGAGTACTTGGTATCGAAACCAGCTGCGACGAAACCGCTGCTGCCGTGGTGGAAGACGGCCGCACATTGCTGTCAAACGTGGTTAATTCCCAGATTGATATCCACGCCGAATACGGCGGGGTGGTGCCAGAGGTGGCAGCTCGCAGCCATATCGAGGTCATCAACCCAGTCATCCGGCAGGCACTCGCCGAGGCCGACCTTGGCTGGAATGACATCGACGCCATCGCCGTCACCAACGCGCCCGGCCTCGTCGGCTCACTCCTAGTCGGCACCCTGGCGGCTCGTACCCTCGCTCGAGTTCACGATAAGCCGCTCTACCCGATTCATCATGTCGAGGCCCATGTCTACGCCAACTTTCTGACAGCCCAGGCCGCCTCCCTTTCGCTCGAGTTGCCGCGCTCGCAGCCGCGCTTCCCGATGTTGGCCCTGATCGTCAGCGGTGGCCACAGCCAGCTGGTACTCTTTCGCGACCACGGCGACTATGAACTGCTCGGCGAGACACAGGACGACGCCGTGGGAGAAGCGTTCGATAAGGTGGCGAAGATTATCGGCTTACCCTACCCCGGGGGGCCGTCAATCGCCCGCGCGGCGCTCAGCGGCAACCCATTGGCCTATCAACTGCCTATCGCGAAGCTAGCGAGTCCCTACGATTTCAGCTTCTCCGGCCTTAAAACAGCCGTTCTACGGGCCGTTCAGCGCGAAGTGGGTGTGGATCACACTTTTGCATCAACAGGCCTTCCAGAGCGTTTAAACGACGTCCAGCGCGCAAATTTTGCGGCTAGTTTCCAATATACGGCCGTTCGCACGCTTGTCGCGGCGACACGCCGGGCTACCGACCAGTTCCAGCCTGCTTCGGTCGTCATCGCCGGCGGTGTGGCCGCCAACCAGGAACTCAGGAGCCAGTTGGCCGAGGCGCTCCCTCTGCCAATCGAATATGCCCCGATACAGCTGTGCACCGACAATGCCGCCATGATCGCCACGCTCGGTTATTACCGGTCACAGACACTAGCGCCGACCGATCCGCGCGACGTCACCGTCATCCCTAGCCTGTCGATGAAACACACCGCCTGGAAATAGCTGCCTAGCGGCGCAAACGTTGCAAGAGGCGTTTCGCCCCTGGCAGTAAGATGCTCCAGAACGCATACAGCGGCGAAAGTGGCCGGTCATATGTCCCGCTCATCTGCGTTTCTTCAGGTATAAAACCTTTCTTAAAGGTCGTCACGCCGTCATTGAGGAGGCCGTTCACGTCGTAGCGGCGTACCCCGCGTGCCTTCATGGCACGGATGACGCTCCACTTCAAATGGTAGTTCGCCCGTAGGCGTTGGCCCTCATCATTCATGCCGCCATACAGTTCGAATGCCACTTCAGGCGTCACGATCGGCCATAGAAATGCCACCACCCTTCCCTCGTGCGTCGCCATGTATACCGGTGAGTCATCTTCGAGCGCGGTGAAGATATCGTGATAATACTGCGTCTCGTGCAACGCGAAACCGGCCCGCTCAGCCGTGTGCCGGTAAATCGCCAAACACGCGTCGACCTCCTCAAGGCTGTTAGCTAGCCGCACCTCAAGTCCTTCGCCGGCTGACTTCCGGATATACTGCCGGGTTTTCTTGCTCATCTCGGCCATCAAATCATCATCACTCCGCTCAAGATCCATGACGGCCGTCCGTGCCAGCAGGATACGGTTC
>Ga0100391_1001098_pt1 | contig 30680 bp, 34 predicted proteins | sample CryGeymeta201515_FD_81541 | JGI IMG/M metagenome (GOLD analysis project Ga0100391, IMG submission 81541) | Groundwater microbial communities from Crystal Geyser aquifers in Utah, USA - Crystal Geyser metaG 2015-15 | ecosystem: Environmental > Aquatic > Deep subsurface > Groundwater | place: USA... | reverse complement strand
TTTTTTTTGATTTTTGAAAACATTTTCAGTGAAAATTCTGAGGTATTTTGTACTAACAATAATTCAAGTCAGTTTAGGTGTCATATGAATAAATTAGCGGTAATAGTAATGACATTCTCGTGCATCATTTCACATTCTGTCGTGGCAAATCCTGATAAATGTAAATTAGTTGTTGATCGTTACATTGAGACATTGGAAAAAGGTTTAGCATCAAAAATCAGTTATATGGAAAAAGGGATTATCAAAAGTCGCATAGATTATATTGATAGAGTTCGTTCTAAAAGTAGTGATTGCGATGTTATTGAATATTTTCCAGATATGAAACGTGACAATTCAGAGCAACAATAACATGCGATCCATTAATATGATTATGGGGTAACTAATTGATATGTTTATGCGGTGGTTAAACCAATTGCTATGCTGTGATGGCTATCAGAATAATGCTATAGATGATTCAATAAGTAGAAAATGTGTTATGCAAAGCACAATAGAAAGAGGTTATCACCTTTTCAAAGGTGATGAGCTTGCGCGTTATCGGGTGGCTATCAGACGGATCGAGGAAAAATATGGTTCAAATAATTGTGGTTTAACGCAATTTGCATGGGCTGTTTTAGCTACAAGGGATTATAGAATTGATCCTGAGAATGATGATATACCTGGCTTGTAAGACAGTCTTATAATAAAAAAGTGTTACCTCTCCGTTCCTAATGCTGGTCACAGTATTAGGTTTTTTTTTGGGTGCAACTTCATGTTTGATCTATACCTGTCCTCGATATATAGTCACTTTAATTCAATTGCATCTCTCGATGCCTATATTAAGTAAGGATCTATTATGTCGAAATTAACCAAAAAAGAATTAAAACTTCAACAACAAGTGAACGCTATTCTTGCGCAAGATATTCTAAGTCGTCAAGATAAGCTGTTTGTATTAGAACATTTCAATGAAGCTGCGTTAGTTGAAGTTGCTTCCTGTGCTGCTTTTTTTACGCCGATTAAATTGGCTTGGGATGTTGCACTTGAAGCTGCTGATGATTACGCTCGGCCTCAACGAATACTCGACCTTTGTTCTGGTATTGGTATTTTAGCTTTTGCTTGTTTGTCTAAAAATAGTGCTGCTGAGATCGTTTGCGTAGAGCAAAATCCTGAGTTCGTAAATCTTGCCCGAAGCAAAATGGGTTTGCTGCGGTCTTGATGATACAGAAACATTGAAGTCGCTTGGCGTTTTCGACGTCGTTGTGTCAAATCCGCCCTATGGCAATGTACAATCAATGGCGAAAACTAAGGCTCCTCGATATAAAGGGGAATTAGCCCATTTAAAGGCCATCGATATAGCTTCTAATATGGCTAATTATGGAGTTTTTTTAATTCCTCAAGCTGATGCAGGCTTTAAAATTAGTAATGTTTTGTGTTATTCAGAACATCATTCAGAAGCGTATTTAAAGTTTCATAATGAAACAGGTATTGAACTAGCGGTTGGTTGTGGTATTGATACTTCAGTCTATCCTCAGTTTAAAAATGCTAAAATCACGACTGAGATAGCAGTAAGCCATTTTCCAGTAGAACATACCTTTGCTGATGCTGATGCTTATGCAGAAGATGTACAGCTACTATTATCTTTTTAAGAACCTTAAAACCGCCTAATGGCGGTTTTTTTTTGCGGTAAATTACATAAGCAATTTTAAACTGGCAACATTGAGCTGAACGTTTAAAATTAGAGTAATTCAAACGCATCTCTCGATGCATATATAAAGGAAATGACTATGTATATTGATTTTAAAGATGTATCTCTTGTAGGTTATTCGAGTGGTAACACAACTGAGCATGATGCTTATGAGGTCGCTGTTGAACGAGCCAAGAAACTGTTTTTAGATGGTTACATACTCGTTCTTGGCCTCAGTGGTAAAGACTCTGGAGCTGCAAGTGTATGTATTGTAGAGGGGATGCGTCGAGCCAAGCTGGTTTCGTCAGTCATGCCTTTGTATGTAGTTACTACAAATACACGCTTAGATAACATGGTTTTGCATGATTATATGTTACAGCTTCATGACGATCTGGTTAGCTTTGGTAAAGACAATGATTTACCTATTTTTACTAAAGAGTTAAATCCAGCATTATCTGAAACACCAATGGTTATGTATGTTGGTCGTGGAAAGTTACTGCATAGTCCTAAATCAGGTAAGAATAGAAGTTGTGCTGTTGATTGGAAAATTAAACCTATGATCCGGTTTTTAGATAGCATTAAAAATGAGTATCAAACAGACCGGATTGTGGCTATATCTGGTTCACGAGATTCTGAGTCAGTGGTCAGAAGGGGCAATTTAGCTAGACGCCAAGAAGATGCTGATAGAATGGTTATGACTGATTTGGGTTGGAGTCAACCTATAATCAAGGATTGGTCATTAAATGATGTTTGGAATTTATTCAAATTAATTGATGATGGTGAAATTGAGTCATATTCAGATCGATTTGATGTAATGAGAAAACATTATTCAGCGGCAAATAACGGTACTTGCGACTTGTTTTCTGGTGATTTAAATAGGAAAAATAATAAGTCATGTGGTTCGAGATTTGGCTGCGTACTTTGTAATTTTCATAATAAAGACAATAGCTTAGAGGCTCAGATTGATATTGCGCCTCAGACTTATGGCTTTATGAAACCTTTAAATCAGCTAAGAAATTATATGGCAAATACCCTATTTGATTATTCAAATAGATCGATAATTGGGCGAAGCGTCAAAGATGGGTTTGTTAAACTATCAGTGAATGAATATAGCCTCGATTATCGAATGGACTTACTAAGATACATTCTAACGATTCAAGCAGACACATATGAAACAACGGGTGAGCATTTAATCGATTTAATTGATTATTCAGAGCTGTGTGGGATTCAATACCATTGGAGTCGAACTGGTGGAGAAAAAGCACCAGGTATGGCTTTTAAGATTTGGCATGAAGTTGTCAATGAAGGAAAACGGTATCCACTGCCCGTCACAGAATATGTTGAAGAGCCAATACCTAAAAGCGTTAAATATTTTCATTTGGATCATTATGTGAAAGTGTTTGATGTCGATGGTTTAGATGATGATGGTTTTAATTCAGACTTGAAACATTTGGCTCGTCAATTCCGTGATGAAGATGGTGATGTTCAGCGTGTGGTTAGATATAGCGAAGATAAGTCTTTCAACGTGATTACTGAGAATGCATTGGCAATGGATTTTGTTGAATGTTTTTATTTGCAGCTAGTCGAAGATGGATTAGATCATAAATGCCCTACTGTAATGCTCAAAAACATGCTTGAATCAGGTGTTATTCAGCTTTCTAATGGCAGAATCAAAACATTACATAAAGAGGTAAAACGGGCGCAGGCACTAAATATTTTAAGCCGATATTCAGATGATATTAGTTTAGATGAAATAGTATCAGCACTTTCAGTAAGTAAAGATGTAATGGATCTAACTTTAAATGAGATAAGTAAGCAAAAAAATCAGAGTGGACAACAATCATTTTTTTAAACTAAAAGCCCCCTTGTTGGGGCTTTTTCTTATCTGTAATTTAGGAAATAATTTTCACTGAAAATATTTTGCTCATTGTTAACGTAAATACGTATTCGTGATACTTGCCCTCATATGGCCTAATTCTTGAGAAACAATATGTTTTGCATTCTTAGCCGATAAACCTTTTGATAAAAGAACACTCATTCTTGATTGCGCGTAACTATGACGAAAACCATGAGCGCCAGTTGAAAAGCCTAATTCCCTTTTTGATGCCCGTGTGAATGCCTTACTAAGACTATTACCTGCCAATAAGTTGTACCTTTGTCGATAATTAACCCCCCTATCCTTCACTTTTACGGGCTTATCATTTCTGAGTTTTTCTAATCTCTCAGCCAAACTTTTCGATATGACCACTTCTCTTGTTAAGCCGCCCTTGCCTGTTACAATATATTTTACGCCCTCGCCCCTATGTAGATGCCTATCTTCTCGCCAATCTCGTTGTGCAGTTACAGGTTTACCTTCATCGACTCTGCGTAAGGAATACATCTCATGAACGCGAAGACCAGCATCACGCATTAATAATATTGCTAGCCTTTCGCGTTCTTTTTCAAATGACATAGCGATTGTTTTTACTTGATCATCTGAATACGCCCTTGAGGTTTCCTTTAATTGTTTTTTAGATCCGGCTCTCGATGAGTGAGTTTTTTTCGTTCCTATCCCTGATTTATTTGTACTTCTTTTCGCATTACTACGATTACCTAGAGGCGATCTTGGGTCTCCAAGTTGTGTTCTAATGAAGTTTTTAATGCCCTTTAACCATCTATTTTTAAACATGGGATTGTGATCCATAGCTTGCAAATCTTGATACGAAGGCATTTTTCTACCAAGAAAACGCTCAATTGCTACCCTATCTCGACTGACTGTTTTGTCAGATAAATTTGATGAAACTCGTTGGATTAAGTAATCAATGGCTTTTTCGGCTGTGATTTGCTTGAGCCTTGTGACGCCCATATCGTCACCAATTTTTGCTAAAGCACATACATTTTCATTCCAAGTTCTAACAGAATGTATACCAGAAGATGTGTTATCTGCTCGTTTTGACGACGCCCTGCTGCTTGAAAATGCACGTTGCCATTTTAAAGAGCTGGCTGCTTGGGAGCGCAATTTTGATATATTATCTTGCTTCATATTTCACCAGCAGCACCCCAAAAATTCTCGTCATTTGTCAACTCTGTATTGACTGCTTCTGCTTTAATTTTTTTATAAAAGTAGCAAATATTTTCTCTACTCACCTTCAAACGATGGTGTCTCCAAAGGTAAACAGCAATGGTTTGATAGCTCGCTTTGTATTCATCTTTTAATAAAAAAACGATTTCTGCATAGCGTACAAGCTTGCTATTAAATGCCCCTCTTTTTCTTTTTTTAAGAGCTTTTAATTGAGCTAATCGATAAGCAACAATGGCTGGTTGAACATCAGTTTTTTTCATCTTTTTCTTTATTATTTGCGTTTAAGAAGTACCTTTAATTGCGAATATTCAAACATAGACATTGTTAAATAACAAATGTGAAATAGATTAATTGCAACGGCCAACCGCAGGCGCTCTAGGTGGCATTTATAATGTCACCTAGAGCGCCGAAGCGCGGCAATAAAACGGGAAGTGCTCGTGATGCGGAAATTTGCCGCGCTTCGGTTGGCCGTGGAAAAGAGAAATGGAAAAGAGAAATGGAAAAGGGGCGAAACCCCGCATGTATCGAGGAACGAGAATACATCGAAGGGGTTGAGTAAGAGGCCTAACAAAAACTATAAGTGCTCGTGATGCGGAACGTTAGGCCGATTTCCTTGCCTTTGGCTTTGGGGCATTTTATGAGAGAAACGAGTAAAGGTGATCGGTGAAAAGGATTCAAAAGAATACCTCTTTTAATAGTGAGGAACGAACTAAGAAATAAGGCTTGGTGTATAAGATAAAAAGAAAGGGGGATCTATTCACATGCCTTTTAACCGAAGTTTAAAAGGTATGTGATTTTGTAGAAAATACCAGGTTGTAATGGCATTGGTATTAATCAAAAATTACTTCATTGTATTAAATGAGCCTACCCCAAAATAAAGTTAGCCAGCTCACTATCGTATCCACTGTTTGTCATTTTCCGGCTTCGCGTTAGCGCCGAAAGGCGGTTGCCACAGATTGTGCTAATAGCCATTTAAATCCATTTACACTAACGTCAAATGTTTGTGATTGAACTTTATTTTGCAAAATAATTTTCATTGAAAATTTAAGGGGCAGTTTTAGCAAGTTCATTATCATTTGAAATAACAATAGGTGGTAATATTAATCAACTCTTACGCATCTCATGATGCTCAATACAAAGGTAATGAAAATGAAATTAACACAATTAGAAGCCCTAGAAATTCTAGGTTTACCACTTGATATTAAGCAAATTTACTCAAGCGGAATATCTATCAAGAAAGCTTATAAGATTGCTGCTTTAAAATCACATCCTGATCGTGATGGTTGTGGTGATCAAATGGTTAAGATAAACGAAGCTTACAATTTATTGAAAAGCTTGTTTGATGTTAATCAGATGCATACTGAGATTGAGCGCGATGATGTTTATGCCAAGAATGATGGTCATAAATTGTGTGGCGCTGGTATCCCTGCACTTAAACCATTGAAGCAGTTACTAAGAGAAGCTTTGGATATCCGCGATAATTTAGATGAAATGCCAGGGACTCGCGTAGTCCATGAGTCTGGTCTAGATCAAAAGGTGTTCTTTCAATATTTAGGTGACGATTTCAAAGTTTCTTGGAATCAAGATAATATTTATATTGATTGTATTACTGATGCTGGTCGGGTGGGTAAAGTTTGCTCTGGTATCCAAATAACTGTCAGTGAGTGGAAGTGTGATTCATCGATGATGCTTATCAATGCATTTGATTTATTGTTGAATGACCCATTCTTTCATGGTGGCTCTGCGGAAAACGGTTTTAGTTGGGCTATTGTTTATCAGCAATTAACAAAAAGCATAAATGAGGCTGTCAACATTTCAGAGACTGAGATGGAGGCTACTTTTTTTGAGCATAAGTTAATTTATAAGCAAGAGCGTTATAGCTATGACCGATGGAGACTAGAACTTTCTAACGCTTCTGTATCTATCTATTTGCGAGAAGAAAAAGCTATTGGGGTATTTAACCCATTTAAGGTTAACCTCGTATATAAACCTCTTACTAAATTGCCAAATAAGTTTAAAGCTGTGGATTTAATTAAGGCTTTAGTTAATGGGCAGTTTGCAGAATTTAAGAGAAATTATATGCATACCGATGATTATGCATATGATAATGCTGTTGATTCGCGCAGAGGTTATATTGATAACCCAACGAAGGCGATAATCGATTGGATTGAAGATCGTGGTCGTTGTTCATCAGACTCTTCAAGAGTTTATCTTCATGATGAGTCAGGTGTTAAACATGTACGTTTCGGTTTTCATTTAAACGATAGTTCCTCTTTTAATGTGGTTTTAGCAAATTCTTATCCTCTTGTTGATCTAAGCGAAGATGTTGTTCGAATCAATGAAAGTTTAAAATTAGCTTCTTAGAAAAAAGTTAGTAGAAAAAGCCCTTTGGGCTTTTTTTTTGCTAGAAATAATTTTCAATGAAAATTATTTCTAAATGGTTGTCGCTAATTTGCACTATTAGGTTTGTTCAAATTGAGAATGAATGACACAATTTGTGTGTTATTCGTCGTCAATTTTTATGACGTTGGCTTTTTGGAGTCGTTATGTCTTTAGATTTAATCAATATTAATAGAATAGAATCCTTCCCTGTCATTACCGATGGATTTGTTTTTTCAGAACATGCTGACCTTGACGATTTTAGATCTCAAATTGTTTCAGAATATGGTGATGACATTGATCTTACGTTGTTGCAGTGGTTATATGAGGCTGACAATTTTATTGCTAAGCGTTTACTAGATTTAAAAATTATTATTCAGGCAGCAAACGGATGTGATTTAAATGGAATCTTATTGCAACATTGCCATAGAACGCGACAAGTGCATTTGTTTGTAGTTGAAGATTCAGTTCTGTCTTTTTATGTCCGAGACCATGAGTTAGAGGGCGTTAAATGCTATTGTTCTGAAAGTGTTGCGCTTGAAGCTTTAATTCGAAAAGGGTATTTCTTACTGCAAGCTGCTTAATAATTTTTACGGTTTTACCACTCGCATCCCTTGATGCATACATAATAGGATAATACTTATGTTAATTTCCATTCAACGACCTTTTGATATGCGTATGATAAAGTGTTCTGCAATGATTTTTAGCTCAATATGCACTGGAAAAGCCGATGTCTTTATAGATCATCTTATTGCTAAGTATGATGTATCTACTGTTAAAAATCTTACCTTTAAGCAAGTTTATCTATTTGTCTTAGATAACATTTCTACTAACAAGTTTGGTGATCTTGCTTTAAATGATCTTGCCTTGCATGATCAGACTCAAGATTTAATCGAAGCTTTAGAGTTTTTGTTAAAAGCTAATTGCAAATCCTAAATCATTTATCAAGCTAAAAAACCTACTTTTGTAGGTTTTTTTTTTGAATTTTAAAAAGAAATTTTAGACCCGAATTTTGTTAATATTTAATTTTGAAATGATGGATTATTTATAGGTGGTTGTATGGCTAAGTCGGTTCCTGAGTGTTTAGATATTGAAGCAGAGCTTAAGAAATTAAGAGAAATGATCCCTGATATTATGAATAAAAATCTTGATGACCCAGCTGTAATTGATTTTCAAAATAAGGTACTCGCTTTAAAAAGTCGCTCAACATCAAGCTTGGAAGAAAGAAAATCAAGACTTAACAATCTTACTAACATTCGTAATCATCATTTTTTATTCAATTAGCAAGTAACGTTTTGTGTTGTTTTTTGTTTAATCATATAGTGAGTTTGAACTTACTTACATCTCATGATGATTAAATATTTAATTAAGGAATTACCTATGAATACTACAAATAATAATACCCCTAACACCCCTAACTTTAAAATATCACTTGCTCAACATTCTGGTGAAGGCGATAACAAAAAGACCTTTTACTATTATGCAGGCAAAGGTATTGTTTATGGTGTTAAAGGCCAAGAAATGATTGGTTTCAATTTGTTGCCAGGTGTTTGCATTAGTAGCGGTTTGGTTCAAGTTTGTAAAGACCAAAAAACGCCTAAAGCGTTAACTGGCAAACGACTTGACATCAAAGTTCAAGAGTTTCAAGAAGATAATACAGTCCGATATCACACAGTAGGTACATTGTTTCCAGTAGCTAATCGTGATGGTATGTACAGTATTTCTTTACCGGAAGGTTTGTCACTAACAGGTTCTTTTGTTGTTGGTTTACCAGCTCAAAAAAAATAATCTAGATTTTAAATCATAAACCCACTTTTTAAGTGGGTTTTTTTTATCCAAAATAATTTTCAGTGAAAATATTTTGCAAGATGTCATTTTTAAGAATTTGGTTTCTGTATTAATATAGGTTTAACAATCTAGCTTCTCTTGATGCTTACATATAAATAAAGGATTTTACTATGACTGATATACAACATGAAATTGATACTTTAGCTAAAGACGGTTTATCAGAGGAAATAGTAGCGGCTCTAAAAGCATACTATTCAACTACTGCTTTAGTTGCGCTAATATCTCCAATATCTGAAGCTATCTACAATGAAGCATTCGCTTTGTATAAGCCTGTTGTTGTGCCATTTGTTGATAATGATGGTGTGCTGCGTCCTGAAGTTGATTGCGATGATGTTGGGAATGCAATTACTGAGTCAAAAGATTTGTACAAAGCTTCTAATGATGTTTTTAAACAGATCTGTGATTATCATATTGCTAAATTAAATGATGCGAGGTTCACAGCTAAAAAAGGGTTATGCCCTTTACTTGTTGCAGAAAACAATCAGCGGGAGTCTGTAAGTTCTTTGATAAATGTTATGGCTAAACATACTGGAATTAGCTCTAGCTCTCTTCTAATAAATAGCGACAGAGATAAATATGTTGTCTATTTAGTTGGGCTTCTCACAACGATTGCAGATTCTCATAATATTGATTTAAAGGGTTAATATTAACCACCCCTCCAAAACCTCGCTTATATAGTGAGGTTTTTTCTTTTCGTGATGAAATTATGCTTAATTTATGAAATAAGCTGGAACGTAATATTTAGCAATTATTAATTTTTTAACTGAAAAGTCATAATGTATTATTACTGCAATCAAAAAGCATCCCTTGATGCATAAATTACAGGAATTACTATTATGTCTACTATTAAAAATAGTCACCGCCGCTTTGAAGTCTATTTAAATCGTCGTGCGATGGGTAAATCACCTCAACGTATTTACTCAATACGAGATGCGGCCAAAGGTATAGTTACCTGGAGTAATAAGTGGGTTTTACTTGCTGATGTTGAAATGGTTGTGCAAAATTCTGGTCGTGAAGACACGTTAAGGCGGTTACGCTCAAACGAAAAAATTACGCGAACGGTGCATTCTTTCCTAAGAGGAACGCTGCTAAATCGTGGACGAAATGCTATTAATGTCGCACGTAGTTTAGGTCTTTACCATGATAATGTCACAGCTAAATGTATTGGTTATGATCCTACTAAATCACCTAATTGGTTGCTTTTAGATGATTCAAAAATTCCCTCATGTGTGGATGGGCTAGAACCTATTTATCGGTCTAATTATGCGTTAATGCATGATTCAGGAATCATCGTTTTTTAAGATCTTCATTCAAAACCGCCTTTAGGCGGTTTTTTTATTAGCAACCTCGAAATTCTTTTTGTGGTCATGCTGATCTATGATGCCATATACAACTAGCGTCCCTTGACGCATAAACAAAGGAAATACTATGTATATTGCTGGTCTAACTATTAATACTACAGAAGCTAAATTTGATAAACTAATTAAAATGAGGCATATCTTTCTAACTGACCCCAAAACAGCTTTATCAGTTGACGAAATTTGTTCGTTTGCAAGAGATGTTGTCGGTCTTTCAGATTGTTATTCATTTAGAGAGTTAGAGTTTTACATCGATGAATATTTGAATGAAGGCTAGCTTTATAAAACACTAACTCAAGTTAGTGTTTTTTTTAACGTAAAAATGTCACTGGAACCAGGTGTTGCTATTAAGACCTACTCGGTTTTGCTTTCTACACTTTTCACATTATGATTTTACTAATTAATTGGCATCCCTTGATGCAAAAATAGGAGAGTTTTATGATTACTAATATACATTTAGCGAGAACATTGGATAATAAACGATTAACAAAACAAGATATTAAAGTGGGTTTAGTCGTTTATCTTCCTTCAGTCACAGGGGGTGTGTTACAGCATTCTTGTGTCAGTTTAAATGACGAAAATGCAGTGTTTGAAGCATTTTCTGGAGGCTGGGTCTCTAAATATACAATGCGTTTTAATGTGCCTGAATTCACGTTTAATCAGTTCTTATCTGTTGATCGTGCTTTAAAGCATTATTGTCCTTTGGATTTTGCCGATGATCATGAAAACCGTGGAATTGTCCGTCTTGCCGCAGAGCTTGGTTATGTTTATATAGCAAGTTATTGCCAAGTAGGATGGACAGAGCTTGGTATCGAGTCTTTTAACACTCTTTTTAGCGATAAGGGAGAGAAGCAATGATTATCACTCGACCAGTAAAAGGTGAAGTCGATTTTTTACAGGATCTAATCAATAAGCCACTAGTGGTTAAAGATCATGATAAAAATATTGTAAAGACAATCGAGCCGCCTTTGAACGGATGGACTCACGATAAATTAGAGTCTATTGAATTTTATGATTATAGCCCAAATTATTGGGATGCATATTTGGGGTCTGTTTGGATCGGTAGTTCTGAAGTTTAATTTAAAGCCTTTGCATCATGCGAAGGCTTTTTGCTATTTAGCCTTTAGTTTTTTGATTGCAGTGGGTTACTGCTTTATGATCTGGTCACTCTCTTGCGTCCTTTGGCGCTTAAATAATAGAATAGGTAATTACTATGATTAGATATGAACTTAAAATTAGAAAACTCGTACACCATTTCTCACAAAAAGTTAGTTTTGCAGTACAAGAAATGGAATCTGGTGAAGAGCTTTTTGAGTGTGATACCTTTGATGAAGCAGAACATTTTATGTTTAAGTTTATTAAAAATAACCCTGAGTATTTTACTAATCAAGAGCTAATACAGTATGGTGAAGCCTATCGTTTAAAGCGATTGGGGGCGGGTAGCGAACACTACGGTGTTTGTGAACTGTGTGGTAAGACTTGTGATTCAACTTACTTACTTACTCACATGAAACGCTATTGGAATTTCATAGATAAAAAAGACTCAATAAGTCATCATCTATGTAAGCCTATGGTTTTCGGCCATAAGTCTTGTTTAACGAACACAGCAACTTAATTATAAAGCCTCCTTTTAATGGGGGCTTTTGCTTTTATGCATGTTTGCATTTCTAATATGCCGGAAGAATATATATAGTTAATTCAAATAATCGCATCTCTTGATGCATAAATTAAAGCTAAGGATATTTATCATGAGAAAACTAATTGCTGTGTACTCTGATGTGACGAAGTGTATTGAGTCTTTACATGCTAACCCCAGCCTGAGTGATGAAGAGTTAGCGTTTCAATTTAGTTCTAATGGCCGCTCTGATTTACATAACAAAACAGTATTTTTACATGTAAATGTTAATCCATTGGATGTAATTGGTAAGTGTGTTCATGATTTTGAGACTGCTCCATTAGATACGATGGATGAATTTATTGAACAGAGATTAACAAACTTTCCGCCACGATATTGTGAATTTCAAGTAGGTGATAAAGTTACCTACACTAATTCCTATGGCGTAGAGTTCGATGAGCTTATCGTGATTGGTTTTAGTAATGATTCATATGACAATGAGAAATATATTCATTTAAATACAGATTGCTATTGGTTTCCAGTAACAGAGGATTCACTTCAACATTCATAAAAGTAACAAGGTAAAGCCCATAATTCTGTTATGGGCTTTTTTGTTAGGTAGCTCTGTCTCGGTAGATAAAAAACAATGTCTTTATGGTGAACATAGTTCTTTACTAGGTGAACCGAGTTCACTATACTGTGTGTAGGATTTAACTTAAAGCTTACTGCACATAAAGGATTTTAATTCATGAATTCGACTCAAATAAAGCAGGCTCGACAATTGCTTGGATTTAATCAAACTGAATTAGCAAAAGAGCTTGGTTGGACAACTAAGCGTCATATTATAAATCTAGAAAGTCCAACTAATCCGAAGCTCTGCACATTACAAACAGCACTGTCTATCGAATGTCTTTTACGTCGAGCTAATTTATGGCAGCGATTTGTAAAAACAGATTGGTTTTCAATGTTAAGTTATCGTAGTCAAGACGGCTTAACCCGTTTGCAATTGTTTGATATAGATGAAGTTCAGGCGTTAGTTAATGATATCAATTATAAGTTCCCTAGTGGTTGTAATTTGGGTGATCGTAGCAAAGCAGAGATTGCTTCTCATATAACCATTTTTAAAGGAAATAACGGAGGCGATCATGATTAAAGGTGATTCATTAGGCCGCACGAAATGGCGTCTTAATTCATTGTCAGGTAAAGAAGTCCATCTTATCCAAAGAGACCATGATTTTGTTATTACTTATGGTGATGCAAGTGTCCAATGTCCATTTGAGTTGTTTGTTATTGGGGGATGGGAAGATCTTCATTATTCATTTGGTGATGATTGCAGATCTACTCTTTCGCTAAGCATGAGAAGCCCAATCATAGACCGTTCTTTGTTTTGGATAGACTTGGATTTATCGGAGCTTGAAAGTATAAAGGACGATGAAATATTAAGAGGTTATCTTCAGGTCTCGGTTCTTGATGCCGATTAATAGTCTGGTGATTAAAGAGTCATACGCATGAACCAAATAGCTAAAGATAAAATTAATGAGCTACTTTATAAGCGATTAGAATTGATTTCCGATTTTGCTTCAAATATTGCCGTTTCCATACCATCAAAGATGATAGTTACTGGAGGCATATGCGATGTATCCTACAATAATGCTAAAGTTGCATTAAATAGTACATCTCAATGCGGCTTAATCATCGCTGACTTGCTTTGGCGAAATAATACCGGTGTTTATAATGATGACTTAAAAACATTAGGCAACGGTAGCGTGAAACGTGTACCTGATTTTATTCCTAAACTTAAATATTCAAAAAAAGATGAAGAGGCTTTATATCAGCTTCATTGTGACATTAGGGATGTCACAAAAGCCTTTAGACGCGATTTATTTGTTGCCTACGATAATAGTGCTTCTATGTCATGTCGCGCACTGCTTGAGCATACAACTAGCTTGATGTCCTTACATAATATGTTCTATAGCATTGTTGTATAGTGATGATGAAGTAAGTGATAGCAGCCATTAGCAAAAAATTTAATTTAAGGATTATACTTTTGAGATATTTACAGGTTGATAATATTTCTGAACTGGAAAGAAGTTACTTATATAAGTTTCGGAAAAGCAAATGTTTGGATACTCTTGATAAGCAATGCGAGCTGCTTGAATTGAGAAACCGTGAAAATCGACAAGTCCTCAGTGCAATTAACTATGCATGGTGCCTTAGAGAGCTTGAGTTGAAAAATTGTGGTGCGCCAGTATTTAAGCATACAGGGATGAAAAACCAGATAACTCCATTCTGAACATTCTGAACAAAAATATTTTCAGTGAAAATGTTTTTGGCATGTTCTCAAGCCTTCATGAAAATCCAGTTTGATTTCTTCGTTTACTTTTACTAAGAATTCAAACTGGATTCAACAAACGGAGTGCGTTAGTTCCCTTCGAGCAAAATCAAGCCCAAAAAGCCAGGTTGCTAAATAAGGTTAGAAACTATGAATTACAGACATATTATTTATGCTTGTTTAAGTTAATAAAAAACCCCATTAATGGGGTTTTTTATTACTTAATATAGTCTTTCGTGAAGAATTACTCGCCATGTATAGCGCCACATAGCTTTTTCTAGCCAAGAGTAAACCCACTCTTCTTCTTGTTCTGATAGATTAAGCTTTTTGTGAATAACAAAACTATCCATCCAAGCTTTAGGTGCGGCCTCTTCAAATAATTTACCAAATATTTCAAAGCTACCTTTATGCTCATTAATTGGGAATGTAACAGTTAATTCTTTTCCTTTCTTTTCTTGTGTAGATAGGCTGTAAGTAATTGAAATACTATCCTTCTCTGCATTAGTCCAATCAATGATAGAGAGTAATTTTACGTACTCAATTGATACTCCGCTTACTTCTTTTGTTGTGAATATTTTTTCATAACGCTTTCTTGGATCACTTCTACCAATAACAGGAATGGTACGTGTTAAGCCAGTAGCAGAGATTAATATACTCCAGCCTTGTGGAGTAATTCTACAGCGTCGATATTGATTAACTAATTTCTGATCTTTGGCTTTTTTCTCTTCTTCGGTATCGGTATCAAGTTTTTTAAATTGTTCTTTCGCATTATCGAAATCTTCTTTTGCTTGATTACTTACCAAAAATCTTAAATGGGTTGGGTTTTCCCATATATAAGCCGCAATGTCTGCTGGAGTAGCACCTAACCAACGACAAAAGCGATATAGCTCAGTTGAGTTAGGTAGCTTAAAGTTTTTATCGGTGATCGGTAATAAGCTTTCTGGCTTGAGGAACATTTTTGGCTGTAATGAATAGTAATCGTGCAACTTCCAACATGCAGGCCATACATACTCTTCTAAGAAATTATTGATGTTAGATATTTGCGGGTTTTTGTCTGGATTTTCAAACACCCAAGGAGCGGTAGCGCTTCTGTATTCACCAGAAATCGTAATGAGTTCTTTTTCGATGTCAGCTTGGAATTCAGCATTTAATGTTGTGAACGGCATCGAGCCTGATTCATTTAGTGCCGAATCGTTGTAAATAAGAATCTCATTTGAGTGATAGTTAATTACAGCGCGTAGTATGAATGGAGCATCAGTAGCAACATCAGCAACATCATAAGTATGTGTAACGGTGATGTCCGGCTCAATGCGCCTGATTCTTTCTTGTTCAACTTAACCAAGTCGAATAGACATGTAATGCCAAATTGTAGGGGGGATGATTTTGTTTTCTGTAATAGACCTGTTCGTGTTACTCCACATTCTAAATGATTGCAAAGGGCAGCAAATATATTTAGCCATGTTTTGAGCTGTTTCACCACTCCATTTCAACAAATCCTTAATTTGATGTGCTGTAACAGGGATTTGGTTAGGGTGTGAAGGGGGGAGAAAATTTTCTTTTCTTAAAAACGAAAGATGGTTTTTTCGATTGCTAAACTTTGGGTTCTGAGGGCGTAAACCTTTACGAATAATTGATTTACCTAAATTTTGTTGTGTCATGGTGTAGCTCCTTTAAATTATTTAGCGTCAAGTGACGCGAACAACATTATACCAAAAAAGATTTTCAGTGAAAACTATTCTTGCTAATTCAAATTCAAAATTCGAAAAGAATTTCTACGTTATTTATTCAGTATATTAATGCCATCTAATTACGTTACGCGAAAGAGAGAGCGAATAGCATGAAGGTTTCTTTGTTAACTATAGCAATGTTATCAACTTCAGTGTGCTTAACGGGATGTCAATCAAGATTTAATAGTGCTGAGTTCTTATCTATGAATGAATTGCGGCCTGCTGTTGTTATTAAATATGACTATCCCTTACAAAGTGCAACTAACAATGTAGTAAGCCTACAAGAAGCTATAGAGGCATCTCCCGCCGGATTAAAATTTAGTCCATCGGAAAGGCAAACTGTCATCGTTTCGAATATAGGAAATGGTGGTGAAGCCATTGCTTTGGAACGTGCAAAGAAAAGTGCGTTTTTAGCTCAGCAGGCAGGTGAGGTCAGTCCTCGTTTATACATTAGAAAGGGCGATTTAGATTGGCAGGGCGATAAAGTGGAGGTGTTTGTTATTCCCAAAGCTCGATGGAATGACAGAGCCTTTTTGTATGCTATGACCAGTGAATCATTCATTGTTCAGCCGCTCGGTGGGGTTATTAAATCTGAAATAGCTCGATTAGGTATGGATCAAGTTCTCGAAAGAACAATTCATATTCAAGAAAGTAATTTATCAGTCAGCCTTGAATCAGCTTTGAAGTCTGTGGGGTGGCGGTTTGAAGGTTATGCCATTCCGGCTATTAAAGTGGAAAGTGCGACCATTGTTGTAGCTATAAGTGAAGTTGGTAAAGCTACGGCGTTAGAAGCCTCGGAAATCGCGAAAGCAATAATTAACTTAACTCAACTAAATTCTCTTGATGTTAGAACGAATGTACGTCGAGGTGTTGTTGAAGTATATGGAAATGACCATGATTAAAAAAACCATTCTAGTATCTTGTATGTTCGCAACAATTCCTGTTATTGCAGGCGATCATGAGTTTCTAACTACTAACCCTTATGATGTCGATGTTCCCTATAATCCGCATGTGATTATTGGAGTTGAAAAACCTCGGGTTGTTGAGTCTAAAATTGAAAACCGCACAGGTGTCGGCATCCCTAGTGAGCTACAAACACCAGCAATAAAACCTAAGAAGGAAAAAATCTCTGAAGCAGAGATGGGTGTTCCTTCAGATCGTAGTAGTTTTTATGAAGATAAAAATATGGATGAGCGTATCAATTCTAACTTAGATACTGAATCTGATTTTGATTTGTTTGATTCACATTTAACCGATACTGATGAGGCTGCAAACACAAGATCAACATCCAATTTTGACGACAGTGTTAATAACAATTCTACCAATTTACCTTCTGCATTTATTTCATCTAATGAAATTGTGTCGGTTGTCGATCAGCCGAAGGTTAATTCATATCAACGCAAACTTGAAGGTACTCCAACAGCATTTTTGATGGTTACAAAACCTAGCCCAAGAGCGTTTGTTTCTGCCTCGGATGGTAGGGTTTATTTCCATGCAAGAAAAGGAACGTTAGAAGAAAACCTAATCGAGCTATTAAGTGTCACTGACACTGTTTTTCCGTTGGTTTATGAAGTGAGTAATCAGCATGTAAATTCAACGGATGTATGGATATACGGGGATACTATTTTGGATGTGTTGAATTCATTGCTGATTAACTATGTAGAACCACATCCGATTAGAGCATCTACATATGCGAATCGAATGGTTGAAATCTATTACGATAAAAAAAATAGACAACGTTAGTCTTTAAGCTAGAGGATTTGTTATGAAATTTTCAATGAAAAAAAGTGTTTTATTAATCTGTATCTTCAGCGTTTTAGGTAGCGCAGGTTGTTCTATTCAGCAAAAGATTGATGATGATAAAAATAAAGTGGCTATGCAGTTAAAGGTCATTCAAGAAATGACTAGTCAAGAAGATGAATATTCACGAGTTAATATCTCGCCAAGGTTTTATGTGCCTGCATTATCTCAAAAAGAAGCTGCAATGCCTGACTGGTATTTTTCTACAGTGGACTCTGCTTTTTCAGCGGTTCCTTTTTCTTTAATTGTTTCTCAAATGACCTCTAAAAAAGGTATTACTGCTAAGTACAACGAGCTTACTGATTTGGATCAAGCATACCCAATTACAATAGCTTTTAAAAATGAGAATCTTGGGGTTGCACTTGATTCATTAGCGAAATCAGGTGGGTACGCTTTGTCTTATGAAGGTGATTCAGTTACGTTCCACAAGTATCAAGAAAAAACTTTTGCTATTGCCACACTACCTGGTGAATTCAATTCACAAATTGGTAATGATGGTGAAATTGAACTTGGATCATCAAGTGCTACCGATGCGTCTTCTGGCACTTCTGCATCTATGGATGCAGGTAACAGACAGTATTCATCTTTATCGATCAAAGAAAAATCATTAATTTTAGAGCTTAAAAAGGCACTTGAAGGTATTAAAACAGAAGCTGGAAGCATTGAAATCTCTGAGTTAACAATGAGTGTTTTTGTAAAAGATAGACCCGCTAACGTTAATGCTATTGAACGTGTGATTAATTCTTTTAATGAAGAGCTAACTAAAACAGTTTCATTAGATATCAAGTTACTTGATGTTACTTATACGACTAATAATCGTGGGGCTTTTGATTATAAAACATTAGGGAACCTCCTATCAGGCAAGGGGGTGCTGAAGTCTAGTGGCGGTGCGTTTATTGCTGGTTCGGGTACAACCCCAACTCCTAGTCAATTTGATTTGTCTGTGATTGGTGGTGATCTTGATGGTTCACAACTTTTTATTGATGCATTAAAAAAACAAGCTGATATCAGTCGAAGTATTACGGTTCCTTTAGAGGTTACAAATGGTTCTATGACTAAGGTGATGGCCGTTGCTAATACCATGTATGTAGCAGAGCAATATGGTGGTAATTCTACAACTGGTGGCGTTTTAACTGGGGGCGGCGCTCGTCAAGAAACATTGCAAACGGGACAAATCATTAACGTATTTGCAAGATCGTTTAATGATGATGTTATTTTTAAAATCAATGCATCGATTTCTGCAAAATTAGACATCAAGAAGAAAATTGATGAGGCGTCTGGTTTGTACTTAGAATCTCCAGAAACAACAGCAATGATCTTTGATTTAACGTCCATTCTTGAGAGCGGTGTTACTCGTATTATTACAGGTATTAATTCAGAGACTATTAACGTATCAGACTCTAATGCTGGCTACGATTTTCTTGGTTTCTCAAGAACATCAGAAACGTCAACTAAAGAGACAATTATGATTGTCACTGCCAAAGTCATGCGGGGAATCAAAGCAGACTCAAGAACAGCCAGTTCAGGAGTGCGCTAATGCAATTAATAGGCGAGTGTAAACGTACTATCCTTGGTTCCGGCAATATTTCGCAAAAGATCATTAAGCGTAAAATTGCCGAACATAGTTCCAATGGTGGTTTTCTCTATCACAATGTTATTCGACGTAACGGGTTGTGTTGGCTCGTTTCTGGCACAGTAGAAGGCACACCAATTGTCGAAGCTGTAATTGATAGCCAAAGTGTTTATAAGTCGTTTGTCGTTTTCTATAGAACACCGACTAACGTTCTACTTATGGCCTATGTATATGGAGATAAATTAGACAGTATCGTTGAAACACGGGTCAACAAACTAACTGATGTCGTTGTTACAAAAGCTCTTAATGTTATTGAAAGCGATAAAGGGCAAATTTTTATTGTTGATGATGCAGTTGCATCGGATTCATTTGCCGTTATGTCCAAAAATGTTTCCTTATCAAATTTAATATCTAATCAAAAGTTATATTTGACTGCGGGTGATCAGCATAAAGCACCAATGACGTTACAACAGATTTTGATGATTTTTATAGCAATATTGGCCTTTATAAGCCTTATTTATTTTTTCATTAGTGGTGAAAAAGAGAAAGAGGTAAAAAAAGAAGCCCTCAATGAATTTGTTCAATTTGAAAAGGGCTTAGAAACAAGAGGGTCTGCTAAAGCGATGACTTATCAGCTTTATAAAGACTTGCTTTTTGTTAATCATCTAGTGGGCTGGAAGGCCTCTGCAATTACCATTAATCAAGAGTCTGTGTTTATTGAAGTTGAGAAAGATTTCGTTGGCCGCTTAGATAACCTGTTCGATATTGTTTCTAAAACTGGTCGTTCTGTTTCTACGTTCAGTGAAAATAGAGCCACTATATTTTCTCAACATCAAAGTCTGCCAGCATTAAATCAGGCGGTATTTTTACCAATTGAAGACTTACAAGTTTACATAGGATTTGCTCAAGATGATTGGTTGGCGAGTGATCGCACTAAATTAAAGTTTAGCAAAATAAAGAGTTTCAAAGCCTATTCTGAATTGGAATTTGAATGGGATGTCGAAGGGTATTTTAAAGAAGACTTAGATGTCATAGGAACGTTATTAAATATGATACCCGTTGTTTTCAATAGAGCTACATTAACTATTAATGATGATGAAACATTCAGTGGAAAATTTACATTTACTATTTTGGGTTGTGAAAAAAACAAATGCGAGGCAATAAAATGAAAGCATGGCACATAGTTTTACCTATCGTTTTGATTTGTATAGGGGGTTATGAATTCAACAATTATTTAAACCAAGATCATTCAAATGATGGAAAAATTTTGGTAAGAAAAAATGGGGTTAATGAATATGTTGATGATTTACCGTCAGAATCAACAAACAATATAAACGTTAGCACAGCTAGTAATTCATCAAGTACTTCAATCCAAGTCATTCCCCCTCGTATGTTGAATGCGCCAAGTTATGACAAATTACTGATGGCTTCTCGAATCATCAATGAAGCTGTTAATCAAGATGCTGCACAAGTTTTTGTGGGGTTGCAAGAAAATTTAAGAAATGCACGTATGCAGTCTGAGACAGCACGTTTGAAAGCTGAAAAACGAAAGTATGAAGCTGAGTTTGAGTCTTCTTCTGCCCGAATTATTAAGAGTCAAAATGGCGAAGTTATGGATATGACACCCGACATGATCCAAGCTCGAACAAATTCATCTATTGAAAAAATGGCTGAAGGTGATGTTAGAGAGATTGATAACTCTGTTCGTTTTGCTCAATTAGATAAATTAACTCAAGAAATGCTTATCAAAGTAGGTGATAAGTGGTTTAAAAACGTAAGACCAGGGCAAACAGTCGGTGGGTATTTAGTGGGAAGCATCGATAATTCTCTTGAGTGTGTTCCTTTGCAAAAATCAGGCGAAGACGCGATTGTTGTTTGTCTAAACTAAGGAACTAAAAATTTATGAGTCAACAAGTTATTAGTAATGAATATGAGCTATCTCAATTAAATGATTTTCAGTTCTTTTTGAAAGAAGGCCTTTCCGAAATCTTAAAGTCAATTTCAGAGCAATTTGGTTATGTTGTTATATACACCAATGATTTTATTTTAGTGGAAGAAAAGATTTTAAATGATGGCAAAGTCTACTTAAAAGTATTCGAGTTGCTTAAAAACGTAGCAGGCGTTCCAATTATGGATACGGGATATGCTCCGTCTTCAGTTGTATATCAAAAACATATCGAGCAACTAAAAAATTTAGAGCGCATTGACAGCAATGCATTTACTGGAAGTATAGAAAACAGCGGTAAAGTTCAAGAACAATTTTATAAATTTATTGAAGATGCTGTATCTCAAGGTGTTACTGATATTCATATGTCGATAACGGCTGATTCTCAAGCTGAAGTGTACTATCGAATTAATGGTGTTATTGAAACAACACCTTTAATTAAATCCCAAACTGAATGTTATTCGATGATCGGAAATTGTTTTGAATGGGCTGGTGCAGAAAATTCAACAGATAAAAACTTTAACAAAGATAAGAAAAATGATACGAGTCTTCGTGATATTCCAATCACAATAAAGGGGCAAAAATCGACAGTTGAGGTTCGGGTTCATTACAGAAGTTTAACAGCTGATAATAAAGTCTGTACCTTTCGTGTTCTCAATGTGAATTCAAATATATTAAGTTTAGATGCCCTTGGGTTGAATGAGGCCGCAAGAAAAGTCTTGGGTAACTGTATGAAAATTGCAAGTGGCCTTATATTGATTTCGGGGCCAACTGGTTCGGGTAAATCGACCTTACTAGTTTCTGTTATCAATAACAAACCTAAAGACAAGGTGATGCATACTCTAGAAGACCCAATAGAAACAGCTTGTCCCGATAAATTAACATTCCAAGGGCTTCAATCAGAAAATCCTGAAGATGACATTAAAGAATTTATGCGTTGTGATTTAGATATTGGGTGTGTTGCGGAAACCCGAACGGGCGCTCAAGTAAAGTCTGCTTTAGGTTTAGCCAGAACGGGGCACCTTATGATTAGCACATTACATGCTAATGATGCTATTTCTCAAATTGAACGCCTTATTGATATGGGGATTAAGCGGGCGGAGTTGGCAGAAAAAAACCTAATTAGGATTTTGACAGCTCAACGTTTAGTCCCTTTACTTTGTGATTCATGTAAACAGCCATTAACAGACGATGACATTGATGAGCTATCTTTTATTGGCTCTGATGACAGTATTTTAAAGTTAAAAAACCATAAAGACAGTATTTACAAGCGTCATGATATAGGGTGTAAATCCTGTAATCATACTGGCTTATCTGGCCGTAAAATGGTGTTTGAATATATCGTGGTTGATGAGGCCGGACGCTCATTTATTCGCAATGACGATATGATGGGGTGGATTGAACATCTCAAGAAATATGGTTGGAAAAGTATGGCCGACAATGCTTGGGTGCTATTGCTAAATGGTCAAGTAGATCCATACATTGCTGATGGAATTGTGCCGGATTTAATTTTAGATTCAAACAAGCCGTATTCTTATCGGGGATGATTTATGTTTAATAAAATGACTAGATCGAAACAAATTGAATTTTTAAAACTATGGTCTTCATTAAAGGGGGGTAATAGCAGTGATAAAAGTGTTTTGGAAATATTAAGAGATGATTTTGAAAAAGTCTATGGAGAATGCGCTGAGTCAAAATTTTGTGAGAAAGCGTTGTCAGAGCTACGTAATTGGACAGGTGGTTTTCCTAAATCAATGGAGGGTTTTTTTGATGATGATTTGGTGTTACTCGTTAAAATTACGAAAACGTCTGAAAACGTCGAAGTGTCATTGAATAAGTTGTTGGCACAGACAGACTCTTGGTATTCGTTAAAATTTGATATTGCTGTTAGTTTATTGAGCAACGGATTATTTATTTTATTTTCTATATCTGTATTTATCTTGCTTAGTACGAAAGGTGTACAGTTCGGAGCTGAAGGTTTACAACCTGATCAAATTACTGGCTTTTCGGCTTTTTTACAATCTTCTGGAATTTTCATTGAAAATTATAAATGGTTTTTAATCTTTTTAAGTATCGGTTTACCGATTACTTTGCTGCTTACAGCTCTGTACTACATAGGTGAACACCGGAATAAGTTAGACAAAAAACTGCCCTTTTTTGGATTTTACAGTGCTAATTTAAGTTCAAAGTTTTTCACATTATTAGATGTCATGATTATGTCAGGCCTATCTATGCGTGGCTCGTTGGAGTACATGCAAAAAACTGAATTGGTCAATCGTTATATATCTGTTCATATAGATGAAATGTTGTATCGCTTAAAAGAGCGAACATCATTAAAAAATGTCGAATCATACGAAGACTTCAATACAATTGATACTGGTTTGCTACCTGAACGTTTGCGTTTACGTTTAAAGATCCTTAGTAAAAGTGGCAACAAACAAAGCCAATCAGCAATTATGGATACAATTAGTAAGTCATTAATCAAAGATTATGGCGATCAATTGCTAGTGAAGGTTAAGATTTTTGGCCGTATGGCTAAGATGGCTTCGGCTGCGGTTGTTATTTTTAGTCTTATTGGTATTTTCGATTTGATGTTTCTTAAAATTAATAGCTTACAAGTGATGTAGTTTTAATCCTAAATTAAAAGGATTAAATTAATTTTTTTTTGAATTTTAAAAACATTTTTTACTTGATTTAAATGCGAAGATTATCTCGATTTTATCACTTTATCTAAAATACAAGGAATTAATATATGAAGAAAGTCCCTGCTCTAAAAAACTCATACGGAAAGAAACAGAAAGGTTTCACACTAATCGAAGTAGTAATTGTTCTCGTGATTGGTGCAATTATTCTTGGTTGGGCGTCAATAAAAGGGGCTGAAGCTTTTCAGACTTATAAAGTTGGTGTGCTTGCTGATGATGTTGCAGTTATATCTAAAGCGATGGGCGAGAAGTATGGTGACAAGGCTAGTTATGCAGGTGCATCGATGACTGATCTTGAAAAGATATTACCTGATGAAATTGGTGATGGCTCTGGTGCTGCTCCGTGGGGAGGGGATTACTCTGTGGGTACTGGATCATCGACTCGCGTATTTACTGTGACAGTAACTAAGATTGAAGAAGATGAAGGCGAAAAAGCTGTTTTACGTTGGAATAATGCCACCTATAACTCTGGGACTGAAACGTTGGTTGTGACATTTGGTTCTTAATTAGTAATGAATCAAATAAACCCGCATGACAAAGATTCATGCGGGTTTATTTTTATGGGGCTTCTATGATTATTAATAAAAGCAAACAGCGCGGAGCAATGCTTTATACACTTATGATTTTAATTATTGTAGGTACGTGGGTTTTGATTCGTACAAACATGGCGTTAAATTATCAATCACAACTATCTAAAGGAAGATCCATTGCAACAAACGCAGTCTCAATTATAGGGGTTTGGTCTAAATCGATGGACTATAGATGTTTAATTTCAGATTCATCTACCATGACGGTGAATGATTTAACATTAAGTGATATCGATTTAAATTCGTTATCGTTTTTTGATGTCCAATTTACTTCCCCTCCTTTCCCAAGCATCGAATTAACTATTAGCGATTTACCCGATCCTGTATTTGCATCAATTGTAAATGAAATGGAAAGAAATTCTTCTTTAAAAAATATTGCGCCATTAATCGAAGTGACCCAATCAAATGTGCTTAAAATAAAGGCCACTCGTTATACGAGTTCTGCTGAAACAGGAATGATGGGTAAGCGCTCTAATGGGGACGCTGTTGCTACTTCAGTTATTTTAGGTGGCATTTCAGATTTTGGTTTAGATGGTTGTTAGTTTCTTGCTATTAGCAACTTTGAACTTTCATTAATTGTTTGTTATCGGATAATCAAATTAGTTACCAAAAAAGGTAAGGCAAGGGGTAAAGAATATGCAATATAAGATTTCCTTAACTGCAATGGCGGTTATAAGTTTGCTTGGGGTAAGTGTCAACTCATTTGCATTTACCGAAGCTTCAGCATCAGCAAGAGAATCAGAAAAAGCAGTTTTCGATCAGCGTTATACATTAATTGATAACGGTGTATCTATAATTGATACCGTAAGGGCTGCTGTATTAGGTTCCTATGTTAAAAATAGCGGTTGGCCGACTAACACTGCATCATTGGTGGGGGGGGGGTATTTATCGTCCATTCGCGCTTCGTGGGGGCAAAATGTTTTAGGTACTGCTACTGGCGGCGGAAATTCATATACTCTTGCCTTAGCTGCGCCTAGTGCCGAAATCGCACAAGCTATAGCTGCAAAAATTGCGGGTGTTGCGGCTGGAAGTAGTGTTCAAGTAACCATTCCGATCCCTGCTATGGCATCAGTGAATCAGAACAATCTAAGTCGGGTAGCTGTCGCTGGTCATCCTGACGTAAACAAAATGCTCACTGACATTGATATGAATAGTTTCTCACTTGGAAACGTTAATCAAATTGATGCGGTTATTATCAATGGTACAACTTCAACGATTGGCGCATTAACAGTAAACACTAGCCTTGATGTGATTCCAGACGCTATATTTAGGCGAAATGTTACCATTACAGGTAATGCTACGGTAAATGAATTTACCGCAAATGCGATTACTATCAACGGTGGTTTAGAGGCAGGTACTTTTATACGTGCATCTGGAGATATTAATGGTAAAAACTTGATTGCCTCACAAGATATTGTCGCAGGTTCTCAAATTCGAGCAAATAGCGGTTTGTTTTTGGGTGGAGTAGCTGGTGAGTCTGCTGCATTTAAGAGTGGAACTATTGATAGCCTAGTTGCAAAGAGTGCAATCGTAAAAGATATGTTTATTAGCCAGGGCAATGCAGAGTTTTATCAAGATGCTTTGTTTAAAGGTTCTGTGACTGTTAATGGGGCGTTAAGTGTTGGCGGTATCGCGAGTGCTTTGGATATTCGCGAAGGTGGTGTTTTCTTAAAAGATAAATATTCACAACTTGCTGGAATAAATATTTTCACTGAAAATAATTCATTCAATAAAATGGTTGCTTTAAATGGCGGCGCAAGTGTCGATGGCAAAACTGTTGTGTCTGCCGATGGCAAGACATTATATGAAGATGGTCTTGCACTAAGTGATAAATATCTTGGTATATCAGCTACTGCAAAGAATTCTGATAAATTGGGTGATGTTGCTGCTTCTTCATTTGCTCGTCGTGATGTCGATAATACGTATAATGGTAAGAATATTTTTAATAGTGCTGTGTATGCGAATGGCGGCTTAATTACTGCTGGCAAATGGGTTGTATCTGCCGATGGTTCTACTTTATATGAAAGCGGTGAGGCTTTATCTAGCAAGTATCTTGGTATTAAGTCTAAAGCTATTTCAGCATTTAGCGCTGATAACGCGCTAAATGCTGATAAGCTAGGTAATGTGGCTGCGTCTTCATATGCACGTAAAGATAGTGATAACACGTTCACCAAAGGAAATACATTTACTCAGTCAGTAGCCTTGAACGGTGGTGTGACAGTTGATGGTAAGCCAGTTATTTCAGCCGATGGGTCAACATTATATGAAAATGGACAGGCTTTAAGTACACGTTATTTGGGAATTAATGCCACTGCTAAAAACTCAGAAAAGCTAGGTAATGTTGCTGCATCAAGTTTTGCAAGAAAAGACATCGCAGAAACCTTTAATGAAGGTGTTAATTTCAATAAAGGAATTCATGTTAGATCTGATTGGGTAAGAGTTGATGGAGATAGTGGTATTTACTTCCAGTCATATGGAGGTGGCTGGCACATGGATGACTCTACTTTCATAAAGGCATATGGCGGTAAATCTATTTATACATCAGGAATGGTTAGGGCTGATAGCGGCATTCAAGTAGATGGAAAGTGGGTAGTGTCGTCAGATGGTAATTCGTTGTATGAAAACAACGTTGCACTAAGTTCTAAGTATCTAGGAAAATCTGATACCTCACTGAATTCTGCAAAATTGGGTGGAATTGACGCTGTAAATTTTGCTCGAAAAGACATTGCAAATACATTCTCACAAAGACAAACTTTTAATGGTGGCATAAGTGCTGGCGGTTCTTCGACCCTAGGTACTGTTACTTTAACGGGTAATTTGTCTTTTACTGACAATGCTGGAGTATCAAAAAACTTAAGAACGATGAGTGGTGATGTTGATGCATTGAAAAAATGGAAAGCAGCTTGTCAGCGAGGTTTAGCTGATCCTGACTGTGGGCTTGATGCAGGTAATTCAGGAAAATTAGGAACTACTTTATTCTCTTCATCCACAGGTCTTTCTACGGGTAATTTTGTTCTAAGTCAACCGTACACTAATTTTGACTACATTGAAGTTTATGGTTCAAATGATCATAATCATGAGAGCGCTGTAACAGTTTGGAAAAAAGAGCAAATAGTATTTTTCCAAAGTATAACAGCTACTGATAGACCGCTCAGACTATTTCATACAGATAAAGATTACTGGACAGGTAGATTCTCATCAAATAACCGAACCTTTGTTACGGCTGACGAAAATTCAAAAATATGGAAAATTATTGGTTATAATAGTTAAATTTTACTATCGCATCTCTTGATGCAAACACTTTAATATAAAATAAGGAAAGACAATGAAAAAAGTTAATATGATAATTGGTTTGGGATTAGGTTTAGCCTCTTTTACAGCATTTTCAAGTGATCAAATAGATGTTTTATTTGTCATTGAACCCAGTGTTTATGAAAGTGTTAATCGAGAGGAATTAAACTCGTTAATTAAAAATCAAATAGTAGTAGCTAATAGTGTTCATGCCACTCAAAAAACAGGTATTTCTTATAAAGAAGTAGCTGTCCTTGATTGGAAAAATAACGATGTAAGTGAGAAATTGGATCAAGGCAAGTCTTTTGCTGAGAGTGTTGGAGAGGTGATGTATTCACTTCCTTATACTGAATCAGAATTTAAGACAGAGTTTGCAGAACACCCTTGGTTTGCTGAATATCAGCAAGATGCACATGATCTATTAAGACAGTATCATGCTGATAATTTAGTCTTTATATCGTCTGTTGCTGACTCTTCAGCTGGACACATAGGATATGCTTTCAAAAACTTTGGAGTTATTGCAAGCATTGATGGTGTTAAGAGTAATGATTACTTATTAGTTCATGAATGGGGTCATAATATTGGTCTTGGGCATACTAATAGTGAGATTTGTTCAGTTAGTAACTACGTAATGTGTTCAAGTAATTCACAAGGGGAGACTCTTGGTTTTAATGATGAAGAAATGACACGGGTAAATGGGGTTATTGAAAGAGATCCTGAATTTTTCCCTGAGCATTTTGATAGTAATTTCTATTTAGGAGAGTTTTCAGCTCCTATGCAGATCAAAGCTAATATCAAAATTAGTGTTTTGGATAACCCAATTCCTAATACGATAAATCAGACTGAAGCTATCATTGAGCTTGTAGATTCATCAGGCTTGCCTGTAGTGTTTGATGAGCCTGTTTCTGTTGAGCTTTACACTCGCTCAGGAACGGCTCTAGTTGGTGAGAGTTTTGATAAAGACTTTTATCAACGTTTAACATTTACTTCGGGTGAGTCAACTAAGAGAGTTGATTTGGATGTTACCCACATAGATACTGACGTATCATTTAATGTAGGCACACGCTATGGCTTATATTTGAAAGATTCTGATGTTGTTAATGTAACGGTTAAAGCTAACGCAAAGCCAGTAACTGAAGTTGGTGAAGGTGACAGTGGCAGTAGTGGTGGAAGCCTAGGCTTTTCTTTACTTTCATTATTTGCACTTTGTCTTTTCCGCAGAAAATAGATAATTTTGTTAAAAACATAAAGGAGCCTTTGGCTCCTTTTTTTTACTTACGTTATTTAGCAAGTTAGCTGTTTATTTTCTTTATATTCACTCTACAATTGTATGTAACTAAACCGCATCTCATGATGCATAGATAAAAGGTACAGATCATGGATAAAATAAAAAAACATATTGTAGATGCTGCACGTATTGCTGCTGATTTAGCGTTTAAAGAGATGTGTAAATCAAATGACCCAGTAATGATTGCCGCTGAAGACACTCGTCGGCCAGAAGTTATTGGTTTCGCTAAGATCTATATTGCTAAAGATTATTATCACGGTAATCTGGTCAATTGCTCGAATAATGGAAAAATGCATATTTTATCACGCTGGTCTATTGAACAGATGAGAACTGAAATTACAGATTTTTTATTGTCATGTAATATTTTGCCGCAGAGTCTCTATATTAACAATGAAATCACAACGCTTGAGTCTATGCACAAAGACTTAAAGGGGGAGATTGGTTATTTTGCTGCGAGTCGTAAGGTTGAAGAAATTCAATTACAGCATAGTAAAATCGAAATAATTAACCTAGTGTAATCTAAACCCCATGTTGGGGTTTTTTTTTGTTCAAAAATAGCAAGTGTCAGAATGATTATTCAGTGATACCTGGTAACATAGAGTTATCAATTTGCGTCTCTTGATGCTAAAACATGGAGTAATTAATATGCAAACTTTAATAAATACATCTATCGCACTTCGTAAAAATTTACCTGCTATTTGGACGGAAGGACGCAAACTTGCTGTTGGTTTTAAACATGGTGATTATTTCCGTGTTGAAACTAATCCGAACAAGAAACAGATCAAGTTTATTCGCGATCCCAAAGGCGATTTCTTTGTCAGTAAACGAACAGGCAAAGATGGCACTATTTTACCACTCATCGAATACAAAGACGAAATGCTGCTAAGTATCTTCGAAGTAGGCATGAAGATCCGTATTGTAGTTAAAGATGGTGTGGCATTAATAAGTGTTAATGGGAATTGCGAAAATACGGTGAATCGTGTGTCGCGTTTTCTGGGTAAAATCCAACGTGGAGAGCCATTAGAGTTTGGATCTTTATTCACAGGTGGAGGCGTTTTAGATAGGGCTATTCATGAGGGTTTTAAAGCCGCTGGAATTGATTCTTATCTGAAAATAGCTGTTGAGTCAAATGAACAGTATGTCGAGGCCTTATTAAGGAACCAATCTGATCTATTCAAAGAGGATTCAATTCTTGTTAATAGCCTGATAGAAGACTTGGATATAGGGAAATCCTTTAGTTTAGAGGTGCTTATAGCTGGTATACCTTGCACTGGTTCTAGTCCTGCGGGGAAGTCAAAACTGAAGATTAAAAACGCTGAACAACATCCTCAATCAGGGGATTGCTTCTTTCATACGCTTAACGTTATCAAAGCAACGGCTCCCGCTGTTATTATTTTGGAAAATGTTAATGCGTTCGAAAATGAAATGAGTTTTGTTGTAATGCAAAGCGTTTTGACTCATTGGGGCTACAAGATTACCAAAACTAGCTTGAACGGCTGCGGTTTCGGTTCTCT
>Ga0100391_1001093_pt1 | contig 30805 bp, 28 predicted proteins | sample CryGeymeta201515_FD_81541 | JGI IMG/M metagenome (GOLD analysis project Ga0100391, IMG submission 81541) | Groundwater microbial communities from Crystal Geyser aquifers in Utah, USA - Crystal Geyser metaG 2015-15 | ecosystem: Environmental > Aquatic > Deep subsurface > Groundwater | place: USA... | reverse complement strand
TTCGAGGTCGTCGGCCGTGTCATTTGAACTAACAAAATCTGGTCCAGTTATGACTGCGAGACGATTACTAGAGAGGCTTATGACAGGAACGCCATTATTGCGGGTGATGTTGTCCGCCGCACCGATTGACACATCTACCACTTCTGACGCCGGACCATAGATAGAAAGCATCGAGTCTGATTGGTTAAATAGCGCGAAGCGCTCCCCTGCCTCGAGTAGGGTGACGTTGTTCTGGCTTACCTCACTGATAATCGGATAGATGGTAACTGATTGAGATACGGTATTATACCGTATCGGTTGAACGCCACCGTTTGTTTCTTCGAAACCTACTAAAGTCTGATGATCGAGTTGGATGTGATCGACGAACTCCGGCAGGGCCGCCAGTTCGAATTCCTTAAAGTTCTCATTAGTGATATTAGAGGGTTCTATTAGGCGAAATACCGAACCTTCATAGGTGGAGAGGCCCCGGGCACTCTGGGTTATTTGACTGAGCGCGTTCCGACCGAGGGTGGAGAGTCTATTGGGTTTCACGGTTCCCTGTGCGGCGGTAGGTTGCAACAGGCGACCCACGGTTATATTTCTAATATATCTGTTTCCATCTGTGTCGCCAGTGGAAACACTATAGACTCCAGTCGGCGTAATAGTCGATTCGCTAGCCGTGATACCAGGGGCGCGGTTCAGGCTGTCCTGGAGGCGACTATAAGAGACTGGTGTTGATTCGCCCGCAGAAGGGGTGATGAGTCGTCCGTGAGTCAGTAGGTACCATACGAAGAGTGCAGCCATCGCTACTAGTGCGACTAGGACGATGCGGCGCAAATTCACGCTGTTTGCTTGTCTAAACATTTCTGCCTCCTGATGGCAACGCCTGATAGGCGGGAATTAATAGTTCTTGTATCTCGATAAATTCATAGCCTCGCTGGCACGTTTCGCTGGCGCATCCCGGGCGTGTCTTATACTTCCCGCCTGGCAGCATATCGATATGAAGGTGTCGTGGTGTCCCTACGGCTGTCGTGTTGGTTCCTACCCATCCAATCACCTTACCCGCTTCGACCTGCTGACCACCTCGGACAGGTGGCGTTTTACTCATGTGGGTATAGTAGTACAGGTTACCATCATCACCCATTATGGTGACGTTGCAGCCATATGATCCGCACGGCGTACCCTTTACAGTGACGACCTTACCGGAGTTTGCGGCTACGATTGGGGTGCCGGTTTCCGCAAATATATCAGCGGCATTGTAGTGGTGGTGACAGTTCCCGCCACTTCCCTGGGATAGGCCACCAAGTGGTGGAAGATTACATTTCTGCGGCTTCCATACCGCACCGTCCGCTCCTTTTGCAAGCGCTGCCTTCGTCGTCTTTAATGGGAATGTGAAGCCATCAACTGAACCAATGCCGCCTTCACTTTCATCAGCCGTCTGACAGGTGTCACCAGAAGCGTTCGTCGACACGGTTGTATTAACGGTCGCACCAGTACTGTCGTCTATCTGCCCCTTTAACTGATCGAAATACCGTTTAGCGTTACCACCGCGCACCTCGCGCACCTCCGAATCGCTATCGGCCGATATCTCATAATTGTCATGAACGATAATCGCGGCCTCAATTGGATCATTCAGGCCCTTCACACGGTCGAGCGTGCTTGTCTTGTAGCTACTATTGAGCTCGGTCCATACGTAATCGAGCTGCAGGTTGAAGTCGATGATGTCTATTTTTTCACGCACCGCCTTTTTATAGAGCGGTCCCTGACGTGGCCCGGTCGTGCCGCCGAATGTCCATTGAACCAACCCAAAACCGACACTGTTCACCGGCTTGTAGATGTTTGAAACGACGACCTGCCCACTTTGGTTTTTGGCTGATTTCGCAATCGCCCCACCTTGGATAATGGCCGGGTTCAAACCGGACTCCTGGCGCATGTTACCGGCGAAACCAGCTGCCGCAGCCAACGTAAGACCCTTATCGACGAAGTACTGCATAATGACCTTTGCGCGCGCTAACTCGCCGGCCGGTACGGCCGACGTATTAGTGGTTGGTTCGATCTTCGCTCCGTCGCCGCAGGTCATCGCGGGGTTGTAGTAAAGGATGTCGTTGCCGGAGAAGAAGGCTTCATCGAAGCCGTCGGTGTCTTCATTCGCGGCCGCGACAGGGCTGAGCGCAAGGCATATGACGATCGCCAGGCTGAATATCTTGAATACCACGCTATTCTGTTTCATCAACACACTCCCAGTCCGGTTCACGCTGTTCATCTTTACTCGCACACTCTACGTATAGTATATTTTGGCCATTAACCCCACCCTCTGTGCGGTAAACAAGATATGTCTTTTTCACCGCAGGTACATCGAGGAGTAGTTGCTTAACGGGAGTGTTATCAATGATACTTTCGCGATATGAACCGTTTCGGGCCACCGCTTCAACTTCTTTATCAGCTTCGATTTGGGTCGAGAAGGCCTGATTAATGAGTTTCTGCTCCTCGGGCGTGAAAGCGTTCTCATACTCTGTAAAATCAATACGCGAATCCGACATATCGTTGATGGTCTTAACCGACTCAATCTTTACGTCCTCACCCTTCCCTATTGTCAGAATGACTATGACTACTACCAGCGCTATAAGAACAAACGCCGCCAATAGGAGTTTTTTTCGGCTCATTATGGGGGTTATCATTTGTAATCAACCTCCGTATGAGCGAATGTGATGTTCTTCGCCTTAATCTCACTCGCCGTAATGAGTCGCTTTCCGTATGCTAGGGGGCGGGTATAGTTGTATTCTTCGACGATGATCGAACCGTTGGCGAGAACGGCTGATACCATGGCGGTATGCCCCCACTGTGGGGTCGAGGTGGCGGCTGTCGACATGACAGCATGCACGGCCGGAGTTTTGTTGACCTTATACCCCATACTTCCAAGTGTCCTTACGACATCCTTGCCGTTACCGAGGGACCGCGTCTGCTTTAAGACCCCATGTTTTAATAGACGGAATTTTACGAAGTCGACACATTGCTTAGTACAAGTGGTGTACTTGCCGCACTCCCGGGCGTAATCATCACCCACGATATCAGAACCTGGTTGCGATGATGATCCATCTTTACTGCCCGGTACAACCATACGTGCGTACATGACAGGGTGTGGTGAGTCGTTCGTAGACGGATCTATAAACTCTTTATGCCACTCCACCTTGACGCCAGGTGTGTAGTAGATGAAGTCGACGGGTGTTCTTCCGGCCGGATTAGGACAACTGTTCGGCTTATTGACGGCTTTCATTAGTTTGTTATTCGCAAACATACAATACAGCAGGTTCTTGTAGCCGGACGGTTTGTCCCACTCATATGTAAGGTTGGCACCCATGCCTGGTTTGCGTACCGCCGTGCCTTCGTTAAAGTCTCCAGTGAAAAAGATAGGTACACCCGGGTTCTCGCGCTTCAAGCGAGTGACTTGCTGAACGTAAATTAGGGCTGCTTGGTAGCGTCGTTCGGCATTCCTCGCAAAGGCGGCATTATGCGTATTGATGACGATGATTTTCTGCCCCTTGTACTGCGATCGGATGTCTTCCAGCCACAAGATCGGCGAATTGGCGCGACCGTCGGGGTGTGACTCACCATTAGCGCATGTCGAGGCCGACGAGTCTCGGTTACCACGGTCACTCGGGAAATTGAAAACCTCTGCTTTTACGAGCCTGAACTTGGTTTTATTGTAAAAGACTGCACGACCGCTACTGCAGAACCCGTCATAGTTTTTGTTCCAGTCTGGGTACACACCATAGCCGGCTTGCCCCAGGTCACGGCGCAAGTTCGTGTAGTTCGCTCCGGCCAATTCCTGCATGCCGACGACATCAAACTTGCGGTTTTTTATTTCACGGCCAGCTACGGCTTCGTTGCCGCGGACCGGTTGGTTGTAGGTACCGATGACAAAGTCAGTGCCGGCTCCGCTATTCTCACCCGTGCCGGGAATGACGATGTCAGCGAAAATGGTCGGGTGGTCGGAGCCGTTGCTTTTGTCACCGCCGCTTACCTCTTTGAATGATGAGACTTCAACTTCTGGTGTCAGATAGATGTGGTCGATATAGTTACGCACACCTTTTGGTTTGTTAGGGCATTTTGCTGGTCGCGGCACAGAGAGGTCGTAGGCATTATTCATGCCTCCAGCTGTCAGTACGCAGTAGGTCAGCTTCTGGTCGGTTTTCGCACCGGCGCCGTTATCGCGTGAAAAGGCGGAGTTAAAGTCACCCACCAAGAAGACCGGCGCTTGGGTTTTGAACTCATTTACTTTTCTAAGGTGTCCTAACGCGTTTTGATAGCGGGTCTCCGCGTCTCCTTGCCCACGGTTGATCGGATCATGCACATTCATGACATAGAATTCCTGCTGGGTTTCCCTGTCTTTTAGTTTTACCCATGGCTCCTGGATTTTCCCTCCGAAGTAGGTGCTTTGCCAGGTCCCTTGGCTTACGAGCTCGAACCGATCGGAGCTCCACATGATACTGTCTGAGAGCTTACCTTGAGAGGACATTTCGTAATTGGGCAAGTTCTTCTTGAGGTAGTTCCGTTGGCTCGGCTCGAATTCCTGAAAGCCGATGATCTCAAGATTGTTCGAAGTTATTACTTCCTGGGAGCGCTTAATACGCTCGGACCATGATGAGAAGCTGGGTTTGTTTGCACCAGGTCCATCGGTGTGGCTGGTACCAAGTACGTTAAATGAGGCAATGCGGAATTCGGAGCCACCGCTCAATGAGGCGTTGCCAAGGGGCGGTTCATAATCCATCGCTTCAAATACGCTTTTATCCATCGTGTAGACTCGGAAATAACTGAGCTGTTGGTCGCTGAAGTCGCCTGATTTACCACCTCGATCAGCACTATTCATACAGTTGATGCCTGTAGGGCCGTTCTCTTCTGCCTCTTCACCCCAGCCAGCTTCACGCGTCGTACATTCCGAGAGCCAGTCCTGATATTCGTTCTGAGCCGAACCATCCTCCGGATTGATCATCTTGTTGGACGCCATCCAGTCGATGACCTTGTCGCTATCCAGGCCGAGCTCATGCTTACTCATGGTGTAGCGGACATTGCAGAAGACATCGGCATCAATGCCGAGCTGGTCGTAGCCATAGTCGCTACATTTACTGAAGCGATCTTCGTTGTAGCCATTCGTCGCATAGGCCGAAGGTGCGAGTGAGGCTGACGCGAGTGGGATGAGATTGAAGGCATTTACTAACGAACCCCCCACGCTAGCGGTAGAGGCGGTACGGAACGGAAGCAAGGTTCGGGTGAGAGATCCGAGGAATGAGTGCTGGTTGTAAATATCGAACGGCGTGTCTTTTGCGGCTTCCGTTTCCATGGCGATATATTCAGCCCGTATCTCGTCACTCAGGGCTAAATACTCTTTTAAGTCGGATTTCGTAGCAGGCTTCATGCCGCGGTCCATGGCGACTTCCCCCATCATGGCGGAACTACCCGCAAAAATGGCGTTGCCAGCGTCGACCCCTTTCGTACCACCCCCCACGATGTTGCCGGCCAACATCTGTGACAGATAGTTCTCGAGAATCGGCAATGCCAGGCCTATCGCAACCGACCCTCCGATACTGAGCATCGTTGCCGTGCCAGCCGTACCGATGGCAAGAGCAATACCTACGACGAAGGAGCCTCCGCGCACCAGTGGATTCTGCACCACCTTGCAATTAACACCATCAGCATGCTGCGCTACGAATTTGTTGATCGAGGCAAGTGTGCCCATGGTGGCGCCACCAAGTGTGAATTGCATATCGCGTGCCGTTAGCGTCGGGGCGTCATTATACATGGCCGTCTTGTAGCCGGGTGAATCGAACGCGTTCTTCCCATAGTAGGGGTTCTTCACTTTTTTAGGGGCACCGCCGTTAAATTCGCTCGTTTCATCGACGACCTGTTCATCGGTGTCGATTGCCGTTAGTTTGTTGCCGACATACTCCGCCTGTTCGGGTGTCGCCGTGCCAGCCTTTACTTGGTCGGCGAATGAAAGGAAGACCATCGCATAAGCGATCAGTTGGCGTTTGCGGTAAATCTTTGCCCCTGCCTCGACGGCGCGGAGCGTATTCTTGACGGTGCAGGCGGTGTCGGCTATACCAAGGACGCCAACTCCCTTGACGGCACTTGAGAGTCCTGAACCGAATAGTGATTTGACGGGCGCTCCGTCTCCTTCTAATCGACTGGCGGTCTCACTCGCCTTTTCGTTGGCTTTTTCATTTTCGGTGTTCGTGGCCTGGTCCTCGCCATCTGTCGGTAGGTTACCGGGTGTACTGGCGCCAATCGGATCGCCGCGCACGGCATCACTGACCGCTTTGTCACGCTCCTCATTACTCCCGCTACCAAGCTTATCCCCTTTGTTGGTCTTGAAGCGACTGAAGACCGATGCCGATACCTTGTCTTGGAAGCCGGCGAACTTCGGGTTGAACGCCCGGCGCAGGTTTTCTCGTACGACACGTTCCCCAAGTAACTTGTTGAGCTGGGCCGGGTTTGTCGCCTTCAGCTCTCTTGTTTCCAGCCCGACGGTCTGTTTGAACGTGAGTGACTTCACCTTATGCCGGTTTGGGGGAATCCGTGACCTACCATCAGTCTCTACTTCGATACCGGCCGCCTGGAATTTCTTAAGCTGCCGGTCGGAGAATCCCTTGTAGGAACATTTGATGGTGACACCTCGGCAGATACCTGTTCCCATGTCGTTGAGCTTGGCACGCAAGACGTAGGTCGAACGGATATCCATAGCCGTCAGTTGGTCATTCAGGTCATCGGTTAGGATTTCCTTGAGCTGCACCACGGCTATGCCTGGTGATATCAACATTGTCAGACCACCGACTCCACCGAATATGATACCGAGCAGAAGACCGAGTGGTCCTTTCTTCTTCAACCCCCCCTTCAGTGAGAAGGTCTGCTTGGTTTTTTTTGAACCGCCACTCGGCGTATAGCCATACTGGTTCGCTGACGTTTCTTCCTGATCGCGTACTGCGGCAAGATTTCCCCTACCGGAGGTTGATTCACCACCGCCTTGGAGTACGCCGAGGCGTCGTTCATCACCCGCCAGTCGCGCGCCGGTTTCGTTATTAACCGCCGAAAGTTCACCCCGCTCAGGGGTAGACTCGCCGCCACCTTCAATGACATGAAGGTCGGGGCGAATGTCCGGCTCAATATCAGGCCTGTGTTTTCTGGCGGGTCCCATGGAAATGATTGTTTAGTTTTGGCTTAACACACCTCACTGTGTTTGCCTTTATTATACACCGTACTCACCAGGGTTCATATAACCCGGATTAACGGCCGGCTGCCCCTGTTGGGGTGGTGCTTGCGGCGCCTGAGCCGTCACACCGGTAGTAACGAGCGACTGTTCGGTCTGTGACGCGACGATCTGAATATGAACATGGTTCTGTCCGGCGAAAAAGAGGCCCTGTCCGACCGGGAAGTTGGCCAGACGTTTACGTTCCTCTTCGGTCAGCTTGAAGACATCTGCCAGTACATCGACGGCCGATGACGATTGCTTCAGGAGTAACTGCATGCTGGAGTTCGCCACGATGGCGCGCCCCATCTTGCTACCCATGAAGTCCTCGACATCCTGCGTGATAGTGGTGAGGCCAAGCTGGTACTTTCGGGCTCGTTTGGCAAGCGAGAACAGGAAATTGGCTGAGTCATCATACTTCATCAGCTGCCAGGCTTCGTCGACGATCAACATGCGCTTGCGCTGGTCGCTACGAGTTATATTCCAGATGTGCGACAGTACGATGTACATGGCGACCGGGCGAAGTTCGTCTTCAAGGTCGCGAATGTTGAAAACGACCATATTGTTGTTGATGTCGATGTTGCTCTGCTGGCTGAAGATGCCGGCGAACGTACCGGTGCTATATTTGCGCAGGCGTTGGGCCAACTGGGGGCCGGTGCCGCCCATATGTAGCAGAGTGTCATAGAGGTCGGCGATGGTCGGTGGCGTCGAGTGATGCGTCAGCGGGTCGCTGGTGATGCCGGCACGGGCGTAGGTGTCGATTAGGCCTTGGTCGAGGTCGGCCTCTTCGGCCGGGGTCAGTCCACCCATGATCATGCCGTTGGCCGCGACCTGAGTACCGCCGAGCATCAAGCGGAACAACCCATGCAGAGTTACGAGGTTGGCGCGCAGCGCATCATCTGCCTCTTCGGTGTCGATGACGCGCGGCAGATCGAACGGGTTGATACGGGTGTCAGCGTTCAGGCTGAGCCGGATATAGCTACCGCCGACGGCGTCGCTTAGCTTCTGGTATTCGTTTTCGGGGTCGATGATAAGGATATCGGCACCGGTCATCATGCTACGGATGGCTTCAAGTTTGACAGTGAATGACTTACCGGCACCGGATTTGGCAAATACTACCATATTGGCGTTCTCAAGTGTGAAGCGATCGAAGATTACCAGGCCGTTGTTGTGCATGTTGATGCCATACAGAATGCCCTTTGAATCTGTCAGGTCGGCCGAAGTAAACGGGAAACTGGTCGAAATAGCACCGGTATTCATGTTGCGTCGAATCTGCAACTGGTCGGTCATCTGAGGGATGGTGCTGTTAAGACCCTGCTCCTGCTGGCTGGAAGCGACCTTGCTGAAGACGAGCTGCTGACCGAAGATGGTCTCAATCTTGTGCTGTACGAATCCAAGCTCATCCAGGCTGTCGGCATAGAGTGTGATGTAAAGTCCGTAGCGGAAGAAGCGTTCGGCCCCAACCTGCAATTGGTCACGTAGTTCCTCGGCATCCTGGATGGCAGCCTCAAGCCCAGGGTCACGGGTGCGGCCTTTCTCGCTGTTGATAGCCATGGTTGCTTCAAGCTGAGTTACCTTCTTGCGTAGGTTGTTTAGTACCACCTGGCTCTCCACTGGGTAGATGAACATCGAGATGTCGAGCACTTCGTCGATATTGATGATGCTAGAAAGCCAGCCGGTGTAAATCTGGCGCGGATAGCCGTAGACATACAGGGTGCGGCCGTATTTGGTGCCCAATCGGAAATGGCTGGAGTGGATTTCAAGACTACTTGGAGCAATCAGGTCGCGCAGAGTGGTGACGCCCTTTAGGAAGGCTTGTTCTACCTCTGCCTGCTCGCGGGCGCGTTGCTGGGCGGCGATATCAACCGGATCAAGCTTCTTCTTACCCATCAGACGATTCCCCTTTCCGGACCGAGCGGCGGATTCGCCGGACCTTGTCCCTTGGTTACGTAGGTGCTGGTGACGTTATCGAAGTCGCCTAACGGTTCGCGCACGGCGGTATCGGGGTTGTAGACGTTGTAGTATAACTCGCCGAGCTCTTTCGTATTAAGTTGAACGCTTTTGACGCCGAGCTGGAACAGGCCGCTCATGACGGCGTCGACACGGTTCTTCACTTCGTCTTTCGCCTTGTTATAGCTAGCCTCGTCAATCTTAATCGGATCGCTCGATGGTTTGGCGAAAATCTTACCGAAGAAGCCTTTGGCCTGGTCACGAAGGTCGTTCAGGTCACCACTTGGGAAGAACGGTACCACGATGAAGAAACTTTTATCCATGATGTTGGCTTCCTGGCTTAAGACGTCGATGAAGTTGATGTAATCGTCCATCAACACGCCGAGCAGCATGTTGTCCTGGTTGCGGCGCATAGTGACAAGGCGGTCGATATATGGGCCGATGTCGACGCGCTGCGAGCGGATGAAGACCTGGATCGGGAAATACAGCGAGTTCAGGAAGTTCTGATAGCTGTACTCCACCCCTTCCCGTTCACGACTGCTCATGAGGTCGAAGTTAATCGACTTACAGGCGACCACGGCACGGAATGATCCGTCGCGCATGATGACCATATTCTCTCGGATTTCCGAAATCTGCAGACTGTTCTGGGTGGTGTTCGGGTTGACCGGCGGTTTTGGTGGCGTAGCCGGCTGGTTCGGTTGCTGCGGTTGCTGCTGGGGCATAGCTTGCGGGGCATCGAACGGTGCGCCCGGCTGCGAGGCGGGTGAGTTCGTTGGCATTGGCTGCTGCGGCACTTGTGGTGCTGGCTGGTTAGGCGGCATTAGAGTCTCTCGTTCCCACTCGTTACGCCGATTCTAGCGGAGAGATATCACTACCTCATTCTCGGAAAGTTTTTCTTTCTCGTGAATACGGTTCGCTTCCCTGGCGATCGTTTCCACCGATAAATCGGGATTATTTGCAAGGTTAATTATATCAGGCGAAAGTTGCTTTTCGCTAGTGCTTTTATCTGGTTCTGCGACCGGTTGTGCCGGTGTAGCGTCAACCGGGCTCACCACCGACTGATGCATGGTCGGGTACGGGTTGAAAGATGGTACTGCCGCCCCACTGTCGTCGGCTGGTTCAGGCGTGGGAGCGTTAAGGTCGGCGTACGGGTCGGCCACGGGCGGAGGCGCGACGAGGGGTTGTTGTGCTTGAGGGGCTGTTTGCTGTGTCATCGGCTCTGGAAACTGCCCCGTATGAAGACGATTCAGCATATCCTGGTGACGCTTGGCGTCGGCTTGGTCGAGCCGGGTATCGAAGGCGGCACCAACCCCGACCGATTCATCCAGGATGTCCGGTGCCTGCTGCGCTTCGTAGTAGACATCGTTGTTCATGATGCCATTGCCAGCTGGCCCCTGCCCCTGCACGCCGCGGACTGCCCAGCCACGTGAATCGACGATACTGGCGAGATAGCTCAGGCGTTGCTCGGCCTCGGCTTCGGACAAATCTTTTGTTCGCTGCACCTCAATCACTTTCGGTGCGGTAATCTGCACCAACGTCTGCGTGCCATCGGGGTTCCATAGTCGACGACGCGGCTTCAGGTAAAACGAGACGATGGCTGCCAGGTAGGTTTCCATCGGTTGGTCTTTGCGAAGCGGCAAAGCTAACGCTCCAAAGAACAGCACGATCGGCAAGACTACTACGAACAGAGGCAGGAATAACTGGCTTAAGAACCAGCCTATCAGGCCGGCAGCCGCCACGATAATAAGGTAAATGAACTGACGGAAGCTGAACGGCCCGATCAGCTTGTCGTCTGCCTCGACGTCTTGGGGTACCTTATAAACCGCCATAGTGCTTATAGTATACCAAAGCTATAGATGAATAAGCCGGTCGAGCTGTTTGTTCTCTTGGGCACCAAACTTTGCGCCAAGAATTGGATCGGTACGTGCTTTAGTGATTTCGCTGATAACAGTGTCGAGTGCAGCGCGATCAACTTCGCTGGCACGCTTCGGATCAGCTAGTACGCGACCTATGTCGTCGGCCATGCGTTGCATTTCGTCAACATCCATCTTAGCCACCTTCTCGGCGGATATCTTACCTGCGTTCACGGAGTAGATAAAGCGGTCTTCCTGGCTTCGGGCCATGGTGCCTTCTTTCATCTCGCTACGCATGGAACCGCTAAGAGTGACAGGAGTCCGGCCGGTTTTCTCGAGCGTTTCAACCGCAGTTTTCTGAAGTTGTGCGACGTCGTGTTTGCGAGATAATAGGGCCTCTTGGTCCGCACTGAGTTGTTGGCCTGCAGCTTTAGCTGCTTCGGCAGCCTGTATGGCTTTTGTATCGTTCCCGAGTGTATCAAGGGTGTCCTGAATGCCATGAGAGTTCGTGCGAGAAAGATGTAGCTGCATCGCTGCGTTATGTGCATCTTCGGAGAGGGCCGAGCCGTCCGTGTGAGTGCCCGTATTCGCCATATGACGAATCTGGTCGTTGCTGTAGGCGTGTTCCATGTTCTGCACCTCGGCTGCAACGTCCTTTCTCCGCTCCTCTTCCTTCGCTTGCTGGGCATACGATTGCACCAGGCTAGCCATCTTGGCGTTGCCGCCTGCTAGGCTGGTGGCATAGGCAGCCGCTGCCGCAGTTTGCTCGGGCGATGCGCCCACTGGTGGAGCTGCCCTGTTCGCTACGTAGTTACGTAAGGCAGCCTCCGAGGACGCTTTGGCATACTCATCTTTTTGGCTGGCGTCCTTCACGTTCGTGTTGCCGACACCGGAAAGCCAGGTCGCGGCCCTGCGCCTACGCGATCCGGTACTTCCCAGAACTCGACCGCTTCCTTCTCTGAGAGAGTTGGTGCGGTCTACGTTCTGCCCCATTCTGTTGCCTCTTCGTCGCTCAGCAAACCGGGCGCCGCCCTTCTTCATGCGGTCGAACGGTCCACGGTTCGGATTGTTCACCATACCGCCAATCTTGCCAAGAACTCCGCCGCTGAATTTCAGCAGGAATGGTACGGTGAAGAGCGGCACGACTAGTACTACTAACGACAATATGTATACCAGCGCGTCGTCGGCACCGTTACGGATGATGGCCGCCGCGACCTGGGCACCACCGAACAGGAGTGCCATCAACGGGTAGATTAGCAAAAGGGTGAAGAGCGTTTTACGCCAGCGGTCGAACCACTGCTCGGTGTTGGGGAGCAGATAGGCCACGAACGCCAGCGGCGATAACACTACCAGGATAATGATAAATGCCTGCCGGGCAACGAGTACGAATACGACAGTGAGCGCCGCGATGAGCGCGATGACCGCCAGTGGTATAAGCAGTGCCAGGGCGCCCAGGAAGCCGTACGTACCAACCGTCAGGGCGGCACCACCAACTGCCAGTGTGCCCACACCTCCCGCGAGCAGCCACGCTCCGACTTTGTCCCACATGCCAAGATTGCCGCCCACATCACCGCCCATGCGGCTCACCTGGTCTGTCAATAAGTCGTGCAGCGAACTACCAGCAATGTTGGACAGGTCGACGGCGACGGCGCAAATCCAGAACGACACGTTTACCAGGATAGCGGCAATCGCGAGGCGTGGCAGCATCTTCTTGATACCGTAGTTACTGATCCCCGCTCCTGTTAGCTGCGAATAAATGATGACCATGAATGAGATGACGAAGGCGACGTTGGCCAGGTTACGGATGGTCTGCCACGTATTGTAGGTGGCGGCGCTTCTGCCGCTGGTGTCGAACATGCTTGGGTTGACCCCAAGCAGTTGCTCGAGGATGGCGAACAGTGAGTCGTTGAACTTGGATATAGCAATGACGACCGGGCAGATGATCCAACCGACCCCTTCGAGGGCACAGGTGGTTTTGTCGTCTTCGGCTCCACCGGTTGCGCTGTCCGTGTTGCCATCGCTAACCTCGGGCTGACTGTCCGGATTCTCTCGTACCCAAGTAGCGTAGGCGGCTGAGTTGTCGCGGGTCATTTTAGCTAGCTCGTGACAGCGTAGATCGTCGGCTTCGTTGCTGTTGCCGCCCGGCTTGTAGTAGGCATCATCTACCTTATCGTTTTCGTTGTCGCGATCGCCTGATAAGCGGTAGGTCTTGCCACTTTGTATCTTGCCGTCACTTCCAACAATATCGACGAGCACGGCTCCGCTGTCGTTGGTAAGGTCGTCGACACCCGATTCGAGTGAGGTGCCGTTGCCGCAGAATATTTCCAGGCCCTTCATGCCGATGATATATTTCATCGAGCCGGCATTCGTGTTGTCGTTGATGTGAAAGCGTGGTCGTGAAGCTTTCTCGCTCAACGCTTCGGTAAGGGCTGACTGCCATTTACCATTCGTGACTACCTTGAACGAGGTTGACTTCTCGCAGTCATCTGAGTTGTTAGGCGTAAGCCTGCTTCCGTCGCCCACTTTCGAAAGACCGCGGTTTATGGCGCAGAGAAGCTCGACGGCATCTGAGAAGCCAAATATCGTGGCACCACGCACCCATATGCTACCATCGTCACATTTGACGGTGCCGTCATTGTCGTCATTGTCGTCCATGCCGGGGCCGAGATAGCCGAAGCCTTCTTTGGTGTTGTAGACGTTCCAGTGGCCGTCGAGCACCTTGTCACGTTTTAGTGATGGGTTCGAGACGAGACCTCTCTCAAGACATGCCCACATGCCTCGGTAGTACAGCCACTTCTCGGCCGTATCCTGCGGGTGCTCGGCCGCCGCCGCCGCCGCCGTATTCTGGAATAACGGCGTGGCCGTTAAAAGTGACAGCTGAAGCACTACTGCCAGCAGCACGAGGGTGAACGACCGGAACGTAAGCGCCATAATACCCCTCATCATACCACTTATGGCTAGTAACGAGAATGTTATGGATATGAAACGCAACCCCTGTCACCATGGACGCTCGGGGTTGCGGTAGAGCAGATCTTTACTTGATGCTGCTTATTCGTTCGAAGACTCAACGTTGGCGAGGCGGAGGCTGCCATCGGCTGCCGGTACGAACGTCAGTTGCCAATCACCTGTCTCGAGGTTCGGGTCGAAACTGCTGGAGTGCTCCTCTGAGATGTTCTTATCTTGGTTATTGCGACCGGTAAATTCGAAGTAGACCACGACCTCATCTGCATTTTCGGGGTCGTTGGCGACGACCGTTCCAGGCGCGAGGTCAACGAAACGCTGATATTGCTCGACGTTTTCCTCGCGGGTGCCGCCGTCCTCTGGTGGTGCGGTGCGCAGGGCAAGCTGGGTATTGTCGTGGTGGTTCTCGACGCCTGTCGTATACCACCTGACCAGGTTCGGATTGGTCTGCCAGTCATCGACCAGCATTTCGCTTGAGAACTGGATGTCGTATGGTTCGTTCAGTGACATGGCGTACGTCGCGTCGTCGGTCTCGAAACGCTTCGGGTCACTGATGGCCTCGGCGCTGTAGCCGCTGTTCTGCCATTCGTTATATTCAGCCACAAAGTCTTCGGCCAGCTGTTCCCGGTTGTCGACGTATTTCTCGGCGTTTAGCGTAAAGCTGACTTCGCCTTCGTTCGCCTCAGGGTCCTTTTCATTCTGGCCAGGTTCGGCCGGCGCGCTGACGCCAGGTTCTTTTGGAGGAACGGGTTCAGATGTGTTTTCTCCGCCCATTACCTTCGAACCGCCGAAAGCCCCAGCGGCGATGGCGCCAAGCAACGCGACAGCCGCGGCCGGCTTCTTCCAGCCGAGCTTCTTGTCGTGCTTGTCATCGCGGTGCTCTTTCGGAGGGATGACCGTCTTGTCAATCGGAGGCATGCTGTCCAGGTCGACCTGGTTAGCCTTTGGAGGTTGCTGCTCAATACTCATATGGTGGTGGTTCCTTTGCGTCGTGAGTGTGACGCTTTATATATGTGTAGCAGAAGTGCTTATGTCTTACTATACACCAAAACAACGAAAAAAGCAAGTAGGTAGTTTTGACGTCAAGGCTTGACTATCAGAGGGTGCCGTCCGGCCCCTTGCCATCACCGTAGTCACTGAGGCGGTCAGGCTGGTAGCGGTACGGCGCCTTGGTGGCGGCTTTGCGTTCGTAGGCTTTCTTTTCGTCGAGCGGAATGACCGGCCGGCTATCGGTGACGTAATCGGAGATGACGCCCAGCAGTTCTTTCTCACGGGTACCGAGTTCGGCGCTGACCTGCGGGTCTTCAAGCGCGAACTTGATGGTGTCGGCCAGGGCTTCGCGGGCATCCGGCTTAAGGCTGCTACGACGGGTGTCGTCACGCAGTACCTGGACCATGCGCTGGAGTTCGTCGACGTCGGTACCGGCCAGGCGGGTCGCCTTGATTTTCTTATCGCGGATGTCACGCAAGATGGCGTCCTTACCGCTGAGGAAGAAGGTACCGACTTCCATGTTACCCCGGTCGGTGCCAGAGATGCTCTTGATGGTAAGGCCGGACTGCTTGATGGCGTCGCCGAGCATTTGCTGTACGTCGCGGTTGCGGTCAATGACGCTTTGGTCGATGATCTCGGCACCGCGGACCGGCTGGTTGTTCTTATCGACCACGACATTACCTTCACCGTCACGCTGCACTTTGTAATATTTGTGTTGAGCGTCGTCGTAAATCATACCGTGTTCGACAGCAATGCTGTCCTTAATCTTCTGGAAGGCCCAGTTGTTCCCCTTCGACAGCATGATTTCCTGCATGGCGGCGTCGCGCAGCGCGTCGTTGTCCTTGACGTCACGCTTCAAACGCATGTCGTAGCCGTCCTGCTGTAATTTCATCAACTCGGTCAGGCTATATTCAGACAGTACCGAGCGCGAGTTCTTGACGTCGTCGAGGTAGGCTTGCACCACCTCTGATTTCGCCCGGGCGTAGACGCGGTTAGCACCAGCTTCCTGGCCGATATAACCAGCTTCCATGCGCAGTTTCTCGTTGCCCTTCAGCTCGCCCATCATCTGGCCCTTCAGGAGGATTTCGGCGTTGGTCTTCTTCAGTCCTTCGATAGCCAGCGCCTGCGAAGTGACGGCAGCGGCGGTCATGTCGTCGTCGAACTCAGCCCTCAGGCCCTGGTTGCGAAGCTTCAGGTTGTGATCGTTCTTGGCCTTGATGGTGGCGGCATCATCGCCTGCCTGAATACGCTGGAAGGTCTGGGCGGCCAGATACGAGTTGTCGACCGCAGCGGAGGTTTGCTGCTGCAAGGCCTCGGCGTTTCGGGTAGCAAGTTCGCGCTGATACGAGGCGGGGTTGAAGTGGCTGGCGTCGAGCGGGTTATTGCGTTGGTTCCAGTGGGTGGCATGCTCGGCCTCAAGATACTTATGGGTGCGTTCGGCTTCGCGGCGGGCGGTGTCAATCGGCTGGTAGCTCCTGTGGCCGTGGCGTCGGTTCTCGGCCTCGGATTGGAAATTTTTGCGCTTGTCTTCTTTGTTCTTCGAGTGGCGGTACATCGCCTGACCACCCCGGCGGGCGAAATTGTAGCGTTTGTTGTCGTTGGCAAGCGCCCTGTCCTTGTAATAGCCGGCGTTGTCGCGAGCCCAGCCCTTCGAGCGATCGATTAAGCCCCGCTCGGCATTGTTGACGATACCGGCCAGTCGGCCTATCAGACCGCCTGAGAACTGGATCAGAAGTGGTGTGATGATGAGCGGTACGATCTGCACGGCCATACCGAACAGCATGACGGCTAAGTTGGGTGCGTTCTGGATGATGGCGGCCCCGGCTAGCTGGGCTCCACCGAATAGCAGCGAGAAAATTGGAAACAGTACCAGCATGGTCGTGAAGATACCACGCCAGCGGTCGAACCACTTTTCGGTGTTGGGCAGGATGTAGGCAGCGAAAGCGATCGGTGCCAAGATGATCAGCATGATGATAAGCGCCTGGCGGGCCGCCAGGATGATGAACGCCACCAGCAGCGAGAAGACGACGGTAATCAGGATGATGAGTAGCAGGAAGCTGAACGAGGTGATCGAGCCGCCGGTGGCAGCCAAGAAACCGAGCGCACCGATAGTACCGCCGGAAAGCACGTATGTGGTGACTTCGCCCCAGCCGACATTGCGGTTCACTTCACTGCCGACGGCCGTTTCACGCACGGCGATAAGCAGTTCTTGTAGGGACACACCGACAATATTGGAAACGTCGACCGCGACCGCACAGATCCAGTAGGAAACGTTGATAAGGATGGCGGCCAAGACGACGCGTGGAATGATCTTACGGATCTCGTAGCCGGTATAGCCACCACCGGTCAGGTAGCTGTAAATGACGACCAGGAAGCCCAGCGTGAACAGGACGTTGGCAACGTTGCGCATGACATCCCATAAACGGTACAAGCTGTTGTTCTCATCGGTCAGCGGCTGGACGGTCAGGAGCGCGGCGACGAGGCCGTAGATGGCATCGATTCCCTCGGCGATCCAGCCAGCCACGCCACAGACGAGCCAGCCGACGCCATCGACGTCACAGCTGGTGGTGCCTTGGCTGGTGCTCCCACCTTCGGTGGCAGACGCGGTGTCGATGGTGATGGATTGTTCGTCACGGGCATCACTGTAGCGGTTGGGCGGGTTGAGGGTGTAGACGATGTAGGTCGCCTCTTTGGCGCTGGCCGGTGTCTGACCGCTGGCGAAATAGATCAGCTTAGCGGTTTTCTCGCGGTCTCCGCTCGGGGTGTGCTGGTAGACGATGGCACCATCGGGAATGGTGCTTAGGCCACGGCTGTCGCTGGTGTTGAGTTCACGATAGACCTGGTCTTCATAGACGAGGGTGTTGCCTTCCCAGGTCGCATCGGCTGCGTGAACAGAGGTGGGAACGGCGAGGACGTATGTCAAAGTGGCCACGATGAACGTGGCGAAGAACAGCACAAAATTCCGCGTGGAAATTCTACCTCGCGGGAAACCAAAGAGTGTATCCCACATTTCTTCTGAATTGTATCATCTAACAGATGAAAAGTCAAGGATTCACCCCCATCAAAATCAGGAAATAAAGTTGTCATATCGACCCAAATGTCGTACATTATGCTTAGACATGAAACTAAAACAAATACGAGTCTCCCTTATAGTGCCGGCCTTCGCCCTGAGCGCTGTTGCCGCCCTGCTACCGACCACGCCGGCATCTGCGCTCAACCCGGTGCAGGTATACGTACAGGAAAAATGTCCGAAGTCGGCCGACGCGGCATCCCGTTGTGCGGAAAAGTTCAATCAGGCGCTCCGCAAGGAGTGTGGCCCATCTAAGACTACCGATAAGTACCGTAGCTGCGTACGGAATTACGTCAAAGAACAGGGCGTTGAATTACGCAGCAACAGTTGCTGGAAAACGTGCGAGCCAAAGAAGGAAGACGGTGACGGCTCGGGCGGCGTGTTGCAGGACCCCGTGGCGGGCAACGATTGTGGCGGCGTGAAGACGGCCATCATCAAATGCGACCAGAACAACAGTGGTAGTAACGTCGAGAACAACGGCATCTGGGGGCTGCTACTAATCGCGATCAATATCATGACGGCAGGTGTCGGTGTGTTGGCGGTAGGCGGCATCGTGTACGGGGCCATCCTGTACACAACGGCCGAAGACAAGGCCGACCAGGTGAAGAAAGCTATCGACATCATTACCAACGTGGTCATCGGCCTGGTAGCCTTCGCCCTGATGTGGGCCGGACTTAATTTCCTGATTCCAGGAGGAGTATTCTCATGATTCAGAAACTGCAGCGTTGGGTGCTGGCGCTCGGCGTCATCGGCCTGGGATTCACAGGCGCGGCCCTGGTGCCTTCCCAGCCCGTAGCGGCGGCGAAGTGTAGCTCGAATTTCCTGACCTTCCCTGCCTGGTACGACGGGTTGTTGAACAACCAGTGTCAGATTAAAAAGCCAAGCGGTAACAATAATGGTGGCGGGTTGTCGGCGTTCATCTGGCGTATCGTCTTGAACCTGATTGAGATCGCGCTGCAGCTTGTAGCCTATGCCTCGGCCGGCTTCCTGATTTACGGTGGTTTCAAGTACCTCACCAGCTCGGGTTCGCCTGACAAGACAGCTGCGGCCAAAAAGACGATCCAGAACGCCATTATCGGATTGATTATCTCGTTCTTCTCCGTGGTGGTGGTGACGCTGGTCGCCAGTAGGATCCAGCCATGAGTATGCTTACCTACTTCGCGGCAAAGGTAGACCCCGGCCAGGTGGGTGTGCCGACGGTCAGTGCCGACAACGTGCTCTCCGGTGTGCTCAACACTGTTTACTTTGCTGCCGGCATTGCCGCTGTCATCGTCATTATCATTTGCGGCATCCTGTACGCCGTGTCGCAGGGTGATGCTAGCAAGGTGAAGCGGGCCAAAGATGGTATCCTGTATTCTGTCGTCGGCTTGGTCGTCGTCATGATGGCCTTTGTCATCACGAACTTCGTAATAGGAAGGTTTTAGGTAATGAAGTTACAAATGAAATCAAGTGTAATCGCCCTCGCCCTCATGCTCGGAGTCGGCACCTACGCGGCCGCGCCGGTTGGGGCCATCAATGTATTCGACAATAGCTGTCGCGGTGCCAACGCCAGGACGACCGTCTGTAAGGCCAAGAATGATGATAGTGCCAGTAAGCTGGTCCGTACTATCATTAACCTACTGCTGTATGTCATCGGTATCGTCTCGGTCATCATGATCATCGTGGGCGGTATCCGTTATACGATCTCAAACGGCGATGCCAGCAATATCAAGACAGCCAAAGATACTATCCTGTACGCCGTGGTCGGTTTGGTGGTCGCATTGCTAGCCTACGCCATCGTCAACTTCGTCGTCGCCCAATTTTAACCAGTCATAGGAGGAATTAATTATGAAACAACTCATCGCAACGCTCATCATCCCGATCGCCATCATGGCACTCGCAGCTGTTGGAAGTCTTGGCCTTGGGGCTGAAACGGCTTTAGCGCTTGACCCAGGGGATGGTGTCAACCGCGGCATTAACGCCGCGGGCGGTGGTAGCGGCAGCGGCGGTAATCTGAGCCGAGCGATTAAGAATGTCATCAACGTATTGCTATTCATCCTTGGTGCGATCGCCGTGATTATGATTGTCATCGGCGGCATCAAGTACACGATCTCAAACGGCGATGCCTCGAACATTAAAAGCGCCAAAGATACTATCCTGTACGCCGTAATCGGTCTTATCATAGCCCTTATGGCTTACGCCATCGTTAACTTTGTCGTCGGTGCCTTCTCATAGGCCTACCCAAACCAATCGATATCTGATATAACCGTAGTAAGAACATCTAGAAAGGATAAGAAGAACACATGAAATTCTCATTGAAGCAAAACCTGCGCGCGCTCCTGCTCGTGCCAGCGCTCGCGCTCGCACTCGGCTTAGCTGTCGTGCCGGCTGCCCAGCCGGTTGGCGCATTCAACCAGGGCATCCAGGACGGCGCTGATGCCGGCCAGGGCGAAGACCAGCCGGATAACCTGTTTGGGCAGAACGGAATCTTCCGCACCATCACCAACGTGCTGCTATTCCTGATCGGTGCTATCTCGGTGATCATGCTGATTATCGGTGGTATCAAGTACACAGTTTCAGGCGGTGACAGTTCGGCTGTAACCAGTGCCAAGAACACGATTCTATACGCCATCGTCGGTATCATCGTGGCCATCCTGGCCTTTGCCGTCGTCAACTTCGTCATCGATAGTTTCGTCAGCTAACAATAACTGATACGTTCACGTACAAAACCGCCCCCATCGAGGGGCGGTTTTTAATGCCGCTACACCTGCCCTATTATTTGGCGAGATAAAAATACCACCCGATAGTCGGGTGGTATTTCGTTGGGCGCTTAGCTGATTACTGGATGGTAATTTTCTTAGCCTGCTCCTGCTTGATCTTGCCGAAGCTGATAGTCAGAACGCCGTCTTTGAGGACAGCCTCGACTTCATCTTCCTTGACGGCGACCGGCAAGGCGACGGTACGGCTGAATTCACCCCAGTAGCATTCCTGGATGTGCCAGTTGGTCGCGTCGGTGTCATCACCGCTTGAAAGCGTACCACTGATGGTCAGGATGCCGTCTGAAATGCTGACGTCCAAGTCTTCCTTGTTCACGCCTGCGGTGCGGGCCTTCACGACCAGCTTTTCTTCGGTTTCGTAGACATCAACAGCTAACTGGCCTGGGAAGTCTTCCTCGCTGTCATCCCAGTTGCTCTCGTCGGACGGAGCTGCCTGCGGCGCGTCGTTGGTCTGCTGCGACAGTTCATCGTCGTTCAGGAACGCGGCTGCCAGTTCGTCTTCGATGAGCAAGTCATCGTTTTGTTTTCGGGCCATGATTACCTCCACTGTTATCCTCGGCTCTATTGACAGATTGTCCTCATCAGTATAACTAATGCTTATTGTATAATCAACGAAACGACCCCTTTAAACGTAAAAAGTACAATGATTGACCAACTCATGCAAATCATCGCTCCTCACCACTGTTACGGCTGTGGAGAAACGGGCCCGGCGTTATGTAACAATTGTAAATACGACATCGTTTCAGACGGTTTTTCGGGCTGTATCGGCTGTACGGCGCCAGCTCGACGCGGTATCTGTTCGAGCTGTGAAACGTGCTTCCAAAAAGCCTGGTGTATTGGCGAGCGGAGCGATGTATTAGGTCGGTTGATCGATGCCTATAAGTTTAACGGCGTCAGAACTGCTCGGCATGAGCTGGGCTCGCTGTTTGATGCGTGTATAGATGTGTTGCCGCCCGAGACGGTGGTAGTGCCAGTGCCAACTATCGCCCGGCATATCCGACAGCGTGGCTATGACCACGCTGCCCTGCTCGCTCGTGAAGTAGCAAAGAGACGCCGACTTACGTACTCTTCACTCTTGTCCCGTCGCGGTACGACCGTGCAACGGGGCGCCACGAAGTCGGTGCGCCTGAAGCAGGCGGCTGCTGCGTTCACTTGCTCCCATACGCTTGACCCTGCCATTCCGTATCTTTTGGTTGATGACGTGACGACAACGGGAGCAACCGTACGATATGCGTCCGAGGCACTGGCCGCTGCTGGTGCTCGCCAAGTCTGGGTAGCGGTTGCCGCCAAACAACCGTTAGACATCCACCCCTGATATCTGGTAAAATACGACAGCGCTATGGAGAGGTGACCGAGTGGTTGAAGGTACCGGTCTTGAAAACCGGCAAAGTGTAAAAGCTTTCGAGGGTTCGAATCCCTCCCTCTCCGCCAAGAAGAAAGACGACCAGATGGTCGTCCTTTTTTATTGCAGAGATAAGGGTGTTCGCCTGCAAGGGGGGCCGGTTGCAGGGTAAATGCCGCCAGGCAACCCACGAGCGTTCCAGCGTCACAAGTTACCTGGCGGCGTTGGCAGGTTCCTGCGTGAGTCTACCTACCTTCCCTACTCTACTGGTGAAGGCTGAGGATTTGCTTAGACGTTGGTGCCGCCGGTGCCAGGGCTGCCGGTGAAGCTGTTGAGTACGAAATTGATGATGGCGTAGGCCAGCAGCGCCACGATGACACCGACGATGGCATAGAGGATGGTATTCTTGGCCGCCGTGACCGCGGTCGAGTTACCGCCCGAGACCACGTAGCGCAAGCCACCGATGATAATCATGATGACCGAAATGGCTCCCAGGATGAAGAGCAGTACGTTGGTAATGGTGCGGAAGATGCCGGTCTGGCCGAACAGGTTGGCGGTCTGATCGGTACCACGGGCCGAGTCGGCCCCACCCTGGATAGACCCATCGAAGGCGCCGACCATCGGCGCAGTCATGACGGCCAGTGAGACGGCTGCGAAGACGAGCGACGGGACGAGCGTACGGATAACTGGTTTGATCATGGGGATGGTAACCTCCGTTAATTTCTAAATTTACTATAGCAAATGCAAGCCAAAAGTCTACCCATCCGCCCCTGTTCCATGCTACAATCGTCCGAGCAAGCCACCATACGGAGGAGTACCCAAGTGGCTGAAGGGGACGGTTTGCTAAATCGTTAGTACGGAGAGATCTGTAGCGGGAGTTCGAATCTCCCCTCCTCCGCCAAAAGAAAGAGTAGTGCGGCTGCACTACTCTTTCTTTTGTTTCGGAAGTTGGAGATTCTCACTCACGCGTAATCTGCGCAGCAGGTCGGTGGGCAGTTCGGCGTAGCGTAACGCAGAAAAGTGAGCTTGCCCACTCTTTTTCACAACACCGCTCATGCTATACTGTGGCTATGCAACCAGAGCAGCCGACTATTCAGCCAGAGCCGCAATTCCCTGCGGAGCCACCGGTAGTGGCTGAGCCGATTACTCCCTCGCCTGCCCAAATGCCCGCTGAAGCCGTGCAGCCGATTCAGTGGGAAGGGCCAGAATACATCGAACACCCGCGTTCACCCCTGTGGTTCGTGGGATTCTGGGTCGCGGTCGTCGTATTGATGCTGGCGGCTTTCTTCCTGTTCAAATCGTGGTCATTCGCCATACTGGTGCCGGCCATGGCTGCCGCCCTGATGATTTACTCGCACCGACCACCGCGCATGCTGCAGTACGTATTGAGCAGTAAAGGGTTGTACATCAACGACCAGCTACACCCGATGGAAGAGTTCCGTAGCTTCGGTGTGCACCAGGAAGAAGTGATGCCAGCCCTGATACTCATACCGGTCAAGCGGTTTCGCCCTGGTCTGACCGTCTACTTCCCGCAGGAATACGGTGAGGGTATCGTCGATCTGCTCGGCAATCGTCTGCCGATGCAAGACATTAGGCCGGACGCCTTTGACCGCATCTCACGTAAGCTGCGCATTTAGCTGCGCTTGCCCGTTTTACCTCTGTTGTGCTACAATCGGTCCTGTTCGCCTGCTACCGGCGGGGAAAGCACCTTCTAGTTACAAACGAGGGCATGAAATCCGATTTTATGCCTGAGTATGCACCCGTAGCTCAGCTGGATAGAGCGTCGGCTTGCGGAGCCGAAGGCCATAGGTTCGAATCCTGTCGGGTGTACCAAGAAAAGAAGACTAGCTTGCCTAGTCTCTTTTTCTTGGTAGCTTCGCGTAGCGAATCCGAACCGTAAGGTTCGGTCGTTAGTCTCATGCCCGATTCATCGGCGCATAGATTAACGTGCGCTGTCCTGTCGGCGTAGGCGGCGGGTGATTTCCTTGTCTAATCATTGTCAAAATCCTCCATCTGTAATCATTTTCACATCTTTGCCCCGTTCGTCCGTAGTACCATATGGGCACTACGTAAAGAGTAAGGAGATAATCCCATGGAAGAAGACCGTCGTCCCGCCGAGAAAGTCGTCGTCGATCGTGAGCGTAAATCATACACCGGCGTCATCGTCGGCGTCATCGCTGTAATATTGCTTGTCCTGCTACTGTTATTCGCCCTGCCGTACTTAACGGGCGGCAATAACACGGGTACGGATGTTGAGGTTACCCCTACCCCGACCGCCCCGGCTCCTACCAGTCCGAATACCGGCGAATAAGATACTCTCACCTGGAGAGCAAGTATCCCCGCTTAAAACGAGCGGGGATACTATTCGTGTGTCGAGCTAAATTGAGCGCTGGGTGGACGATCCAGGTTCATCGAAACGTTCCATCGTCTCGGGCCCGTCGTTCATGAACGAGGCGCTAAGGACAAGCATCACCATGAAGAACAAAACGACCAGTAGCGTGAGGATAACTGAAATGATTCCCATGACAAGGCCAGCTATGCCCATGCCCTTGTTGACGGGGTTCTTCAGCGACATGCTGCCGGTAATGATAGCGGGTATGCCGGCCAAGGGTCCAGCACCTACGAGCGACAAGATACCTAGCACGAGTGAGGCGATGGCAAGGTTGTTTTCGGTCGGCTTCACTTCTTTCTGCATACTTCTATGATACGCGCCCGGGAGTGATTGATGCAATTTCAGGGGTGGAGGAATTGTTGTTGAAATAGCATTATGCGAGGCGTATACTCAAAGCACAACTAAGGAGGTGCATGGTATGAAAACAGTAACAGTGGTTGCGTTGGTATTGGTACTGGTAGGCGCATTGAACTGGGGCCTGGTAGGAGCGTTCGACTTCAACCTGGTAGACGCCCTGTTGGGTGAAGGCTCAGCCCTCTCGCGTGTCGTCTACGTGCTGGTCGGATTGGCAGCGGTCTGGATGATCGTCGATCGGATGAGTCACCGTTCGACCGTCTCTGCCGAATAGCAACCGAAATTTGCTATCATAGGATGGCTGGAGAGGTGCAGGAGTGGTTGAACTGGCCGCTCTCGAAAAGCGGTAAGCCGCAAGGCTTCGAGGGTTCGAATCCCTCTCTCTCCGCCACGAAGACACCGGTCGCTTAGACCGGTTTTTTCGTGCCCATTACATGACTGAACCCCCGGCGAACCGAAGCTCCAGCCAGGGGTAGTTGGGACAAAAGGGTTAGGCGACCAACCGGCTCGCGCCTTCGAGCAACCCTTCCTTGGGCTTCTCTTCGGGAGCGATGGTGCGGCTGAAGGCTTCGACGGAGTTCACGATCGGGCCGTGGTTCTCCAGCATCGTCAGTAGCGGCGGATACAGCGTCAGGCCGGTGAGCTCAGGCAGGCCGTTCTGGTCGGCCTCGAGGTCACCAAGCTGTGAGTCGACCACGACCAGGACCCGGTTGGCTACCAGGCTGTCGAGCGTTTCGCTCTTCTCGTTGTCGCGGACGACATCGTGCAGGCTGAAGGCGGCCTTGAACAGGCTGCCGATGTCAGCCAGTAGTTGCCACTCGATCGACAGGCTGAACTGGATGTTCTTGCCCTTGAACGTGCCCTTCATCTCCTTGACCGTCGTCACCCGCAGGCGGGTACTGACGATGACAATGTCGGCGATGATGGGGATGACGATGACGCGATCACCGGGGTGATACGTCAATGGCTGACCAGCGAGCGGGCCGTGCTTGTGATAGACCGGTTGTCCGTATCGAGTGCGGAATCCGACTTCCCCGACCTCGATGATCTCGAGGTGCAGGAGCTTCTTGGTCGCGATGAAGTAGATGATGCCGCCGATGGCGACGATCACGCTGCCCCATTTGATCGTGTTGAAGTAGCTGAAGTCGCGTCGGGCGACCATCTCAGGCAAGCCTGCCCCGATGACGAGCGTGGTAGCCGCGAGGGTACCACCTGCCACGAGGATAAGCTGCGTTCCTTTCCCTTGCAGGTTCACTGTGGTACACCTCCTTTTGGTCGAATGGCCACAGATGACTTCACAATATCATGCGGGCATCGTCAACGTAAGGGACGGACCGTTGTCGTTTTCAGTACATTCTCTTACGCGTTTACCAACTTGACGTACGAAGGACCCCAGCGTATAACAGGGCTATCAGATAACTTCCCGAAGGAACGCCACTAATGCCCCAGTTCGAACGTATCGAAAAGACCCGCCGCTCCAGAGCAGCCCGTGAGCGCGACCAGGTACCCTCAACCTTCCCCGAAGACTTCGTGCGACGTCGTGTCGGAGGCGGTGGCCCTGACAGCGACGAGCTGCTTGAGCAGATAGAGCGGGAATTGCAAGAGGTGACCGCCCGCGAACTAGGCCGTGCGGCGAGCATCGACCACCAGTAAGTTGTATACTGGAGGTATGAACGAACCATCTATCTTCGCCAAAATCGTGAGCGGTGAGATTCCAAGCCATAAGGTCTACGAGGACGAGCACACGCTAGCCTTCCTGGATATCTACGGCGTCATCAACGGCCACACCTTGGTGATTCCGAAGCAGCAGGTAGAATTCGTCTGGGATCTCAACGACGAGTCGTACCGGGCGCTGATGACGAGCGTCCAGAAGGTGGCCCGCCGATTGCGCGAGGTAATGGAAGCGACCTACGTCGGTGAGAAAATCATCGGTGTCGATGTGCCCCATGCCCACGTGCACCTGATTCCCTTTAACGACACGGCCGATTTCCACCGCGCCAATCAGGACAATGCCGAACCTGATCACGAGGCGTTGGCAGCGTTGGCCAAACAGCTCTACTTCGAATGATTACCCTCATCGCCATTGGCAAGAAGCACGAGGACTGGCTCTTGCCTGCCCTCGAACGTTACGAGAAGCGTCTGAAGCAGCCGTTTGATGTGAAATGGGTGCTTTTACCGCACAGCAGCCTTGAGGGCGACAGGGCGCGTCAGGAAGAGTCTGAGCGCATACTGACGCGGTTAGATGAGCGCGCCTACGTGCTGTTGCTCGATGAACGGGGACGGCAGCGGACATCCGAGCAACTGACCCGCCAGTTGGATGGCCTTTTTACCGCCTCACGCGACGTCGTCATGGTGATTGGTGGCGCCTATGGGGTCAACCGCGCACTTACCGAGCGGGCGGATGACATTTGGTCACTATCAGAGCTGGTATTTCCGCATCAGCTGGTGCGTCTCCTATTGGTAGAGCAGTTCTACCGGGCCCAAGAGATCAGGCGCGGTTCAGGCTATCACCATGCTTAGCCATGACACCGTATTGACATAAAATAAAACTTATGCTAATATGAACATGTTAAACCATCACACACAAACATGTTCAACATTACCCTCACAACACCGATTTCCCTCTTCGTCAGCCTGGCGGCCCTCACCGGCGTGACCGTGCATGACACGAAGATCGACAAACTGACCAGCACGCTGGTAAGCTCGGCGTCAATCACGTCGAGTGTTCAGGAAGCTGGCGCCCGCGCCATGACCAGTGATCCGCACACACATGTCGAACGCGTTAGTCTGAAAGACATCCATACTGCCCAGCCACGGCTGATGCCCCGCCACGACCAGAAGAAACACCTGATTCAGAAGAATATGCCCAAAGGCGCCCACCAGTTCGACGGCTACTGCCTGCCGCTGGCCTAGCGGTCGGTGATGACCTGGAGCTCGGCTTCAAGCCGTACGATCAGGGCTTCGATATCTGCCAACTCTTTGCGCGATGCTTCGACCAAGTCGACCGGGGCCTTCTGCACGTATGCCTCGTTTCCTAATCGGCCGGCCAATCTGTCGTGTTGCTGCTTGGCTTCGGCAAGACGAACCTCCAGATTACTCTGGTGTTCGTACAGCGTTTCAGCGTCAATGACCAGCCAGGCTTCCCTGCCGGAGTTGGCCAGCCGGAGTCCGCGTGGTTGCTCGGTCTGTTCTACCTGTTCTAAACGGGCCAACCGTTTGATGAGTTCAGCGTTATCTTGCACTAAGCTGTCACTGTGATAATTGACGGTATACTTCTTGTTACCTGGTAGTTCTGCGGTGACGAAACGGATTTCTGATACCAACTGCTGGACCCGTTCGAATTCGCCTGCGGCGATGTCGTTGTACTCGGCCGCGTGCGGCCAGTTACTCTTTATCAGCATGCTACCTTGCTCGTACCACGGGAGCGTCTGCCAGATGGTCTCGGTGACGAACGGCGCGAACGGGTGGGCAATGCGCAGCGCGGTGTCGAGTGTCCAGGCCAGCAGGTCGTGGTTGTCCTGATCCTTGGAGGCCTCGATATACCAGTCGGCCAGGCTACTCCAGATAGTGTGATAGACCAGCTCACTGGCCTCGGCGAAGCGGTATTCCGTCAGCAGTCTCTCGACCTGCTCGGCGGTCTGGTTCAGTTCACGGACGATCCAGTGGTCGGCCAGGCTAAGGGGCTGCGGCAAGCCCGGTCGGTAGCCTTCGCCCAGCTTATCTTCGATGAAGCGGGCGATGTTCCAAAGCTTGTTACAGAAGTTGCGACCGGCGACAACTTTGGAGGTTGAGAAAGCCTGATTCTGGCCGGCACTGCGGGCGGCGACGAGACCGAGGCGGAGGGCGTCGGAACCGTAGAGGCTGAGCGTTTCCATCGGATTGACGACGTTTCCCTTGCTCTTGCTCATCTTCTGGCCTTTTTCATCCAGTACCAACCCATGCAAATACACGTCGCGGAACGGTACCTGTCCGGTCATCTTTATACCGAGCATAATCATGCGTGATACCCATGGGTAGAGGATGTCGTGGCCGGTTTCCATGACGGAAATCGGGTAGAAGCGGCTGAGCTCACCCCCATCGAGGTAGTCCGTAGTAATGAAGGGCCACTGCCCTGAAGAGAACCAGGTGTCGAAGGTATCCTCTTCCCGTCGGTAGGTGCGTCCATCGACAGTGATATGCTCCTCGTCGACTCGTTCATCATAGATCCAGTCGCTCGGATCGGTGACGTTTTGGAAGGCTGGAATCGGGATGCCCCAGGGAATCTGACGACTGAGGTTCCAGTCGCGGATACCCTCGAGGTAGTCGAGCAGCTGCTTCTTGCGCGCTTCGGGGTAGAAGCGGATCTCCCCTGCCTCGATCGTCTGCTTGGCGGCTTCGGCCAGAGGCTTCATGCGGATGAACCACTGGTCCTTGACGAGCGGCTGAATGACGTTACCGCATTTGTAGCAGTGTCCGACGGCATGTTCAATATCACTATCGCCGCGTAATAGCTCGGCCGCCTGGAGGGCTGCCAGTACGCGTTTACGTGCTTCTACGGAGGTGAGACCGGCGAACTGACTCGGAACATTAATCATGGTGTCATCGAAATCGATAACCTGCAGGCGCTCCAGAGAATGACGCTGACCGATTTCAAAATCGTTCGGGTCGTGCGCCGGAGTAATCTTGACCGCGCCGGTGCCAAACTCACGGTCGACGTATTCATCGGCGATGACCGGTATTTCCCTGTCCGATAGTGGCAACAGGACACGGCTCCCGATCAGGTGCTTGTAGCGCTCATCCTCGGGATGAACAGCGACGGCGGTGTCCCCGAGCATGGTTTCCGGCCGGGTAGTTGCGACGATAATCTCATCGATCTTATCAAGTGTCGGGTATGCAATCTTGTACAGCTTCCCTTTCTCGGTGCGGTGCTCGACCTCGATATCAGCGAAGCTCGTCTGGTGCGTCGTACAGTAATTGACGATACGCTCGCCTCTGTAGATGAGGTCTTCATCCCATAGTTTTTTGAAGGTGGCGTAGGCGGTGCGCACGACCTTCTCATCAAGCGTGAAGACAAGTCGTGACCAATCGGCGCTGGTACCGAGCGCGCGCAGTTGCAGCTCCATGCTTCCCCGTTGTTGATCGACGAAGTTCCAGACCTGGGAGTAGAGCTGTTCACGTGAAAAGTCGAAGCGGCTCTTGCCCTGCTTTTGCAATTCCCGTTCGTAGACGACCCAGGTTTCGAACCCGGCGTGGTCGGCGCCCGGGATATAGATGACGTCCCTTCCCTTCATGCGGTAGAAGCGGGCCAGGATGTCTTCAAGCTCGGCCATCAAGGCGTGGCCAACATGCAGGTTGCCGTTGGCATTCGGCGGTGGCATGACAATGCTGTAGGGTTCGCCGTGTCCAGTCGGCTGGAACGCACCGGCAGTCTCCCACATGGCGTAGATGTTAGGTTCGTAGTTGTTGGGTTCGTATGTCTTGGGTAATCTCATATGTTTTCACGTGAAAAGTCGGTTGGATAATTTCACGTGAAAACTCCTTCCGACACCTGCTTATTTCTACGGCTCAGTATAGCATAAGGGGCTGTATAATGAGGGGAATGCAACAGATACGACAGGTAGAGGACGCACGGGAATGGAACGAGTTGGTACGCAGCCGCGGCGGTCATCCGCTGCAGCTCTGGGGCTGGGGTGAAGTAAAAGCGCAACACGGGTGGCAGGTCGATAGGGTAGTGGTCGAACGAGACACGGTGAGTATCGGGTTGGCCCAGCTGCTCATCAAGCGCTTGCCGGGGCCATTACGGGCGTTGGTGTACGTGCCACGTGGTCCGATAGTCACGGAAGGGGAGGGCGAAGCGTTCCGCGACGAGCTGTCGCGTTACGTGAAGCGGCGTTACCGGCCGGTCGCGGTGACGGTTGAGCCAGACAGCGTTGGCGCGC
>Ga0100391_1001085_pt1 | contig 30951 bp, 12 predicted proteins | sample CryGeymeta201515_FD_81541 | JGI IMG/M metagenome (GOLD analysis project Ga0100391, IMG submission 81541) | Groundwater microbial communities from Crystal Geyser aquifers in Utah, USA - Crystal Geyser metaG 2015-15 | ecosystem: Environmental > Aquatic > Deep subsurface > Groundwater | place: USA... | reverse complement strand
ACTACTACTACTACTACTACTACTACTACTACGACTACTACTACTACTACTACTACTACTACTACTACTACTACTACTACTACTACTACTACTACTACTACTACTACTACTACTACTACTACTCAAAGAATCACACTACCTAGTCTACTACTACGGGTAGCGAACATGAGTCTGCAAGAGAAGAATGTGCTTATACCAACTACTTAACGAAATGGGATCGTCTTTCTCTGAGGAACATTAGCTAGTGTTACCACTGGCAGTAATACCATAGGGATCATAGAATCAGTCAGTACTTTCAGTACCGCAGTACCTGGTACCAGGGTACCAGGTAGACATCATCTGCTCCTACCAGGTACTACTACGTACTATGGTAGAATAATCGTACACCCTTTGGAGGCATAATGTATGTATGGTGTGTGTGGTTTCGGTTCAAAGTAAAAGACGATAAAAAGAATGTTGCCCTCTCGCAGTACTAATAGCTCTAGCACTAGCTAGGAGTTCTGTAGTACTACTAGTACAGCTATGATCACAGTACCCGGTAGTACGACACAACATGCTGAAATGACGATCGGATCCGGATGCCTTGTTCTTCGCGTTGGTGACCTTATTACTACCAGGTACCAGGTACCTGGTACCATGGTACCAGGTACCAGTACCTATTACTTCTTTTCATAGTCGAAAAAAGATGAGTGCTGATCAGACTACGGTACCAGGTACCCTTCAATCCCCAACCATGGAAGAGAACATTCCAACAACAACTCTGCAAAGGTCTAGACAAATGGAAAACACTACCAGCTCTTTAGGATCTCATCCTAGTAGCCCTCACCGCCCATTTCTTAGAGAGCACTGACATGCCCCCTTTGTTGGACCAATTTCCAGTGGAACTGCAAGAAGCTTGGCTCTCACAACTACTTATTGGATTGGACAAAAGTATGATGCAAGCCAAACTCTCCCACCTGTTCGGACAATGCATGGATGCTAGTTATCTAGATGAGCTCACCAAGAACTCTACCAATGGGCAAGTATGGACTGCCAATTTGGCCAATACCTACCTACAGGGATACCTCATGGCTTGGCAGGCCAGAAACAATGATAGACATGGCCATGACATCACCACCAGGCAATCAGCAGCCAGTAGACAAGCAGTCCAAGAGAAACAACAACTATGATATGACATGAAAGATGAAGTCCTCACCCCAGAATTCCAATATATCCTATTACTAGACCAGCCCATTGAAATAGTTATTACAGCTCCTAAAAAGCAGCCTAATGAGATGTTGGATCCATAATTATGAGTCTATCTTGAAAAAAGCAGTTACAATACAGCCCTTATTGCGGATTGACTGTTGGTAGGGCATGGATCCCCTGGGAACTTTTCACCAACCCATGGTATCCTCCAACTTCCAATACCCACTGCCGATTGTAACTCAAACACTGGGTGCATGTCACACATTAGTAAATAGCAGATCTATCCTCCTTGGCGGGTGTGGTCTGGTTGTGATCAACTCTGTCACCCTTTGTGGTGCCAATGGTTGCCCTTGGGTAGCCTTGGTGCTCTGCAGGTGCCAAAGTTGTGATCCTGGTAAATTAGACATTCCAGGGTTTTTTACCATTGTTACCGTATTGCTACGAAAGCGAATTACTAGTAGACTGCCGCTGGTAGTACTACTAGCTAGTAGTAGTATCGTCGCGTACGGTACTACTGTACGCACCATACTTCAAAGTGGTTTTCGGGGCGTCCTCGACGATTGGTCGGGACACGCACTATCCTGACGGTCGCGTACTAGTCTAGTAGTAAGTCGTTGGTCTCCACCCGGACAAAAAAGCCTTGGAAAAAGCAATGAGAGCTCTACCACAGTACTTTGGATACGCTGGAGCTACTAGTTACTGCTCGGTCTGTTACCCACTCACATACCCAGTAGACCCGACATTTAACATTGTAGGACCAGCGTGTAAAAAAATTTGCTTCGAATACTACTCTCTTATAAGTGATTTTGACTTAACCGTTGTCTCCTATTCCATTTTTGTTTAGACGTAGGTGTGCGCGGTATTTACATGGCCCCCACCGACGTACGTCGTCGCGAACGTCGTTGCGCCAGTGGAGTAACAGTATGACTTCGTTGCAAACTGGGCACATTGCGGGAAACTGCCGACGCCGTCGTTGATGGACCATCCACACTCTGACTTCGCATCAACGACGCTTTCGTTGATGGAGCTGTTGATGTTTTGGGTGCCAACAGGGCTGCCGTTGCAGCCTGAATGGACTCTTTCGAAGTCGATCCAGTCGTCTGAGCTGTTTGGCTTTTGCTTTTGGCAAGACCCAAGCGACGCTGCTGCCAGACATCCGACTTCTTATTATTACTACTACTACTGCCAGCGGGAGCCATCGTGGAGGAAGTGAACCGTTCACTGGTACATCCCATGCCACCAAAGGCGTCTCCAAAGGCGTCTCCAAAATCAGCATCAAAGACACAATCATCTTCATCATCAGTATTATCTTGTTGTTGTTGATCTTCCAGATCGTCAAAAATTTGAAGATTGCGCATGAGAATATCGCGTCCAGTGGTGTTATTGGCACGACGTCCTCGTCGACCACGCGTTGGATCGCGCGTCACACGTCGCAATTCCATCTTACTACCGGGCGTGCCATCGGAGGACATGGTACTTCCCGGTGTACTACTGCCTTCGGTCGTGCCATTACTGTCTTGGCTGAGACTAGCAACGGAAGACTTTCCCAGGGATCGTGATCGATCTTGCAGTCGTGATCGTCGAGGGGTCGTAGGAGCTACAGCTTCCGCAACAACCGCAGCAACAGAAGGTGTACTGGAATCTGTACTCCGTCGTCCTCGATTACTGCGACGACTGGAGGAGCCCATGCTACAACTATTTTCCGCGAAAGCAGATCTTCGACCGCTGCGACTACTCCTGTTGGTACTGGCAGTACCAGCCGATCCGAACGTCCGTTCACTACGTATGGATCCTTTTTTTGAATTGGCAGAAATGCGCCGCCTTGCAAGGGTCGATGTCAGCTGTTGCTCTTCTGCTGTTGTATTGCTGCTGGTGGTGGTCTTACAAACGCTGCGCTTTTTCTTTTTGGAACTAGCAATGGCGACCGCCAGCTCCGCGTCGTCTTCCGCCGCATCAGCTGCTCCCGTGTCACCAATCAAATGATCCAACGACAAAAGTGACTTCTTGCTGCCATCTAGTAGACAGCTGTTGTGGTTGTTACTGCTGCTACTATTGAGACGAAAGTTGCTACTGCTGCTCAATTCATCTTCGCGAGAGGACATGGAAGCTGTTTCAGTGGTCATACTACACTCGGCTTGGTGGTCGTGATTATGTTTGATATTGTTGGTACTAGTACTTCTATTGTTGTTGGTGCTTTTGCTGTGAGTTGGGTGAAGGGCTGCCATGAGAAGCTCTTGTTCATAATCGTCGCCGGCTTCGAATTCATCTCCTCCGTGACGAGTACTACAGCTAGCATCATCATCGTAGTCATCATCAAATTCGTTATCAATGTCACTGTCGCTAATAATGCTATCATCCATGGCCATTTCGCAAGCATTCGGAGTCTGCTTAGCTTCTACTAAGGATTCTTCTTGTCGTTGTTGTTGCTGCTGTTTGTAGGCCATTACCATTTTCTGCTGGCCGCTTCCTTTTAAATTCTTGACAATATCTTGATGAGATTTTGTTTGGCCAATCATGGCGCGATGCATTACGGCAACATCTTTGAGCGCCCACAAACGATCCGCTTCCGTTTGGGAGGCTGGATGGTTGGTCATGATGGGGCAGCTGAAAACTTGTAGAGGCAATTGCAACTCTTGTCGGCTTGCGAATTAGTCCTACTACTTCTATTGTAACGTTCGTGTATCTTCTTTGGGAGGCTATGCACTTCTTCTCTTTGTTAAAATCCACGAAGTAGCTGTACTACCAGGTAGTCTTGCTAGTAGTAGTTGGAGTTGTAGTTGTAGTAAAGAAAGTTTAAAGGACTCGATTCTTCAACTACTATGGTATCGCCCTGCAGGAAATCAAGAAAGTGATGTAGGAAATCAAGAACGTGATATTCATTGGAAGAACTTCTTTACTATTTGTAAAATAGTACGAATCGGGAAAGACAGAGTTCCCGCGAAGGCCTTGCCCCAGTGTCATGGTCATTCGGATGCAGCCTTCAGTCGTCATTACTTAATGCCTAAATAAGATTAAATACGAATGATTGCCTCATACCGGACTGCATTGACCACTCTGTTCAAACTTTGTTAAGTAATTAGATTCCACGATCACGCCCCACCAGTACTAGTATGTACTACTAGGTAGTACTACTACTAGTAGGGTCTACCACTAACAGGTACTAGACAAGATGATTGCACTGGCTAGTAAGGTACCAGCAACTCTTTTCCTTCCAGTGGCCACAACATCGAAAAACATGCTGGCCAAATTGGTCTCCTGGATCAGTTGCACTAGTCTACTAGAGGTCTACTAGTCTACTCTACTAGCTAGAGTAGCTATGGTACTACCTACCTGGTATTCTATTTTACAGCAGTAGGTACTACTACTTCTACTAGCTACATGTATTTCTCTACTACTACCTGGTAACAGACGCTACCAGGGGGCGGGTACTCCTTCTACTACTACTAGCTAGAAGCTAGCCATTGTATTCCGAAAACTCGAAATTATATTAGTCTGGTTGCCGCGTTGTCAAGGCGAAAGGCAACGTCGTCCCTCGAAACTACCTATTGTATCAGGTTCACTACTACTAGTACTAGACTAGTAGCTAGCCTTCGTTTATAAGTTATGGTAATAGTAGAGTCATCTAAATCGTTGGAAAAAAAACAGTGTGGCTATGCTTATGCTTAGTTGGAAACAACGCCAGAGCGAAGCCTATTCAACGTCGGAGGGCGCAGCGCAAACATCGTCCCTTCTTTGCCAACTATTTAAATGCTTGTGTCGTCTCGTTTTGGTGCCTTCAATTCATGAACAGAGAAAGCTTCTGAAATTGATGAGGATACGTAGCTAAGAGTGCAATATTAGCTACTACTGCAACATCTATAATTGACAGGGAACACAACAATGGCACTAACAGGGTGCCGCCATCGGCGCCCAAAAAAAGGGGTGACAACATTGTTGCCGGGCATCATCCATGAAGGACGTCCGGTTAAATTAGGTGACTTCTGGCGCACGCTTTTCTATTTGCACCGTAGATACTACGACTAGCTACTAGTGGTAGTCTACTACTACCTGAGGTAGTACGAAAAAACTACTGCTACTAGTACCTGGTAGTAGACGTACTACAGTAGCTAAAAACGTTAGGGACAGGGATAGTCTAGATAAAGAGCAACTTTGCGTGTCCATAAAGCGCAGAAGCTACTTTCCCGTGGCCATTGGCAGAATCAATCATCAAAGTAATTTAAAAACACCATGGCGAGAATTTCTGCAGACTACGGAGTTCAGCAGTGCTCAAGCCCTTGGAGTATTTCCATGAAAGAAAGTATTAGCACACCTAGGTACAAATTCGATTTGGAGACTAGCTGCGTTTCCTATTTTTCGGTGACTTGCTCCGGGTCTTCTTCGTGTGACCGTTGATTGCTTCATGTGTACGGTGTTCTTTCCTATCGTTAATGGCCGAGAATGCATATGGTGATGACGTCAGCCCTTCACCCTTCCTGGATCGTTCTTTTGTGGCTTTGTTTGCTGCTTCCTCAAATTCACGAAGTTCATTCTCGTCGCCGTGATTGGATACTTTCGGAACTGAGAGCTTTGGTCGAATGGTCTTGCTCTTTGACTCATTGTTGATCCGGCGACCACCAGCAGGAGATTTTGATCGCTCCTGATTTTGAAAACTACTAGGCAGATTTTCGTTCTTACCGCCGTCGCGCATACGAACCGGGACCGGGGATTTAGATCGTCCTAAGCGAGACGACACTGCACTTGTAGTCATCTTTGTAACATCAATCACCTTGTCGGACGCGTGAGCAGTTGCTTCAATGGCCATTTCCGTGGCTTCGTGGGCGGCTTGACCTACAGCATTAAAACCCTTCAAAACATTTCGTTTCGTTTGGCCGGCAACATGCTTGGCGGCATTGAAATCCAAGAGTTTTTTTGGTTCAAACTGCATCCATGTCCGTTTTTGCTTCCGAGCCTTTTCCAATTTTTCGTACTCCTCCCCACCAGTGGCTTCCTTTTCCAGAGTTTCTTTGAGGGTATCGGTGTTGTAGAAACTTTGAACTGACTGTCTAGGCATGGGACGAGGTCTCGTAGTAGGAATCGGTTTGTTTTGCTTTATCTTCTCTGTTGATACAGACGTGTCAAAGTTACCTTCAATTTCTTGCTCCGTGGAGCCAGGCTTTAAAATGTAGGGCAGATCTGCAATTGTTCCTGAGTAGCAACAATCGACTAACATGGTTGTGAAGACACCCCCTGCCATGGCCTTGATGAGATTCTACGGCGAGCAAACAGGAAGGGATGGATTAGCTACCCTTCACATATGGAAGCAGCAGTCTCTTTTTATAAGTCCATGCAATGAACAGATTTTACCTTGAGGATTTTATCATCCATAATGCAGCCGTTCTGTTTCCAATCGCTTGGCATGATGTATAAATTGGTATCAGATCGGTTACCGTGTCCCGAGAACTGGATGAAGTTGACATCGCCTGGTTTCGACTCTTTAATGAGTTTGGCAAATCCGTCCACAATATTTTTCTTGGTTGGTTGTCTGTTCAATGGAACTTTGATACTTTCTTCCAACGACACAATGTTTTCTTCCTGAAAACCACAGTGGGTAACTAGAAAACGATGAATGTTGTGAACATCATTCAAAGCAGCCTTCAATAGGTTTTCTCCGCCTGACACACATCCAATCAAAAGTGCCCGTCGCTTGCCATGAACATAATTAGGAGGAACAATTTGGTAGGGAGCATATACGCCTTCGTCAAATCTAGGTGGCCCTAGAGGTCGACTGGCCGAAATTGTAGGATTAGCATCCAGGCGGGAACATGTTTTGATCCGCTGTTGAATTTCCTGCAGGATATCTAGGGCACTCCAGGGCGTGTGGTGATGCTCAGTACTGTCGTCGTTGCCGTTCGCCACCGCACCACGGGCAACCATTGCCTTTGGGTTTTCGTACATTAGCTGAAGCAAGGCACACGTGGCAACACTTCCCGCCAGTTCTGAATTGGACCACCTGGGACGACCATCTGGTGGTTTCAGGTGGTAATGATCCATCGCATAATAGTCTTCTTGCGCCTCTGAAACATCATCTTGACTGGCAATCAACACAAATTCGGATGGAATACAGCGTTTTACAGCGATTAAAAACTCACCGTCATCGTCGTGCTCTTTGATTGCCTGTACGAATATGTTTTGTAGAGATTAAGAAGGCACTGCAAGCCGTGAGTAGACTGAAGCAAGCAAGCAATCCGTCGCAATAATGTGTTGGTGCCGATCATTGCCGATCGGCAAGCTAGCAACTAGCGATTGCCGCCTACCTGAAGTGGAAGATTTCCATAGCCATGTTCCAACAGATTCGGAGGCCGACTTAAAGTAGGAGGCCGCGTAACTGACACTGGCACAGATTTGGCCTGAAGGGCTGGAGAGTGGGATCTTCCTCGTCGCTCACCACTGTTTCTTGAAGCAGCAGCAGGCGGCGGCCGTCGTCCTCGACTAGTAGTAGTTGTTGCTGTGGCATTATTTTCGGCAGAACCACCACCTCTTCTTGAACGTGGACCAGGAGACAAGGACCGTGCCTTGCTATGCTCTGTCATGGATTCTTGTCCATTGAATGCTGCTTAAGACATAATCAATTCTTTGCAGAAGAGTGGATCACACAAGCAAATCCTCTGTTCATCATTAGCTACAGTACGGTACTACTACCACTAGTCTGCTGGCTGCCCCAGGACTAGACTAGTACTACTATTAAATCGTTCTGATGATGACCCGCTCTACTACCTACTACTGCCTACTACTACTAGACTACTACTGTACTACTAGACTACTACCATTCTTAGTAATTCTTGTTTGGATTTGATTCAGAATGACTTAACGTAAAAGGTTCGAGATAAAACGCATTCTCGGGATATCTCAGGCCCTAATAATTCAAAATCCTACCTTTATTGGCACTGTGTCGAATCAAACCAACGTTCAAAAAGCAATAAGTAGTCTACTACTACTACTAGCTAGTAGACACTATTATTGCTGCATATTGCTACTAGCTAGCTGGCGGTAGACTACTACTAGGACTAGCTAGCTACTAGCTAGTACTAGCTAGAGTAGTACAGTAGTACTCATTACAGCACCAGTCTTCCATTTGAAACTCAAAACTTTCTATAAACAGACCAATCTTTGCTTGAAGAATAGGCGAGACTGCAGAAACTGACTGTATGTCCTACCAGTGGGTAAGATTTAGTTCGTTGTCGCCGACGACCTTGTAAAGCAATCTTTTGCTTAAAATGCTGTACCTTGTTTTTCCTTTCTTCCTGCCATTCACCACCACCACCACCACAGAACAATGCCTGCACCTGCACCTTCCCTTTACAGCCAGAAGGACTGGAAATTGGATCCCGTGGCAATCCGACGTCGCGCCAAGGATATTCCGGGAGTTGAACTACTTCCTTCTCACACAGAGCACGTTGTCTCGTTCCTTGCTGGACTTGACGAACATCTTCCTCCTCCACCACCACCACCGCACAACAGCAACAACAACAGCAGCAGCAGCAGCAGCAGCAATAATAAACACCAGAACAACTACCACTCTTCCGAGACTGCTGCCAACAATCTAGCGCGCATTAATGTGTTTGTTGATACTGGTACCGTATCGACCTGTCGTGTACTGCAGGGAATTCCACGAGAGTCCTTTCGACGGAACGTGAGTTCGCTCGATGTCGTTGAGCGCTTGCTTCGGCATCCACCAAATTTGATACAAATAAACGACTCGTTGGTGGGAACAACGGATTCGTCCACCACTATTCTAGCAGCAAGCAAACCACAACGAAAACAACAACAGCAACAATCATCCACGAGTACCACTGATTATGCTCCAGTTCCCACAAAATCCCTCCAAGAATACATTGAATTGGCAGAAGTCGGACTATGCATTTTGAATGGTGAAAAGGAAAAATTAGAACACCACTTATTGTTTCTGGAAGATGAAGCACAGCAACAACAGAGAGCCTCTGACTATCCTTTGGCGAAGAATGATTACGATCATGATGAAAATAATAACAATAGTAGTAGTGGTGGTGATGAGGGCATGGAATTTCAGTTCAGTTTGCCTGCATCGGCCATGAAGCACGTGGAACAGTGCCTGCAGGATATTTCGCGCATGGACAAGCTGGTGCGTGGGGTTGCCACTAACGGCAGGGGTACAATTTTCTTGTACGGCAACGGGGGCGTGGCCTACACGCCCAATATTCCCAAGCACCTGTACCAGAAATTAAAGGTCATGCGGAACAGTCCCATTTCCTCGCGGCCTTCCTACGTCTCACTGGGGACCCGTGATCGGTACTTTGTAGCCTTTAACGATCAAACGATCGATTGGAAGGGACCCAAAGCGCTCGACAAGATACTGAAAAGTCTTCCTACGAGACAACAACAGAACCAAGTAGTAGCACCTCGATCTGTTGCGTTTGGGGCAACATACGACACTTTCTTTGTCGTTTTTGGTGATGGTTCATGGAAGGCCCACGGCAAATCCGTTCCTCGAGCCCTTTTGGACAAGCTCGAAGAACGTCGTCTCAAGGCTAGTACAAGTATCAGTGGACATAAAATTGCTCGTGGGGGCAATGATTTGGTCTGCGTCAACCTCGGACCGAGCGGTGAATGGTTCTTGCGAGTGGAGAATGGCAGAATGTGGTTCGGCGGCATTAGCGAGGATTTGGACGTTGTAACACACGACATTTTGCAAGCTGGCAGCTTTTTGCATTTTATTGATTTTGGAGGTATGCGATTAATTCGTGTGTGTGTGTGTAATTGTAATTGTAATTTTTTGAAAGAAGATGATTGTCAAGCTTGATATTTATCTCATTGGTTATCATTCCCTCGATCACTTTTGCTTTTACAGAGGACGGCAGCTATTTTTTGAGCCACGATTCCTAGAAAAGAACCACTCTATTTGCGAAGGTACAGCAAAGAATTTTAATCCACTCTTGGTGCAGAGGTAGATTCTGGAAGTAGTAATATTATTTTATAAGCACAATACCTTCTTTGAAATCGGGTTGTTATAATATGGAAATTTTATTGTAGGGAGACGTCCTTCTCTCAAAGAAAATCGACTCTTCGCTGTTTTCTCTTGTGGCCGATGGATCTCTGGGTGTTTGAACCATTCGCACAGGCGATCCTTGCCATGAGAGCGGAAGCACAATAGGAGTTCTTATTCTCAATTGGCTGCGGTCGTGCAATTTCTTCCCCCACTTTTGGCGGTTGTCGTGAAGGACTTTCCCAAGAGGAATTCGGAACTTGTGCGCTATATCAGCAATTCTTTCATTGCAGCATGCAAAGTACAAAACTCGGTTATCCTGAAACACGCAAGTGCCGGGTACGATCGTTCTGTACCTTACATCGGATGTGGTTGGCAAGTTGGTGACATCCGTCGCTGGTTCATATGGGTCTGGACAACGTGCAGCATCCAGGGAGGCAACTATATTGTTCCCCGCCTTGACTCCACCTTTGGTAAGATCAACCTGAGCGCCCCTCCATTGTATCGGTAGGACAATAGGAGTCTTGGAATAGAGTTTATCGTAGATCATTAGAGTTTCGTACGACTTTCGGTTGTCATAGAGAACTTTTCCTACCGGTATATTGGCCTTCTTGGCAATCATGGCGGGTGTCTCGTTGTTGAGCGCAAAATATAAAATCCTCTTTGATTCAATCCTGAATGTTCCTGGTTGGATTGCGGCTACATCATTAATGAGAGGTAAGTTTGAGACATCAGTTGGTGGGCCATATGTGGTGTGATCATCTTCGCTTCTACCATCTACATTGGCACATTCCTCTTTGATAGTCCGTTTAGCTAGGTTCGATTTTTCCTTTGTTCTCTCGGGCGTTTTCTTGGTCGATGCTTCCCTGGTATCTCTTGTCCTACCCTTTGTTGTCGACTGCTCTTTGACTCTTCCGGTCTGCCTTGCTGCTTCTCTTGGTTTTGGAGTTTTCAATTCCGCCTGCCTTTTCTTGTGCATCAATTTCGTATTGGCTCGCATAGCCTCGTACTTGGTAGCTCGGTTTTCTGTCGCAGGAAGCAATTCTGATGTGAAAATAGTCTTCTTACTCCGGTAGTTAGTGTAGGATATCTGGCATTTTCCTTCATGCTTGCTTCTTGTACAAAAATTAAGGAGTGTCACTGGATATTCGACCCCCTGAACTCTGTGGTAGTATGAACCACCCACAACAGGATTCCTAACAATTTGTTCTTTTCCTCTTCTTGCAGGAAGCAATTCTGATGTAAAAATATACTTCTTGCTCTGATCATTAGTGTATGATATTTGGCATTTTCCTTCATCTTTGCTTCTGGCACAAAAATTAAGGAGTTTTACTGGATATTCAACTCCCCGAACTATGTGGTAGTATGAACCACCCACAACAGGATTCCTAACAATTTGTTCTTCTCCTCTTCTTGCAGGAAGCAATTCCGATGTAAAAATATACTTCTTACTCTGAGAGTTAGTGTAGGATATCTGGCATTTTCCTTCATACTTACTGCTCGCACAAAAGTTAAGGAGTTTTACTGGATATACAACCCCCTTAACTTTGTGGTAGTACAAGCCACCAACAACAGGATTCCTTACAAAATGATCCTTGTCTCTCCCTCCTGCTCCATCTCCTTCTTCCTGCTCCTCTTCCTCCATTCTCTGGAGCTTTGGTACGGCCACAGTTTCAAAAAAGCGCTGTCTTTTCGCGGTGTATGGTAGAAGCTGATTGATGTGTACTATTTCTTCGTCGGGATATCCTATCCATTGAACTCGACGAAGATTAGTGTTGGCTTCCGTAGAAACGTCTTCCACAACTTCCACGGGATATTCGATCATGTCACCTTCGTTGAGAACAAACCATTTGGTCCCCACCACGGCAACAACAGTATCATCCGATGAATCGTCGTCGTCTTGTACGTCGTTCTCGTTGACACTTTCTTCGTCGTCATTCTTGGTGTTAGAATTGGCATTTTCAACGAAAAAATTATGAATCTTTTCCCAAGCATTTTTTCGATCTGGTTTTAATTTTCCTCTACTGTACACCGAACGCTGCTTCTGAACCCAATTGCACTGTAAGGAAGAGATGGGGGGGGAGGGGGGGGGGGGGGGGGGGGGGGGGGAGAGAATTGTTTGAGCACCAAAACGACACAAGAAAAGTTGCAAGATCGATCGCGGTTTTCCCCTTCTTGTTCTACTTTATTGGTGTCCAGGATATTTGTACTGTGTTACTGTACTAGTGTAAACGTACCAAGTAATGGCCATGTTTTAGTCGCGACATTTTGACAGGACCATCATTGTTGTTGCTGTTGTTGTCGTCGTCGTCATTGTACGCTTCGCAGATCCGCTTAACTTTTTGGTAATTTTCGTACCATTTTTTATTCGCGTGCAAAATATGTTTTGTCGTATGTTTCATCATCGTCGACTTGTTACCATCATCATCGTCGTCGTCGTTATCATCATCGTCGTTATCATCATCGTCGTTATCATCATCATCATCATCATCATCATCATCATCATTGTTATCAAGATTGGACTTTGATCTCTTCTTCTTGCTGTTGTTGTTGTTGGTAGTGGGGCAAGCTTTACGCTTGTATCCTGCTGATGAATTCAAATTAGCAATTCTACTGGAAATTCTCCTCCTAGCTGTAGCAGCAGCAGCAGTAGCAGCAGTAGGAGGAGCAGCTGGTGATGGTGTTACTGTGATTGCACGTTTTAGTACATTTTCATTTTCATTTCCATCATCATCGCTATCATTATAATGGCCCATGCTCCTGTCGTCGTCATTGTCATCGTCATCGTCATCATTTTCTTTCCCGTTTACCAATAATTCGTTACCAGCCTGATCCTGTTCCGTTGTCAACAGAGAATGCTGACTAGCAATTGAATCTAAAAAAATACTGGCGGCTGGTGGATCATTTGGCTGTAACTGTTGTTGGTGATGTTGCTGCTGTTGTTGTTGTTGTTGTTGTGCTGCTGCTGCTGCTGCTGCAGTTCGCATAGTTGGAGTTTGAAATACAATCCAATCACCTTTTTCAATCTCTTCAGCTTCTTCAATAATGTGTAAAATTCCATCGTTGGTTTTCAAAAAGAATTGCCATTCCTCTTGTTGTTGTTGTTGTTGTTGTTGTAGTGATGGTGGTTGTTGCAATTGAAATTTACGACTTATCGTCTGTACAAGATCAGTCAAATTGTTGGTCCCATCTTGTACAAAAACAATCGTTTTGGAATAATCCATTCTGTCACGGGGACTCACAAAGATGCGAATTTTGTTGCTCATAATTCGTACTGTATTGTTCTTGTATCTTGTATTAGTATTGGTTGGTGTTGTTGCTGCGAATCAGCCTAGCTACTACTCGTAGCTGGTGCTACTACCTATTAGACCGCTATGGGGGTGATAACTGATACTGCTGCTGCGTGCTAAGCAATACGATAATACGATGATGAGGAATGAGGACTACTAATGCTGAGAGTTGTGTGAGAGAAAACCTTTTTTTTGTTGCCGTTACCGCTTCTACTGCTGCTGCTGCTGCTGCTGCTGCCGCCGCTTCTACCGTTGCTGCTATGTTTTACCACTGTATTATTAATTTTAGAAAGATACGGCTTCTAGTAGTAGTAAAAACCGCACTTTTCAATGCGTTGAATAGGTTTTTGATCGAATGTGCGAGGGCCTGGCCTGGTTGGCTTTGCACTACTACTAGTACTCTACTCTAGTAGACCAGCTAGAGTAGTCTAGTTGTACGCGTAGTAGATACTCCGTATCTTTTGCAATTTTATTAAGGTTAGTAGTACCATTTAAGAGTTGAGTTAATACTCTACCAATGATTACCACCGGCTACTGGTCGTGTGGTAAAACTACGTGGTAGACTAAAGTAAAAGTACCAGGTAGTACAGTAGCTATACTTTACAAGCTGAAGAACAGTAATATGAAGGTCTACTCGAGTACGAGTAGGATGATAGGTCTCACCACACTCGACTTGCTTCTATTATAAGTCCGCCCTTTTAAACGCTATTATTAGAGCAGTATTTTATACAAAGTTCCAAAAACGCAGAGAATTCATGCAGAAATGCATATATTAATGCATGATATTTGTGTTAGATTATGCAGCATGACGAAAGTTTCGGACCGTATCGACAAAGAACTTGGCGTTTTCTTCGGACGTCGTGGCTTCAATGCCGTGTCCTAGGTTCATGACGTGACCTGTTGGTCCAGCCTTTTTCAAAATTTCTTCGGTTCGTTCCTTGATGGTTTCGTGACTTCCGTACAGAATACCGGGGTCCAAGTTACCCTGGACTCCTCCCGGTCCTTTCAAACCGGCACTCTGTCGCCCGGCTGCAATTCGTTCCCGACCTTCGGCCATATCGACAGTCCAATCCAACGATACAACATCGACACCTGTGGCAGCCATGCGTTCGATCAGTGCACCAGAATGCTTTATGTAAATAACAGTGGGAACATCGGGATATTCCTTCTTGATCTTGTCCAAAACAATCTTTTGGTAAGGAGCGGCAAAGGTATCATAATCTCTGGCCGACAGTTCTCCTGCCCAAGAATCGAAAATCTGAATCAATTGGGCACCATTTTCAATCTGATAACAGGCGTATTCGCCCAAGTTGTCTGCCAGTTGTTTCAGCATGGCGTGCAAGAGATCCGGTTCCGTCCACGCCATTTTCTTGATTTCCATGTAATCACGAGTAGTCTTTCCTTCTACCAGGTACGTGGCCAAGGTGTACGGGCATCCCACAAATCCCAAAACGGCATCCTCCGGAGAAACTTCCTTTCGCAGAGTACGCAGTGCTTCGCCCACAAAAGGACAGGAACTATCGGGATCAATTGGCGTTAACTAAACCAAACCAAAAAGTATTGTTGAATATGCAAAATATGGATGGATGGTTCAATATGATGGTGGGGCGATCATTCAAATTCAAATCAATTCAATATGTTGAGAGACAGGATGAAAAGAAAAATGGAGACAACCAGTTGAGCATACTGGGGACAATACTAAGTATATGTAATAGGCATGATAAAACACAAAACCCGAATGCCATGTAACCCCCCCAAACCCAAACAGGAACGCAAAAAAAAAAACGTACATTCTTTAGCTCTTCCCAACTGCGAATGGTAGGCATGACGGGTCCTAATTTTTCATCAATGGTAAAGTCCATACCCATACCAAGAAAGGGCGTCAAAATATCGGAAAATAAAATACATCCATCGGTCTTGTACTCTTGGTAGGGTAGCAATGAAATTTCCACGGCTACTTCCGGAATTTCCGATCGCTGACGAAAGGTGGTGTGTTTCTTGCAAAGATCGCGATAAACTTTCATGTGACGACCAGCCTGTCGCATCATCCAAACGGGCACCCGTTCTGTTGTTTCGCCCTTGGCAGCACGAATCAATAGTGGATCTTGTGTCCCACTGCCACTACTGCTGTTTTCCGATGCTTTGGCATCGGTCACGGCACTGAACAAATGAGAATCGTAGGGATTAGCATTGTAATTCTTACTATTGACATTTGCATTGCCTTTTGGGGAGGAAGGAGAAAAGGCGGCAACACTACCAGCCGCCGCAAGGGATAGGCATAAGAGGGTGCTGGAAATTTTCATTGCGTTTTGAATTGGTATTGTTGGCAGTGGTGGTATGCTGGAAGAAAATTACTCGAGTAAAAGATTAGAATAAAATACCAATGAAGACAGATGATGATGATGATAATAATGAAGTCAACTCTACTGGAAGCAAGTAGATATCCAAATTGAGCTCAAGTTCAAGTCGGTTTCACAAATCAAAACTGATGAGCGCCGATTCATTAATCGTCTCCATTCATTAACAGCAGTCTCCGCGTGTAGCCTACTCTACTACTACCAGTACTACTCTGTAGAGTACCAGGTAGCTACTACTGTACTAGTAGACGAGTAGAAAAGAAAACTCCTACGAGCTCTAAAAAAATAATAATAAAATCCATGTCAAAGTAACGCCAACTCTATGAATTGCATATCTGGCCATCGTCCGTCCTATTATTACCTCATCATCAGGATGACGAAGGAAGCGAGCAAAATCAAATCCTTGTTGCAACGCTCTCTCTCTCTCTCCTTTTGTTGTTGTTTCTCGTCGTGGATATCGTCGATAATAATAGATACGAGTGCGTTTATTGTACGAGTAAGTTCTTGCTAATAAAGAGCTTTGATACTATTTACTTTGCCAATGTGAGTGTTTATTAAGATGTGGACAACGTAATAAAGGATGCACTTGTCACTCCAAAGATATACCCGCCCGCTGCTGTGGAGTTTTTACTCCAGTCGCCAATCGGGGGTTTATTAGTAGCTGTGTAGAGCACCGTAGTGTTTCTACGGAGGATTTTTTTTTTAAGTCCAGAGTCGTTGGCTCTTTGAAGATGCCGAGAAATGAGAAATCATTCATCATTCTATTAAGATATTAGACATTGTTTCTCATCCTACTATTTCGATTTGACACTTCAATTAGCAGAAATACACATCAATACATCAATTTTATTACTACAATGTTTCGATACGGACTTCAACGTACTCTCCAGCAAAGCAACTTGTCCGCAGCTGCTGCTGTACGAACCTTTGCGGCGGAGGCGAATCATCAGCCCGTCATCAAGGTTCACGGTCTCGCAGCTCGGTATGCTAATGCCACGTACACCGCCGCTTCCAAGGCCGGTGAACTGCAAAAGGTCGAATCTGAACTATTGGCTCTGCAAGAGACGGCTGCCAAATCGGCCGAATTCCGAGCCTTCCTCGAAAATCCTTTGATCCCGCGGTCGCAAAAGGCCACCGAAGTAGAAAAAATGACCAAGGGAAAATTCTCTACTTTGACCACCAACCTCTTGACGACATTGGCTGGTAATGCCCGCTTGAGCGAATTGACCAAGGTTACGGCCACCTTTGAACGTTTGATGCGTGCCAAGCGCGGTGAAGTCGATGCTGTCCTCATTACAGCAGAAGCACTCACGGATGCCCAGGCCAAGAAAATTTCCGAAGCTGTCATGAAGGGACGTACCGGCGAGAGTGGTGGAAAGATGGTCCTGAAGACCAAGGTCGATCCATCCATTTTGGGTGGATTGCAAGTGCTAATTGGAGATGAATTTTTGGATCTGTCCGTCAAGAACCGAGTGGAGGAGATTGCACGTATGCCTACGGTCTAAACGTTGTTCGAATGATCGATGATGATATAGTTGAACTGTAACTACAGTCCTTTAATTCTAGATTTTTTTGGTGAACCAACGTTTTCTAGAGTAGTTGTTGTGTATCGGAAAAATTATGTGGGGACCACATCATAATGAATTCAAGTTCTTTCACTTTGCAATGTTTTAGCAGCGACGCGAAAGACTTGCTCCGCACCGACCCAGACTCAATACATCTAGCTGCTAGCTTTTTTGCGTGCGATAAGTAATTGGTTGAATAGGAACTGAAAGGTAGCGCTAGGAAAATCTAGCTAGACTCAAACGCATCTGTACCAGAAGAATGAAACAACATTATCTTTATATATGTTCTCGAGTAATTATTTTGTTTGTTTCCGAAGAAGTGCATCGATCATTTCCAATTTCTCCTCATGAAATTTAAATCCTCGTAGCAAGTCTCTCTCCCACTACCGACCAATGCGGTGCCTTGCACCAGCAGCGCTACGTCCATTACAGAAGAGACGCCCTATTCTCTGTCCAATTGTAATAATGTGTTTTTTCTAATCTTTTTTTTTAACTATTCGGGACAAAATTAATATTTTAGTTTGCTCACTGGCATCCATCAATACAGTGGTGGAAATTTGTATAATCTATACTCATTCATCATCCGTTTTTTAACAGCGGAGTAGTTAGCATTGGCTTTCTGACTGCGGTGGTATGTGTGCCTCATTCTGTCAAACTACTTTGAATCTCTCAAGAATTTATACAACGCAGCATATGTGTTTTAAAACAAAGATGAGTATTGTCTTTGTCTTTGTTGCTTGCTGTGGTACATACACACTAGAGTATAGCTTTCTTTTCGTGACGATGCAAAAATGCTGTTCCCACAAAGATAAATAATAGGATTATGATTGCCTTTTGGAATCCTTGTTTCTTTCGTCTTTCATAGTAGTATCATTGTCGTCATTGGTATTAGTATTAGTATTCTCTGGTGGTATGGCAGGTACTTCGGTTGACCCCGTCTTTTGTTGTTGTTCGGCAATGTACTGCTGCAGCAATTCATTGGCACGATAAAATTTCGATTGCAAATAAAAGCTTCCACCCTTGGACACGTCGTTCGCTGCCATGTACTTTTCAAATTGCTGTATCAATCGTTGAAGGCATAGATGATTGTGGATTGTGGTATATCCACATGTGTTCGGTTAAGGTACATTATAATTATGGAGTTGGTACCAAAAGAGGAAATCAAGTCATGTTAGAAGGAAAAAAAACAGAAACACAAAACCCAAAAGACCTTCCAACCCGAAATCAATGATCAATGATCAATGATCAATGCAATCCAACAGAACAGCGACGATCAATTCCGTTCAGTTGCTTCCAAAAAGAACACCCATCACATGTTCCAGCAAGCAATTCCAATTATTAATTACCTTCGATACATCTTCTGGAGTTAATGTCTTTCTTTCGGCTAAATTCAATATTTGGAGGGATTCGTTGTGACTGATGGTTTTTCCAAATATGGGTGCCTTGGCTGCAGCATCGGCTGCAGCAGCTCCTCCTGCCTTTCGTGCATTCTGTAAGGCCTGTCCGTACGCTTTGGGAATGGCTCGTGCCAAAAGACCAATCACCGGAACCACAATTTGTGCCAAGAGTCTTACCAACGGACCCACAGCCATTTTGATTGTATTGTAATGATGATTATTATTATTTTGTGTTGTAGTTTGTAGTTTGTAGTTTGTAGTAGTAGTAATCGTTTATGCGTAAAGAAAAATGAGTATCAACGTCTGTGTTGTAGGAGTTGCTAGAGAGCAAAGAAGTGGATATCAGGGAAACTACGAACGTGAAACAAGTGGATGGATGATAGGGAGATTGTTTGAATCGGTCGTGCAGTCGACTTACTGTATTATTGTGTGTTTGCTTGGACTTTTTTTTGTTTTCACGTTTGATTATTAGATGTGCTGGTGCGTAAGAAAAAAGGAAGGACGAAAACGAAAACAAGTTCAGTGGTTGGAGACAATCCATTCACGTTCATGAATGAAAGGGCAGAGTACTACCTGGTAATAATTTAGAACACCAGCCATGAAGGTGTGAAAATCAAGGGATTGAATGCATGCGAAAGAATTGTATCTTTCTTCAGCACCAAGATGAGAACGTTTCTATCACTCCGTTACTAGTATTATTGCAACCTCCACAAAAGTAGAGTAACTGAGATAATAATATCGACTAATAATAACAATCATCATCATCTACTCTGCTCTTTCAAAAGAAGCAAGCAAAAGCGATGACAGATAATAATTTAAATTCCAGCCACCAACCAAAGCCACTGCATACTACTGAATCTGAATCTTCTTCTTCTCCCCCCGCAAAGGGCAAGGTTAACATTCGACACTATGGTACTAGTAGTAGTCTTTTGGGACCTTCCGCCAACCAGAATTACCAAAGTAGTATGAAAATGTGGCCCGATGAAACGCAGGATGGATACAATATCGTGGACATGCTCAAAGCAGAGGGAATGGAACTTGGTGTCAAAGTCACAGAAAGCCAGGATGCAACTACTTTTTGGCAAGCAGCCATTCGATGGGCTTTACTGAAAAAGTATGGATATCTCAAACAGGACAACAACAACGACACCAAATCTGATCGTTTCCAACAACAACAACACCTTTTCAATCTAGATCTGAACGTCGAGGCCATTGCAAATCTCTGGAATGAAGTGTGCGACCTTGCCGCTGTCGCATCGAACAACAATAACGATGAAAATGAAAATGAAAATAAAGACAATGACCTGTTGGAATTTATCAGAATGGGAGGATTGTCCAATCATCGTAGTATGCAGTGGTCCGTATTGGATTGTGGTCCGGCGTGCCAATTTCAGTTGCACGCACATCCTAATCTCGAAGTTATTTACTGCATCAAAGGAGAATTGCACGAAATACGGTTGGATGGAAAACCCCTGACCAAATCGTTCGAACAAGAACAACAAGGAATAGTAATTGACAGTGACGGTAACCAAAGCAACAAAAACGAAAGCAACAAGAAGACTACTACTGCCACTGCCACTACCACTACCACCAAGCTTCAAGGTCCCGATTTATCCCACTTGCAACGATCCTGGAAATTCTACACGCTTCATCAGGGAGAATTTTTGGTCAACGAAGTGGGTAGCATTCACAAGTCCTTTTCGGCCACCAATGGGAACGGTTGCTTATTATTGGTATTGTGGGGTGGAAGTCACGCCGATATTACCAAGGACAAGGAACCAAATTCCGTAAATGTTCAACAGGCCTTGGAGAGTATGGATCAAAGATTGTCGTCTTCGTCCTGTGATTGTGTAAACAATGGGAGCTCATCATTGACTCTTGTTGGCGAAACATTCTTGCCAGACTCGGAACGTAGCAGTACCACCAACTGCTGAGCATCTGCCAGTTAGTAGTGTAATTATTAGTACTCACTACTAGTAGTAGACCTGATATTTTAAAAAAATGTATCAGATGTAACAAGTAAAAGCGGGTTTTCAAATGACTTGATCTATTATTAAGACAAGACTTGTATGATGTATAGTAGTATGCGTTTATTTTTTCGGTCCGCGAAAGCCGCGGAAGAATCCTCCTATGCCCCCAACTCCTTCCTTGGCCTGTTCCTTGGCGTGCGCTGCTACTTCCTTGCTGATCTCTTCGGCCGCTTTCGCTCCCTTGACGCCATATCCAAATCCGGTACTCATGACATTCTTGAAGCGTTGCGCCGGTTTGGCCAAGGCAGAACCAACACTTGCAGCCACGGTGGACTTGCGGTTACGATCGCTCCAGGCGGAAATGCCCGGCAGGGCATGCAAGCGGAGGACTCCATTGGAACAACCAGCAGCCGCAACAACAGGACGACTCAAGTTGGGACCCAAGTCAACGTCCCACGCGGCATGCGCAATCGATCCGTCGTCCGGTATGTCGGTTTCGGTAATTTGCCATTCGTCGAGAAATTGCAACGTAGCTAGAGCCGAGAGACGATAGATGGTAGTACCACGGCCGCAGCAAACCAAGACAGCTGTGCCGTCAGGGGTGCAGGACAGCTTGTGCGGAATTCCACGCCATCGTTCCAAGGGATGAGATCCAAGTGATACACCTTCGAGCGTAAAGAGGTGCAGCGTAATCACCGACCGATTCTGATCGGGGGCATCCGCATATTCCACAAACGTCTCGCACACAGTGACCACGTAGCCTTGAACACTGATGGCCAGCGCAGGTGAGTCCGCAAAGCGTGTGCGCACAGTAGCGTTTTCGCCAAAGTCTGCAATGTCCACGGTATCTCGGGGTGGACTAAACGTCCGCAGCAAGCATCCGTTGCCTATGGAAAACAAACAGCAGCGGTCGGCAGATGTTGATGCCACCAACTGGATCGCCGACGAGAGAGCCACAGCACATATCTTGGACCCGTGGTGCCCGTGCAGCTGCACTCTGGGGCGGAGTGGCAGATAGTGACTCGACATGAACCTCCACACCGAAGCGTTACCATCTTCACTTCCCACCACGGCCAGTTCACCACCAACACCACCATGTCCAGCAGCAGAGCCGATAGGATCTGCTGCAATGCAAGTGATGCGAGCGGAGTGAATAGACGGAACCAAAGCTTCGCCACGAACAGTGCCCTTGCTAGGATCGAGTAGCTGCATACCCAGGCCCCCGTGGCCATCACCATCAGAAAGGACCAAAAGAACAGACCCCCCCGCAAAGAGTGTTTTAGAAATGATAACAGGAGGCACACCGCCGGAGCTGTCGACGTGAAGCAGACGTGGTACGCTGCGGAAGCGTGGAAGCTCCCTCTGAGCAACAAAGCAGCCAACGTCATTGGGACCTGAAGAATGCGAGTCTTCGGTCTCTTCAGATTTCCAGGCCCACCGAAAGCAGTGAAAAATGCCTTGCTGGTCTACTGCAACACATCGGTCTGTACCCGCCAAGCGGACTGATATGAGCGGTGCGTGTGGTCCTGGCGGAGGTGCATCAAGCTGTACCCAGTGCGAAAGAGGGGCGGCGCAGAAAGCCAAGTAAGCTGGCTCCGTCACCTGGAGAGCACGGGCCTTTTTCGCAGAATCGGCGTTTGAATTTACTTCGTTCATCGGGCTTTGCGTCCAAGTTGACATAAGCTGGTAGAAGGAAAGCTTTCGAAATCTCGTAGCTTGGGGTAGACGGTGAATGTGTGGTCTTGTAAACAGTTGCATAGGGCACTGCCCAAAGTGGGCGATCTGAAGCTCCGTTGCTTCTCGAAGACCGTCGTCTTCAATATTGGCAACATCAACACTCCCGTAGTAAGTCAGATAAAAGAAGACGTTGTGAGCTTTTAGGGCTTCGGGTCCTTGCTGTTTCCGTCCAAAGATCAAATCGATCCAGTCTGGGAGCATTTGAGAACATGTTTCACTTTCCAGAGCACTGCGCATAACTTCTACAAACTTTTCAGGACTGCCCTTAGCCCATGGAGGAAGCGTCACGTCGCCCAAAACATCGCCGTCTTGGGTGCCACCTAACTTGAAGTGGTTTTCGTTCTTCAAAAAGCTCGGATTGCAGTAGAATTCTGGGGTCAACTCTTTGACTTCGGCCGCGGATGAACCCGTGCACACATCCCAAGTTCTCGGAATGGAACTGAACAGGCGGTCTGCTACGTCAAAGTGCCCTGATTGTAACTGCCGGTGCAAGCCTGCAAAAGGATGCATACGGACAAGGAAGTGCAAGACCACTCCAGCACTGGTCGAGTAGTGGCTTCCGTACATGAATGGAGGAATAAATGGATCCGCGAAGGTGCTAAATCGTTCAATTAAATCATTGAGACGCTCAGGGTTGAGAGCACCCATGGGTTTTGACAGATCCCGGAAATTGTCAGGATCATTCAAGTCAGGAATCTCTTCTGACTTATAGTTCGAGAGAACCCACGGCATGACAGGGTACTGGCAAATGTCATTGTAACTTCGGCCAGAAAGCATATTCAAGTGAAGCAAATAGTCAAAGTTGGTGATTCGACCTTCGGCCCAACCAATGGTCAAGCGATTCAATTGTTCGTGAAGGAACTGTTCGCTTCGGTCGGGCCACTGCTTGATCGTCTGAGGTGGCGTTCGTCGCATGATAGCGAATGCGGCGTCATCTCGGCGGTTCAATCCTTCTTGGCCTGGTCCAAAATCCAAAAACAAAGAGGTCAGGGGTGAATAGGTACCATATCCACCAAAAGCGGTTCCGCCGGAAGGGATAAAGAACATTTCGATGGACGAATCCCTCAAACGATACCGTCGCAAGTATATATGTGACACCTCTGAAAGATTGAAGCGGATAGACTTAGGCCGCAAGGCTGCTTCCTCGCGATTACGTCTCTGAGCTTGCTTCATGATGCGTCTGTCAGCATCTTGTTCCTTCGAGCTGGCGCCTGCGTCTTCGCTCATTCGCAGCTGCCGCTCTTCTTCCTCCTTTTCTGCCAAGAGCTCCCCATCAAAATGCCCGTCAGCTTCCATATCGTACTCCAAGATAAGATGCATTGACGTCAACAACATTGTACATTTTCTGCTCCCTTCTGCTTTCACATGTAGACAATTATCAAGATACTGTTCAATCAGTGCAGCGGCGGCAGAATGCATGATACTCAAGCTCGAAGACGAGTTATCTGGCGGGCTGGCAAAGGCACTAGAAGTAATATTGTAATGGGCAGCCCCGACCTTGGAATCCAAAGAGATAGGTTTCATGGGACGCTCTGTCTCGTCTCGAATCACACTTTGATTGAGGTTGAATTGCCCTTTCATATCTTGCTTATCCGGTTCTGATTCGGCGACGTAGGTTTGATCTTCGCCGTCATCACTTGCGCTAGGCTTGAACTCAGACACCTCGTCCTCGTCCTCGGCAATCTCCTTCTTAGTAATGTCGACAATGTGACCTCCTGTTGCTGCGCTAAGTGTCTTGGTAAATACATCGAGTTCGAGCTCTGGGTCCTCCTCGTCTTCTAAATCGTCCATTCCTTCGGTGCTGAAAAATTCAGTTTTCCGCCGGCTTCTAGTAGATCTGGAAAACATTTCGGCAGGTAAAGAGGAACGGCGGCTTTTCCGATCTTTTTTGTCAGAGTCTTCATTCATGGCTAGAACGCTAGCTTCGAATTCACCCTGGCTTAATGTGTCGTCACCTGCGTCAGGCCCATGATCGAGATATTTCGGAATGTACCTTTTGAATTGTGGAGGGCACGGCATGGTGATCAATCGGCTGCGAACATCTCTATTTCCATCATTGATTCCTCTTTCCCAAAACTTCTCCATGCTAAAATCGTCATCTTTGTCAGACAATTCAATGTACCTTGCCCAACAGAGTCGGTGGGTGTATGCTAATCGGCTGTATCGATGCCCAGGAAGAAATGAAGCTGATATTTCTGTAAGACGAGACTTTTCAACCGCCGCACACTCAATGAAGGACGTCATTGCATCTGCCGCAGATTCTGCGCCCGCAATCTGGGGCGAGCCAGTTAAAAGAGCCAAACTTGTTGCTTCCCCATCAATGCGCATGTTTGCGTCAAACAAATGAACGAGCTCTGATTCTGCCGCCTCAACAGCAACTGCTGTGTCGTACGCATCCAGGAAAGGAGCGAGTGCCGAAATGACGCTGTCAGCATTCGCACTAGCTTTCTTGGAGTCTATCTCTTCACCTTCGCTGAAAGATCGCGATATAATGGAACAGTTCTCTAGTGCGACGGCAAATCCCTCGTACTGAGCGAATCCCATTCTGCTGCCGGCTTGGCCAGAGTCCGAACTGGCAGCATCAGGAAACATGACAAAGTCGTCGGTGCCTTTTTCAGCCTTGCCAATCTCAGAGCTGTCATCATCGCCGTGGCCAGGGCCATCATCGTCGTCTACTGGATCGAAATTTATCTCGTGGATCTCTTCCTTGTCTTCCCTTTTCCGACCTCTTCCCAGACGACTCTTGCGGGTTTTTTCCTCATTCGCAGGTGCAAGGCCTTGGTATCCACCACCCAGTAAGTCGCCTCCCAGCATTAAGTTTTCTACAGCCTTTGATGACTCGGCTGCGTCTTGTGCTTTTTGCTTTATATTAGGGTTCTCTTCGTAGGCGTCAAATAAGGCCGTGTCGCGTTTCCGGCGTTCGCCTTCGTATCGCACTTTCATCTCTTCGGCTATGACACCTAGCATCTTGCAGCACAGTTCGACTCCGCGGTTGTCTCCTCTATGTTGATGGCGGAGCACAGCTCTTCTCAATGCCGCAAGCGCATTTAAGCACACGTCTCTAGCATTGACAAAGGATAGACCGACTATGGCGGCAGTTAACGTCGATTCCAACTCATGAAGGGTGTACTCCAGCAGCAAGATCTCCTTAGTTTCCACAGGTGGTGCACCCTTGGCAATTCGACCATCCTTGGCATCAAAGTCTTTTGGTGAGTAAATTTTTGTCAGTGTCGTAATATTACCCACACAACTGACGACAATACGCAAAGACGGTTGAAGCACTTGCAGCATCAGCTTTGCGGCAGCGCCAATTATTGCCTTTTTCGCTCTAGCAGGAGTCAGGTTCCGAAAAACATTTGTTACACTAGACCTCTTCTTCTGCGGAGTAAATTCCTCGGAATCGCCCGAGGCAGCGTGATCAAGGCCCCTCTGACTATCATGGCTAACAGGATCGGGCATATTAGGAAGCACGATCTGGCACCAGCCTGTCACATCTCGGCCGTATTCAAGAACATCTAACAGCGTCCCCAGAAGAAGGACCTGATCTGAGCTGTAGGTTCCTTCCCCATACTTAGATGACTTCGGTCCAAGCAAACGCATGAAAAGTTCTTTTTCTTCAATCATGATGCACATTTTGGACACAGCAGCGCACAGGTCGGGACTCCACAACTCCCACTGCGATTCTCGTTGCAAGCACTTCGTCAAGACATCCGACGAAACTCGACAGAGTATATTTTGGGAGATGGACTCAGCGTGCGCTTTCTTCTCTACCATTGCTTCTTCCTTTGTTGGTTTTTCAGAGACTGATTCATCGGTGTTTACATCCTCACCTTCAGAAAGCTTTCTTGGTGCATTCGCAGAATAAGCCACAGATTCTTTAAGAGTTGCCAGAATGGTTCTCCAAAGCGATAACGAGGCATTGCCCCCACCAAGCTCCATGGAAACGGTTACTAGATCCGTCAGCGTTGTCATCACACTGGCTTGGCAGGATTTCAGACGAGTAAGCATGATATCTTTCACTGATCCAGAACCCTCTTTTTCGGACTCATCTTGAGAAAATGCACTCATCAATGCGCCAGACGAGAGTCGTCCGACTATTTGCAACATTTCTTTGTAGGTTCCATTGTCTCTTCCACTCTCCGATTGTTCCGTTGGAATCATTGAGGACTGGTGTAGTGAGAAAACATCACTAGACTTGCAATCACTTGCGTCGGTGCGTAGGCGAATATGGTTCTCAACTAGCATGATCAAAATCATGAGAGGAGGAGCGAATGTCTTGGCTGATTGTATAATTTGGTTGGCGACGGCAGAGCTGGGCTGTTTTCGATTTCTGATTTTAGAATTTGGATCACAACAACTGCGCCACTGACCAAAAATACGGCTGAAAGAAGCTCCCACGGCAGTCAAAACTTCGGAAAACACCTTAATATTATAACCGGGAATAATGGTGTCAGCTGAGGCATCCGATGGATGCTGCAAGAGAGAAACAACCATTCCTGGTAGAAGAGGCATCATAACTTGCAGTCGGGCTGTCAACAAATCCGTATAGATATCTTCATCGGCGCCGCTGCTTGCTATCGTGGGAAGGAACAATGTTGTCACAAAGTTGGCCTCCATGGACTTCAAGATTCCATTCAGCGAACCAGCAAGACCCGATGCCAGAATAAGTGATCCTGAGGATTTGGCCGCAATTATTCCGTCTGGTCCTGCCATGGACGCGCTCCATGAAAAAAGTAAGAGTACCCATCGCCAGTGGTGTTGCCAAGACAAAATGTACTGCTCTCGATTAACATCAGAATGATCGTCCTGGCTATCGAGGAGTGGCGAAGGCGGTGCTAAAACTCTTCGATCCCCGGCGGAAACCGTCCTCGACAGTAGCATTGGTGCAACTACGTCGTGGAATTGCGCCTGCAAGAGGTTCCGAAGTAGTCGTGTCGCCATATTTCTCTTGGCATCTTCAACATCTTCTTCCTCGTCAGCCGCATATCTGGCAGCATGGGATTCATTGTACCTTAGACTATCTTCGACATTAACACACGGTGGCAGCACTTCACACCATTCTAGCACACCAATGAGAGCATGCAAGATGACGTGGCAGCCGACACTTCCAAGTGGACAAGATGACAGCGCACCGATGCAGGCGCTAACATCATTTTCGCCTTGGGTAATCGAGCGTTTGTTTGATAGGCTTGAAAGCAGCATAGCTTTTAAGATATTTGCCAAATGAATGGCGGCTTCTTGCAGTGCTGCATGAACGACGACAGGAGAGCCGTTCACTGTGTTCTGTTTAGTTCTGCTGTCTCGGTTGCCAGCTTCTGGCTGACTGGATCTCTGTAGCTCTTCGTCCAAGGAGAGTCTGATGTTGTCTAAAAGAAACTGCACAGATATTTGACTACGTACAACAGTACCAGCTTCTATTCGACACCCGCCATATGCCGTGGCGACAACTTTCCAAATTTTCGCGGCACTCTCGTAGTGCATCCCTCCCCATAAATCGAAATCAAAGGCGAATCCAAAAAGAGCTGATAATGCCAAATCCCCCGTCAGGCGCAATTGCAGCCATTGCACTGACCATGGATCTGAAATATGCCCAACGGCGCCACTGTAGCTCGAATAGCCAAAAAAGCAGGCCTCCAATAGATGCACCACCGCTGCAGAAATGCTCCGTGGTATTTGTTTTGGACGAAATCGCCTGGTTCCGTGTTGAATTTCCATCATCCACACATCTTCTTCCTTGCTTGTTTTCAAGGATCTTTGCACAAGGGCTTCTGCGGATTCGCTCTTATACAATTCCCATGCCTCGGCGCGTAACAAGGTCCATCTAAGGCAAACAGACAACATGTGAAAGATTCCTTCCTGTAATATTTGTTCGTGGACCCGAGCACCATCTGCAGAAATCCATTCTGCCAAGACGTGAATTAGCATAGCTGCTAGACACACTTCATCCTTTTCTGATTTGGAATTTTCCGCTTTTTCTTTGGCAAGCATGAAATACGAGGGGAGTCCTTGTAGCGTATTGATGGGCACTTCGTGCAGCAAAGTCCACAGGTGATGCAGGGAATGCCGCTGCAATTTCGCTTGTGTCATATCATCCGTAATCGCGGTTACAGGAAGTGCTACGAAAAAGGGTAGGATCCATCGTTGCAGTCCTTGGTCAAGGAGTGCTAGACGGACCGACGGGCAGGCCTTCCGGGCGTACTTGACGATATTGGATGGACTCGCAGCATCCCCAGTACCGCAATCGGCATCATCGTCAACAACGGCATGTTCTGGAAATATCAGCTCCACTTCGTGCGTCGTCATGGTCCAAAAGGGATTTCGATGGGGCGATTGTGGTTGGATCAATCCGACACGTGGGACATCTTTCGTTCGCCCACAGGCTGTTTTTAATGTCCAGGTATACCGAGCAGTACCAGCAGCGCCCAGTCGTTCCTGTTTGGTAGGTCCTTGATGAAAGCCCCATCCAATAACGCGCGCATCAACGAGTGGTTGCAGCGCTTGAGACAGGGGATGCACTAACAAACAACATCCCACTTTTGATCGTCCGTCCAGACTGTATCCCTTGCTGCTATTAGCAACAGGCGGTACGCGTGGAACGATAAATCCCGGTTGCTGTGAATTTGAAATACTGGGACCAGCTTCTGCGACCAAGGCAATTGCTTCTGGGGGCATGAAATCTTCGTAAATACCCCAGCTGGACAAAAAGCCAGACCAACCACCCAAGGTGAGATCCATCTGACGTGCAGCATTTTTGCCCGTCAAGTGGTCGAGACTCGGATACGGCAAGTCTCCCGTCACTTGCGTGACACCATTGACAGCCAATGTCCACTGCGGTCGCTTCAAATATGGAAAGACGTGAGTCATACTGACGAGACTCCAGCTTTCCGTGGGCAGCTGGAGAGTTGCCTCTACTCGCGGACTGTTGGTACCCCCCTCCAAAGTGGACGCCTTCACAAAGGTTTCTACATGCTGCTCTCCCACGGGTGTCCATGGTCCCATGTATACTTCTACGCCCAACCAGGCCTGTGTTGTCTGTGCTTGTTCCAGTCGGTACAAGCACGAGTGGTTCGAGTGCTGTCCAGGATCTTGTGCTGATTTCCAGGCATCTCGTGCAGCTGCATCTCCGCGTCCTGCAGTCGATTGGGGTTTCATCCACAATAGGAGGGTATAGCATTTTCGGAATTGACCGCTCCAATCCAGGGATGGACTGATAGTTAATTTGGAAGCAGGTGAGAGCTGCAGGCAACCCTCCCTGGGAGGTGCAAGATGACAAGCACGTTGAAGCTTTTCTTCTGCGCTTAATTGATAATCCAGAACCCATTTCACAGCATCTTCGTGCAATCGTTCTGTTGTTGACAGCTTCGGTGTGGCTGTCGTATTGCTGGATTTGGAGGGCAATGCATCCGCTTTGGGGGGAGTGGCGGCAGTCTTGGTCGTGCTTTGGGTATCTGGGGTATTTTCAGCCATTCTTGTAGATACCTACGACGTAAGTTATCCGAAGATGGAATAGATAACAACAGAAGCTTACTTTCAAATCGTTCCGCACCGGCAGTCTTTCCGACAAGGTCTAATGTACACTGTACACAGTAGTGTGTCGTGTCAGCTGTCAGCTGTCAACTAGTGATGAATGCTACGGTGAGGAGTGAGGACTGACTGATGGTGATACAGAAATTGATATCTCGAGTCTCGAGCGAGAGCCGAAAGAAGTCTCGAATAGTACGCGCAAGAATCCAAGAACAGGCTTCCAATGCTTATGTTCTTGGGTTGAGTTAATCTTAGGTTCAAATCGATAATAATAATATAATATTTAATGCTTCACGGCAGCTTCACGTCAAAGATCAATGGAAAAGAATAGCTGATAGTAGACTAGGGGTCTACTTGAAGGGAGGAGTTTTGTGGTTGGGTTTTCGTCCGATTCGTCTCATTGCAAGCAGCAGGCATTGCTATTCATTTATTTAAGGCACAAGGGATCTCGGAGGGCCCGCTTGCACACTTTGGTCGCTCAGTTGTGCTACGCTCCAGTTGCCTCCTTTTGATTCTTTCGAGTACTAGTCTAGTCTACTACTACGGGTAGTAGACGACTAGTAGTACTACTAGTAGACTTAGACTAGTACTCCTAGCTAGCTACTACTACTACTACTACTACTACTACTACTACTATTATTACTACTACTAGCTACTAGTAGTAGCTACTCCGAGTAGCTACTCTACTAGTACTAGAGCTAGCTAGTAGTAGTAGAGTAGTAGACTAGTAGTAGCTAGTCTAATAATAATATCCAAGATACAAAAGCTGTCATCGTTTCGATCAAAAAAGGATCTTGCCAGGCAGACCCCGGTAAAAATGCACGGGACGGGGAATTCTCGACCGGCCAGGAATTATAATACTGCCATTGTCAAATGTTTCCACTGTAGTTAATTAATTCTTGGCCTGCTGGAAGAAGGAATAATT
>Ga0100391_1001084_pt1 | contig 30959 bp, 26 predicted proteins | sample CryGeymeta201515_FD_81541 | JGI IMG/M metagenome (GOLD analysis project Ga0100391, IMG submission 81541) | Groundwater microbial communities from Crystal Geyser aquifers in Utah, USA - Crystal Geyser metaG 2015-15 | ecosystem: Environmental > Aquatic > Deep subsurface > Groundwater | place: USA... | reverse complement strand
TGTTGCTATGCTTTCAGCCATACATTTGTTTGATAAAACTAAATCGCTGTCCTATTAACCCTTTAAATGATTATTATACCCTGCTGAAAGCTAAGCAGCACTTGATCGGGACGTACCAAACTGAAATTAATTCAATCATTCTCCAAATTTTACCGAACCCAAAAACTTTCTATTATTAAAAAACAAATCTCAAATCGATTAGAATTATCTTTTACTTTTGGCAAAATCTCTTTCAAAATCCAATTGTTAAAAAATGAACTTCGAACAATTCTATATTAACACCTCTGACAAATTGAAAATCAAATACCTGGATGCGATTATCAAAAACAATGAAAAGCTTAAGGAAGAGTTTAAGGCCTTCGTGAAATCAACAGATCAAGCGACTGATAGCATGCACTATGATGTGTTTTTGAAGCAGATTTCCGAGACGAAAAATTTGTATCAGAATTATTTCGAAGCAATTGACACCGAAAATCCTGATTGGGATAATTACAATCCACCTCATGATGGCTACATCGAAGAATGGGAGCAATATCAGATGGCCAGCGAACAGGAAATAGCGGAGATTTTTTCGGGATTTGTAACAGAAACGATAGATAAAATCATCCAACAGCGCATAGATGAGATCATGGCAGGCTTTATTGGACTGTATGAAGCAGCAAAAATTGCCAACGTAGCTGATACAATTGGGTCGTTTGAAGATGTGAATGAATTTCTGCTCGAAACTTTTGAACAAACAATAGCTACACTGAGCGAAAAATTACGTCTTAGAGCCATTGCCAACCAGCGTATTCTTGCCACTTATGAAATATTATTCCGTTATTTTGAGGAAGCCATAGCCGATCAAAACTATGATTTGATGTATTTTGAGCCCGTATTACTTACTTTGGCCGAAATGTCGGATTCACCGGAGCAAATCCTTAAAATGATGAATAAGACAACTATTGATCAGAAGTTTTTGCCCGAGCTTAGCCTTTTGTTAAATAAATTATCGGGGAATCATGAAAAATGGTTATATACTGCACTTCAGCTCTATCAAAACAGTGATGCAGTTGCCCGTGAATTACTGCACTTTTACCACGAAAAAGATCAAGAGCGTTTTATCACCATTGCCAAGGAAATGTTTGCAGCAGAGCCATATGCATGGACTCGTTTTCTTGCATCCTACATCACTCCTGAATTGGACAGAAATTTATTCGTAAATGTGTTTATGACGCTCATTTCTCATGAATTAAAAATTGAGCATTACTTAAAGATTAGAACCCTCCTGAATGATGCTGAGTATGTAAAACTCCTAAACTCCATCAGATATCACCCCGAACTTTTAGTAAAAGTCTTTGAAGCAGACAAGCATTTCGAAAAGATTAAAAACCTGATCGAAAGCAGCAGCACTATTTGGAATTTCGATGAGCTGATAAAACCACTATTGCAGGTTTATCCTGACTATTGCTACCAAAAAATAGCTGCCATGACCTCTAAAACTTTGATTAATGAACGCGGACGCAGCATTTATGAAAAAATAGCCAAATGGATGGTTTTGGCTAAACAGCTACCCGGCATGCAACAGGATGTGATGATACTGATAGCCAAAACGCATAATCACAAGCCCAATTTACCGGCACTAAAAGATGAATTGCGCAATGCGGGAGTTGTTTAATCCAAAACACAGCTGCCTTTCTTGTTATGGGTTTGAAAAAGAATTGGTAAACCAGTAAACATCAAGTCTCGGCTTAGATAATGGTGTAAACTTCAGAGGCTGGATGATAAGAAAGTCAAACCAAATAATCTTCAACAAATGCCAACCCTATCAATCCCATTTTTTTATCAAAAAAACTGTTCCAAGCTTATTCTCCTAAAAAAAACCTTACTTTTATTTCAAATTCCAAATCGATAAACCATGGCCAAAGAAAAGAAAAATAAAGTAGTTCAAATGCTTAGTCCTGAGAACTATATAAAACAAAAAGCCAGAACACTTCCTATTCACCAATGCACTGTTAATGCTGAGTGGGAAGAAACCGGCCTGGCACAGGTTACCGTAATCCGCAAGCATGTGAATGAAAATTTTACGGCTGGGTTTTATCTGGTTGACCTTAAATGCCTGGGAGTTAAGGACGCTCACTATGTTTTTAATATTAGTCAACACGAGTTTAATGAAGTTTATGCCAGATCCGAAATACAGGTGCAAACGGAAAATATCCCCTATACCCTGGCCCACAACATCATCTATGCAGGACTCGAATTTGCAGAAGATTATGGCTTTAAGCCACACAAAACTTTTACTTCGGTGGCAAAATATATCCTTGAAGAAGACACGGAAGATATCGAGCTACTCGAAATTCCATGCGGAAACAATGAAGATGGTGCTCCAATTTACATGCGAGGTCCTAATGACGATGAGGCTTTTGCAAATAGGGTTATGGCACAACTGGAAAAAACGGCAGGCCCCGGTAATTACCATTATGTATCCAGTCTGGATGAAGACTGGCAGGATGAAGAATTCGAAGAGAAGGATGACCTGGATATGCGTATTTCGGAAGAATTTGATGACTTCATGGAGAGCATGAAAGAAAAGATAGATCAGGAATACGATTTTAAACACCTGAGCCAGCAAACGCTTAAAAACAGCAAAACACTTCAATTCAAAATACAACTTAAGGGCGTTGACAAGCCTGCTGTATGGCGCAGGGTATCGGTTCCTTCCTATTATACTTTTTGGCATTTCCACGAAATACTACAGGTGGCCTTTGATTGGGATTCTTTTCATATGTACCATTTCTCAGAAAAAGTTTACGGCAGCAGTCCTGTGATTACCAGTTCTGATCCGGAGACTGATTTTTTTGAGGAGGATCAGCTGGAAGCAAGTGAAGTGATGCTTTCGGACATTTTTAAAAAAGAAGGTAAGTCTTATACTTACCTGTATGATTTTGGCGATAACTGGGAACACCGCATACTGCTTGAAAAAATCTCACCATACAATGGCGAATCGCCCAAACTCCTGGCCGGCAAAGGCAAATGTCCGCCCGAAGATAGTGGAGGTGCACCCGGTTATGCTTATCTGAAGGAAATCCTCAATGACCCAAACCATCCCGAATATGAAGAATACAGGGACTGGCTCGAACTTGATGAGGATGAAACATGGGATCCGGAAGAGTTTGATCTGGCATATTGGCAGGTGATTTTCGATAAGCTTTTTGGAAATTCTTTAGATATATAATCACAGCAAATTATTGTAAGCATGGCAATTTACCGGCAAATACGTTTAAACTTTCGTTTGAAAAACATATTATCGCGCAAAAATCAGACTAATTAATTTTGAATCAACACCTTTCAAAAAAGTTCCGCATTGTAAATTATTAAAAATTCAAAATGAAAACGATTGAAACCAAAATCAATTGGACGCTGATCTTTGTGGTCATGTAGCTACTTTGGATATGGCGCTAAGAACCTTAAGGGCTTCACTGCACACCTATCGAAAGTATGTTTTGGTTCGATTAGTATGGCCAATGCAAAGACCCATTTGGTGAGAAGTTTGATCGCTATTGGGATAGCAGCTTTAAATTAGGGTCTGCTGAAAAACTTTTAACTGATTGGTATTATGACAATAAATAGAATTCGCATGGGAGGTTTCTACAAGGTATTTGGAAGTCTGCAATAAAAATCCTTGCACCAGATATTACCCCCGCTCAGCGGGGCTGCACCTCAATACCTTGGTAGTATATTCCTTATAAATATTAACGGTGCTACGCACCTTGAAATGAGCCACAGCCCTGCTGAGCGGGGATAATATTGACAGGGATTGTCGATTTCGAGTTTTTCAGCTGACCCTAAATTAGATCAGGATCCGCTTTAATTTCAAGCAATGCGGTACCCTGAAACGTGAAAAGATCCCTCATTTGCTGATAGACCGTATCAGGCGTTGCAGCAAAAAATCCTCTGGCACCGCAGCTTTCGGCAAAATCACTAAAGGAAGGATTGATGAGGTCGGTAGCAAACTTGTCCAAACCAGCACTTCGTTGTTCTTTAGTGATTTTACCCAACTGATTGTTATTTAACACAATTACCTTAATGTTCATCCCATATTTTACAGCAGTAGTGAGTTCAGCCATGTATTGTGCAAAGCCACCATCGCCTGCCACTACAATTACAGGCCGCTTTCCTATTGTTGCAGCCCAGGCACCAAGACCAGCAGGCAATGCAAAGCCAATAGAACCAAGGTAACCCGACATCAAAAAATCGTGTTGTTGCGACTCAAAGTATCGCCCAAAAGAATAGGCATTGTTGCCCACATCAACGCACATCACAGCATTGGCCGGAGCAAACTGATTAAGAGCATCGAAAACAACCGAAGCGCTAACACCTTTGTTAGATGTCTCATACAATCGTTTTTGCTTTTCTTCGCGCCATATCTTCCAGCGTTTAAATAGCTCATCTTGCTGATTAGTTTTAGTTAATTGGCAGGCTTCACAACGAGCTTGCAGCGCTTGAAGGGTCTCCCCAATTTCGCCTAAAAGTGGCAGATCAATGGGATGAAATTTAGCCAATACCAGCGGATCAAAATCAATTTGTATGGTAGGCTTTTTGGGAGTTATGCCAGTATGATTGCTAAATGAAGCACCAATTACAAGTAACAGATCACTTTCATTCATAAACCAAGAGGCAACGGGTGTTCCACTGCGTCCCAAAACACCAGCACCCAGGGGATGACTATCCGATATAAGCCCTTTTCCTTTGAAAGTTGTCATCACCGGAGCACCCATTTCTTCGGCCAATGCAACCACCTGTTTGCGATGAAACCTGGCGCCATGACCCATAATTATGACAGGCCTTTTGGCTATACTTATCATTTCAAAAGCTTTATCTAAAAGCTTTTCAGAAGGTTTGATGCGCAAATCTGGCATTCGTCCCTCAGCTGTTTGTGCTGTTTCATTACCAGCAGGCAGTTCCTGTATTTCATCAGGCAAAGTAAGGTGAGCCACATCCCTTTTTAGCAAGGCATGCTTTATGGCCAGCGAAACCAGTTCGGCATGTTGGCTATCCCTTTGTACCCGATGATTAAACTCAGCAACAGTATGAAAAGCCTGAACCAGATCAACTTCCTGAAAATTTCCTGTACCCAACACCTGTGTAGCCACCTGACCCGTAAGAGCCAGCAATGGCGCACGATCTACTTTAGCATCCCACATTCCGGTAAACATATTGGTAGCTCCTGGACCGGCAATCGAAAAACAAATGGCTGGTTTTCCGGTAAGCTTCCCATAAGCACTGGCTGCAAATGCCGCTGCTCCTTCGTGCCGAATCCCTATGTATTTTATTTCACCGGCCAGATCCTTACGCTTGAAAGCATCAGCCATCCCTAAATTAGAATGACCAACCATACCAAAAACAGTATCTATACCCCAGTTTATAAAGGTTTGAACCATTATATCTGATAAAGTGACCTGATGTGGTTTTTCAACCTCGAGCCCAACATAAATACCATCCGCACGCTCCTCAACAGGGAAAGTTCCTACACCATCATCAAAGCCTGGTGCAAATCCCGTGCACGGATGAAAATCCCAACCATGCCACGGACAGCGCAGAATTCCATTCTCGATACTCCCCTCGCCCAGCGGACCGCCCTGATGTGGACAATGATTGTCGATGGCACATATTTTCCCCTCAAAGTGTGAAAGGGCAATCTGCTTCGAGCCAATGTAAACCGATTTAATCCTGTTTGGAGCGATCTCGTCTTTGCTATCCAGAACTTTATGCCAATCTAGTTGCTTCATGGTTATTCACTATGAATGATTAAGTATTTTCCTTTTCATCTTGCAGAATTGCTTTCACTATATCAGCAACAAAATGAGCTTCAAGTGCTGAGGGAATAATCGTATCAGCTGTTGGATGATCCACCAAATTAGCAATAGCATTTGCTGCCACCAGCTTCATTCGGGAACTAATTACCGGGGCACGCACTTCTAAAGCCGCCCGAAAAATTGCGGGAAAAACCAGCACATTATTCACCTGATTGGGAAAATCACTCCTGCCTGTAGCTACCACAGCAGCTCCCCATTGCTTGGCTAAGATAGGATCAATTTCCGGCTCAGGATTTGCTAAAGCAAAGATTATTGGTGAATCGGCCATGAGCGCTAACTCGTTTTTTCCCAACAGATTGCCTTTACTTACCCCAATAAAAACATCAGCATCTTTGAGCGCCTGATTCAAATTTCCAGAAATACCGTGTTTGTTTGTATAACCAAGTAAATCTTTTTTTACATCATTTAAATCGCTCCTGTCAGGACTGATTATTCCTTTGCTATCACAAACCAAAATTTGATCAATAGCCTGACACATATCTGAGTTTTGATTGATACACCTCAAAAGTTTTGCAATGGCAATGCCTGCCGCGCCGGCACCATTTATCACTACTTTGAGCTGATTTAGTGGCTTATTCACAACTTTTGAGGCGTTGATCAAGCCAGCCAGCGTAACAATGGCCGTGCCGTGTTGATCATCATGAAAAACGGGAATACCAATATCCTGTAAGCGATCTTCTATCTCGAAACAACGTGGCGCTGAAATGTCTTCAAGATTAATACCACCAAAAACAGGTGCGATATTTTTTACTGTTTGGATAATTTCTTCGGTATCTTGGGTTTCGAGGCATATGGGAAATGCATCGATGTTAGCAAACTTTTTAAAAAGCATTGCTTTGCCCTCCATAACCGGAATAGCAGCCTTTGCTCCTATATTTCCCAGACCCAGCACGGCAGAGCCATCGCTTACGATAGCTACTGTGTTTGACTTAATTGTAAGGTCATACACTTTATCAGGAGATTCGCTTATTGCCAGACACGGACCAGCCACGCCGGGAGAATAAACAAGGGACAAATCATTTTGTGTATTGACTTCAAACTTATTTCTGAGTTCAATTTTTCCTTTCAACTGCTTGTGCAGCTGCATAGACTCGTGATTAAAATCCATAAAATAGTTTTATTTAAGTTTGATTTAAAAACCATTGTAAAGACTGTTGTAAAAAACGGTCAATTACATGCATTTCATTTCCACCTGCATCTTCTTGAAGCAAATTTACAGGCAAAACAGCTCCTTTCCAGCCTCCTGCTGCAATCCAAAAACCAGCATCGAGCGAGTCAGCTGCCTTATAATCAAATTGAATGTTAGAAGCATAAGCTGCCAGATAAAAATAAGCATCATCAACCATTTTGTCTTTCATGGCTAAACCAAATCCTATACCCAGCTGCTCAAGTACCTGCAGATAAATGCCTGTATCAAAATGATGCGGCCAAATGCGTGGCTCTTCAAAAAGCTGAAAGTAACCCGCTAAGCGGATACACGCCGCATTAGCTAATGAACGCATTGCAGCCCAGCCTTCGAACGGCTTTGGATCAAAAGGTGATGGCATAAATTTTGGGAGGTCATAATCCGGAATAGCGTAATGCATGGGGTTTTCGTAACCAGCCGTCTCAAACCCCTGTGAAGTCAGAAAGTTCTTGATGGCTGCTTTAAGTTGATTCAGATTTTTGCCTGCAACAGCAATGCTGTCCATCACCTGCATTTTCTTGTTGATCCATTGAAAATGGCCAACACTGAGATTCAGGCTAAGCATCATTTCCTTTTGCGGTGCTCCAAACCATCGTCCCATGAGCCGGTTTCCAAGTGCATCAAAATATAGGTTTGTATGGCTGTCATCAGTTTCTTTGGGTAAATAATTACGATTTGTGATGGCCAGAAGTTGTGCCAACTGATGCATCTGCTGATCACTTTTATTATATTCCTGCATAATTGATTCCTGTTAATTGATGTATGCTGTAATCTATTGTTGATAGGTCGTTAATCTGAAATTTCCTGACATCATTATGGCCACAAGCACGCGCAATTACTTTAATCAGTTCGTTAGAAGCGCTAAAAAAATTATAAAGCTGTTTGGCCGAGCTGTCAATAATGATGCGGCTTCGCAGGTTCTCTTTTTGGGTGGCAATGCCTACCGGACAGTTGTTGGTATGGCAGGCACGCATGCCCAGGCAGCCAATAGCTTGCAAGGCCGAGTTGGAAACAGCGATGGCATCAGCACCCAGCATCAGTGCTTTGGCAAAGTCGTCGGCTATGCGCAAGCCACCAGTAATGATTAGCGTAACATCTTTGGCTCCCACTTTGTCGAGGTGTCTTCTGGCGCGAGCCAATGCGGGGATGGTTGGCACGTTGATATTGTCGCGCAAGATTGTTGGTGCTGCTCCTGTTCCTCCTCCTCTGCCATCCAGGATAATATAATCGGCGCTGGCTTCGAGGGCAAAATCGATATCGGCTTCTATATGACTGGCAGCAATCTTAAATCCCACTGGGATACCTCCAGTTTTTGCTCTCACCTGGTCTGCTATCTTACGAAAATCCGCTGGTGAGCTTAAATCGGAGAAGGCTGCGGGAGAAATGGCTGCCTCTCCTTTTTTCAATCCGCGCACTGCGGCAATCTCTTGGGTTACTTTATGACCCGGTAAATGGCCGCCGGTTCCGGTTTTGGCACCTTGTCCGCCTTTGAAATGAAAAGCCTGTACTTTGCTTACTTTTTCCCACGAAAAACCAAATCTGCCTGAAGCCAGTTCATAAAAATAACAGCTGTTGTTTTGTTGCTCTTCGGTAAGCATGCCACCCTCACCGCTGGCAATACCGGTACCAGCCATTTCGGCACCTTTGGCCAGGGCAATCTTGGCTTCACGCGACAGCGCGCCAAAACTCATGTCCGAGACAAAAAGTGGTATTTCAAGCACCAAGGGTTTTTCTGCCCGAGGACCAATGATCACCTTGGTTTCAACCGGATGATCATCTAACAAGGGTTTAGTAGCCAGCTGTGCCGGCAGAAACTGTATTTGCTCCCATTTAGGCAGGGTGTTGCGGTCAACGCCCATAGCTTCGGTAGGTCCGTGATGGCCAAAATTTTTCAGGCCGTTACGTGCCAATTCCTGAATATAACCCGTATAAGGTTCAGTAGCTTCTGGTGCGGTATCAGCATATTCACCCTGGTAATTTTCCTTTTGAAAAGGTTGGGGATGAAGCGCCAAAAAATCATCCAGCTCTTGCTGATCAACAACTACAAAATCATTTTCTATTGCTGCCTTAAACTTATACAGCCTTTCCTCATCGTTATATTCCGAAACACCCGTATCATAGCGATAATCCCAATAATGCACTCCACAAATCAGGTTATTGCCTTCGATGAATCCATCAGCCAAAAGAGCACCACGGTGCAGACACCGGCCATATAGCACCGATACCTTTTGATCGTAACGTATAATTACGAGATCGAGCTGTTTATACTGCGCTCCAAACGGAACGCGATCACTTAAACTGGAAAATGCTATGAGTTTAATTTTTTGCATGAAATAGCCTTTTTTAAAGTGAGTGGTATAGTTAAAATTCTGGTAATAAAACGAATTAAGGCACTTTCCAGAGTACATCAGCAAACCAATTTCTCTGATCAATAAACCAGGATACGACCTCAAAACCAGCTTGCTTTGCCATTTCAATGATCATACTTTTAGAATATTTTTGAGATTGCTCAGTAAAAATGCGTTCGCCTTCATACAGCTTGATAGGCTCCCCTGCAAATTCAAGGCTTACTTGCTGCTCCTTTGCACTAATCAAATAACTGCTGGCCAATCCGCTGCCAGGATCATAAAACTCTTTGTGTTCAAAAAGCTCCAGGCAAAAATCTGCACCCAGTTCATTATTGATTCGCTTTAGCAGATTCAGGTTGAATTGTGCAGTAAGCTTGTGCGGGTCGTTATAGGCACGCAATATAACGTTAGGATCTTTTTGCAAATCAAGCCCAAGCAGTAATTGATCATCTTTATTAAGTACGTTTCGCAAATCACTTAAAAAGTCGTGTGTTTGTTCTATCGAAAAATTACCCAGGTTTGAGCCCAAAAAAAGCAATACTTTCGGTTTTTGATGCTGCCAATGACTTAGCATGTCAAAATAATCTCCCTTGAGACCATTCATTTTAATTTTGGGAAGGCTTAGCCTGATGCTTTTCTCCAGATCGTTTAAGGCCGTAGCTGAAATATCAACCGGGATGTAGGTGAAATCTTTTCTAAGTTGCCACAGCTTTTCGAGTAATACTTTTGTTTTAAGCCCATCACCAGCACCCAGTTCGATCAGATCAAAAGCCTGACCATTCATCCCGAAAGCCTGAATAATAGCATCACCTTTATGATGAAAAATTTCTAATTCACAATCAGTAAGGTAATACTCTGGCATGTGCATGATTTGCTGAAACAACCGACTCCCGTCCGCATCATAAAAGTATTTTGAGGACAAGTATTTAGGGCTGGCCTGTAAGCCCTCCAACACGTCAAGGGCAAAAGTGCTTAGTTTCTTCTCCTGAATGGTATCCATAAGCCTTGAAGCAATTAATCAGTTTGGACTTGTTTTTCTTTAGGAACGCCCGTTTCAAATGGATTTCGCGGGTCGTTGCTCCATTCAAACCAGCCCCCATCAAAAACCGAAACACGCGGCCAACCCATCAGCCATGCATTGAACCAGGCTTCACTGCCACGCCATCCTGTTCCACAATAAAACGCCAGATGCTTATCAGGTGTTATGCCGTTGCGCTCCCAGATGGATGCAATCTCTTGATAATCGCGCGTAGTGTGATCTTCGTTTCGGTAGTTTTCCATGTGGTAGGCATCGCTTCCGCAGTCGGCAAAAACGGCTCCCGGTATTCTTCCTTTGGCTTCGATATAATTGTAGCCACTCACCGCACCAATATATTCGGGCCAGCTGCGCACGCAAACAAGCTCGGCATCTTTATCTGCCAGCATCTCTTTAGCTTCTGGAGTATCCACAGCAAGTTCAGGACGAGCTGGAATGGCTGCTCCAAATTCTTTCACTGGTTTTTTGGACTCATCTTTAGTTGAAACCTCAAATGCAGCATCCTGCCACGATTGAAAACCTCCATTAAGTATTCGCACATCTTTTACTCCGGCATATAGCATGATAAATGCATTTCGAATGGCACCAATATCGCCCGCTGCACTTCCAGGAAATTCATCTGCATTATCCGGAAACATATATTTACCATATAACACAACTGTTGTATCAGCCGTAATCCCATGAGCTTCAAGCGCCAGCTTAAGTTCCTGCGGACTGCGCCGGTTCCAGGTTTCAGGGGCTTCCAGCGCCAAAGTGTCCATATCTATGGCTCCGGGAATATGCCCGCTGAGGTAAGCCTCTCTGTTGCGGTAATGGCTGTGCACAACCACAAATTTATCATTGTGATAATGCTGGGGCTTTTGACCTGAAAGTAATGCCTGCACCCATTCGGCCGAAACCAAATGCTGATAGCCTTCAAGTTTGTCCATAGGAAATGTTTCGGTTTTTACCCATTCCGTGAGGAAATGCGGATAAACAAATAACTTATCGTAGCCTGATTGAACAAACCGCTCACCGACATTTTCGGCAGTTGAAAGGTCATAGCCATAAAGAATCAGTGTATGATGCGGCAGAATTTGCTTGTGCCTGACGATTTCGATCCAGTCGATATAATTGAGCCATTTTGCGGGCAAACTTCTTGCTCCGCTAATATGACCTGAGCGGCTCTCCCCTTTCAAAGCCCACCCATTAAAAGCATCTACCGACCTCACATCCAGTATAATGACGTCAGGTTTTTGAATCATGTTTAATAGTTCTGTTGTCGTAATTTCTTTCATAAAAGAGAATTAAAAAAATAAATATAGGTATTATTTATGGTTAATCCATTTTTGTCAATGTTTTTTACAGTTTCTTAAAGTTCTTTTAGAATTTCTGAAACACTTGAACGCTTCTTATAATCTGGATCAAAATGCCTCCATTTTATTTTTCCATCACTTGTAATCAGGTAAGTGGCTGGAATAGGAAGCCGCTGGCTGTCATCGGAATGGGTCTCTTTGAGTTTGGCTCCAAGCATGGTATTGTAAACAAAAAGCGTTTTTGCATCAGGTTTAAAAGTTACATCATAGGCATCAGCAATACGATAATCCTCGTCATATAGCAATGGGAATTTTGCTCCGGTTTTTGTTGCCATTTTATCAAGATATTCCGGTTTTTCGGGAGAAACAGCAATCAGCTGCACACCTGCTTCCTTCAACAAATGCAGGCTATCCTGAAATGATGCAAGGTGCTTATTACAAACCGGACACCAAAATCCCCGATAAAAAATAAGCAGCACGGTTCCCTCATTTAGAGCTTCAACCAGCTTAAACTGCATACCATTTTGATCTACAGCTTCAAACAGTGGGGCTTTTTGACCAGGTAAAAGTCCATTCGCGTCTTCCGCTGAGCGAAAGTCTTGCGCAGTAAGCGACCTTCCAGCCATTGCTATTAATAGGATATTCATTATCAGAAGAGATTTAAAAGAATGCATTATTTGAGCTATTTGTTTCAATAAATAATTTATCAGGAATTGATACTAACAGTCGCAAAAACACCAATTCCCAACATAATTTTCAAAGAATTGATTTTAGGATTTCTATAAAAGTGTAAAGAAAGCCAGCTTAAGGGCCGACTTTTTGGGCATTAACCAACTTTATGTTGGTCATTAATAATTCAAAGTGTTACCAATGAACAAATCATCCCATTTTGGACATGAGGTATTTCTTCAGGAAATGGTCCACACTGATTTTGCCAGAGCCATAAACAAACAAGCCAAAGAGCATCAGCATATAGTAAAGTGGTATTTCGAAACCATTGTTACCAGCTTCAAATCCATTTCCCAGGTGCACGGTTTTGATAGCTACCAGCATCACAATCATTAATGGAACGGCAATAATGCGTGTGCCCAAACCTAAAAGCAACAGCACAAAGCCAGCTACTTCGGTATAGGTTGCCAGGTAGGCATTCAATGTTGGGAAAGGCATACCCATGCCTTCGAACCAGTCGGCAATACCACTTATATTACCAAGTTTCATCATGGCCGGGCCATAAAAGCCATAAGCAAGTATCAGCCGAAAAAATAAAAGTGGAATATCAATCAGTGCATTCAATTTTTCGACCATTTGTTGATAAAGCGCGATCATTTTCATCTTTTTCAATATTTAAAGTTTGTATTATTTGAGTCGGCTTATATTTTAAAGCCTGACAATTCCAATGAAAATTTTCCGTTCTGAAACTCAAAAATAATTTGTACATCTTACAGATAACAAATTAATATAAAGCGTATTTCAAATTATATTTCTCCTAATCAAAAAAGAAAAAGTTGTACATACTGTCAGGAAATGCTGCTTGATTCGTCTGAACTATCAAATTCAAAATATTTATTATTATGATAAAAATTGCCCTTATTATTATGTCGGATACAGAAAGCATTGAAGCACTTGGTAAAGTATCCAATGCCTTTATGTTAGCCCTTGAAGCGATTGAACACGGTGACGAGCTTAAAATTATCTTTGAAGGAGCCGGCACCAAATGGATTGGCACACTCGAAGACGCCTCACATAAACTTCACGGGCTTTATCAATCCGTTAAACCTGCCATTACAGGAGCATGTTCTTTTTGTGCTGCAGCTTTTGGTGTGAAAAGCGAGGTAGAGCAGGCTGGTATAAGTCTGTTATCAGATTTTAAAGATCATCCCAGCCTGCGTCAGTTGGTTGTTGATGGATATACCCTGATTTCGTTCTAATCCCGGGTTTTGGTTTGGTTTGGATAGCAGAAAGACGGCTTTGGCTGTCTTTTTGCTTTTTTTCATGCTGTCATTTATACTTTTGATAACAAAGTGATTATTAATTGAGAAAAACTTATTGATAATCAACAGATTCATAAAGAAAACACAGGCTAAGAGTTATGCGTCACTGCCGCGGCTTAGATTCAATCAGGCTGCATGGTTTAGTATTTCTATACCGTTCTTTTTAATTTCGGCAACCAGCGGATTTGAGCTATTAAAATCAGAAATTTTGAAGGGGTGAGGTTCAATCAATAAATCGGCATCACTGCGTAGTTGCATCAATTGAATTTGCAAATCAATAATGTCATCCACGGTTTTAAAAACAATTGCAATATCAATATCACTATCAGGGTGATTTGTTCCTTTTGCATAGGACCCAAAGAGTATGGCACTTTCAATTTGAAACTTGTCACTAATTGAATCAATGTATCGTTTTGCAATCCTTAAAGCTTCTTTTTTATCCATTCTCTAAGTATCTTAATATTTGTAAACCAATTTATTGCATAATCAGGCGTGCATTTTTTATAAAATTCCTGCTTGTAGTCATCGTAAGGTGCATTTATATTAAAAGTTGATATCAATACTTATACCCTGCCCCACCATCAGTTTCCAGGCCGATACCTGTCGCCAGCACCAGGCGGTTTACAAAATTAAAGTAAGCAATTACCAGGCTGGCATCCAGCAATTCCAGGTCAGTGAAGCCATTGTTTTTTAACTGCAACAGTTGTTGGTTTTGCTCAAAAGCAGCTGGATTAGCTGTAAGTTCAGAAGCAAGCTGCGCCAATTGTCCTTCGCGCTCGCTCAACGGAGCAGTTTCCCAGTTGGCTATCAGTAGTTTCAATCGCTCATCATTTTTCCAGTAATGATTTAGGGCTTCGGCATGATGCTGCCGGCAATACAGGCACCCATTCGTTACCGAAACCACCACGGCCATCATTTCCCTCTCGGCCCGCGAAAGCGGCGATTTGCTGAACATGATCTCCATATAAAGCTCCATATGCTTTACAATACTTTCGGGGTGCAGGCTTTGCATCTTGTGCACTTCTGCCAGTTTACCACGTTTTTGGATAATATCGTCGTAAATTTCGCGCAGGCGACCGTTGGATGCTTCGTAATCAACGATTTTAATTGTACTCATAAAAATAACATTAAGCTTTTACAGATCAACAATACACCTGCAAATTAAAACAAAATGACTCAACCCTGCTGTTTCGCAATAAACTTTAAGTTTTGCTTTGCTTGCAATCCAGTAAAAAAATAATCAGTTGTCAGGTTTTTACTTTAATCCGATTTAAGGAGTAACAAATAGTTAAAATCAAAAATTTAAAAAAATGAAAACAATTACAAAAATGCTCATTGCAGTTTTCATCACAATTGCAATCACTTCACAAGCTCAAGTATCAATTACTTCAGCCGATCTTTTTACTACCCGGGATCAGATGTTATTAGCTAACGAGATTAATGAAAGTGGAGAACCATTTGCTGAGGCATTAGGTTATGATCTGGATGATTTAGATCCTATGATTTTAAACCTGCCTGACTCGGTTTCATACACTTTAGGTATCGAAAACTATGAGTACTCACGTTATCAATTGGGCACAGTAATATCCAGGTCAGGTATTGGCTTGCACATGATGTGGGCACCTATGATCATGCAAATGGCAGCGATGGAACCAGATGAATTTGATGGTATGTACACTGGTGGCACACCCAATGGATACAAAGAGGATGATGAATTAATGAAAAACATCATGCACTTTGCTATGGTTGCCAATGGCATGGCTCCAATGAATCCATGGCCGCAATTTGCAGAATTTCAGAGTGGTAATCCACACCTGCCACAAGCAGTTGCACCAGACTTTCAAATGAATTTTTCTACCCTGCGTTGGGATCGCAATTTGATGGACAAAACCTTTAACTTAGGTGCGATGGGTCAAACCTTGATGAAACAATATCTTTGGGCGCAAGATATGCTGGGAACATTTCACGATGAAAATGAAGAAGAAGTTGTTCCAAACGGAACCAATTCACCTGATTCTGCCAACAGTCCCCATTTCGACCCAAACAACAATATCTTTTATGGAGGCGATAATACTGATGGATTCATTGGCCAGGTGCTCACTGCTGAGGGGATAAACAAAACCTTATTTGTTGTTAACAACCTGGCTTATGATGGTAGCACTTTAGGCATGGTTGATCCCGCTACATATGATCCAGCTAACGGTATTATTTATTTCCCACATCAGATTGCCGTTACAGAGAGCATGGTTGCTGAAGGTATGCCACCAAAATTTTCAACATTGACAGTTACGGATGCTTCCAGCGAAATATTCGATCAGTTATCATATTTGTGGGGTGCTTTAAGCTTTAAAAACATGATGGATCCCAGCAACAGCAGCGATGAAGCTCATCTGGCTTTTCATGAAGTATTTGATGGAGACCCATTTCCTGCTGCCATGTCGCAAACCGGCATGCCTGGCCCTTTCGATTTGATGATGGGAACAAGTAAAGTTATTTTTATGAACCTGATGGCCATGCATTTTAATGAAACAGCAGGCACCTTTGTGAATTCCTCGGAACTTATCGCTGGCGTACCCCAATCCGGCACAACTATTAGCACCGTTAATGCAGGTTATATTACCATGGTACTCACACTGATGAAAGAAGAATTTAACGGCACTCCACTCGAACCCATGATATTAAATGCTATAAATGCCCAAAGCCAATTCCTGATTAACTCATTAAAAGATCCCTCAGGTGGTTTTTATAATGGCTATACCATCAACACAGGAGCCGATAACAGCGCAAAGACTGCTGTTGCACAAGCAGCAGCTGCTCGCGGATTATATGCTGCTTACACGCTCACCGAAAATGAAGATTATTTGAATGCCGCTAACGAAGCCTATAATTTCCTAATCTCAAATTATTATGTTTCCAGCTTAGCAGGTTTCAAAACTGAATTAAATAACGACCTTGCCACCTATACTCCTTTTAATTTTGCAGTGATTGCCGGTGGACTTCGCGAAGCTGCTCTTGTTGGAGGACACACCGAAGCGGCTGAAATTTATACACATTTCTTTAAAAAAGTAGCCAACGCCATGCAATTGGCCGAATTTGACGCAACGGGTGAAACTGGCAACGACTCTGATGGTGATGGCATTCCTTATCTTCCTGAACAAATAGATCAACTTGCTCCTGTTTTTGCAACCGAAGCAACTTATAACCTGCAAGTTACTGGCATAAATGATAATCCAAACTGGAATGAATCAGCATATAAATTCTATCCTAATCCAGCATCTTCGCAAATAATATTGAACTTCGATCTTGAAAAAGAAGCTCAATTAACTATTCAAATCTTCGACCTGGTTGGCAAAAATGTTCAGTCTATTTCAGCTCAACAAACACAAGCAGGTAAAATAACCCAATATATTGATCTATCGAATATAAAACCTGGTATTTACTTCCTGCGCTTAAGCCTTGATGATAAACCTCTTGAAGCGCAGAAATTAATTATCCATTAATTGAATCACAATAAAAATAGGGCTCATGGGTTTTAGAACGCATGAGCCTTATTTTAATCTTTTTAATGGTTCCTTAAAAGTTCCTGTTTTAAATTTTTATAAAACTCCTTATATGAAAACAATCTTAATTTCATTCATCCTGCTATTTAGCAGCGCAATAGTAATCCCATCCGAAAATCCTGATAATCAAACAGCATATAAGCTTAGTGGTATTCAATTCCACGGAAGCAGCTGGGATGAAGCACTCAAACTTGCCAAAGCAGAAAACAAACTCATTTTCCTGGATTTGTATGCCACCTGGTGTGGTCCCTGCAAAATGCTTGACAAAAACACTTTTCCTGACAAAGCTGTTGGTGATTTCTACAATAAGAACTTCATCAATATTCATCTGGATGGCGAAAAAGGAGAAGGATTAATGCTTGCACGGCAATACCAGATCAAAGGCTATCCTACCCTACTTTTTATCGACAGTAATGGAAAAGCTGTCTTGCATACCGCCGGCTATCGCGGTCCGGAAGATTTCTTAAATTTAGGGCAGGAAGTCAAAAATCAGTCTAAATAATTGAACAAGAGCCGATCGTGCAGGGGCGGCTTTGCTCCTGCCTTTTTAATACTCTTGAAAGGCGAAAGCAGTTATTATTTCATGTTTTGCTTTTTTGCGCCTATTTTTTCATTGGCAAACACTGTTTTTTGGCACAATTCACGAAAAAAATGCTCAATCGCTGGACAATGATGAATGCCACATAAAAATCTAAAAAACTATGGAATGGTATATGCCCATCGCAATTCTCCCTGGTGTGAGTATTTTGCTGGTTTCAACCGCTAATCTGATCATCAGCCTGAATGAAGAGATCAACCTTTTATTGGATGACAAACAAGATCAGATGGGTAAAACTATCTTTTTAAAACTTGCGCAACTCAAACGGCTCAGTCTGGCTATGGTGAGTTTGTACATAGGAATCTTCCTTTTCCTGATTTCAGGATTACTGGCCATCGTACCCGGCTTTGTGATCTACGTGAATTTGCTGCTGGGTGTCGCCTTAATAGCCGTCAGCATGGCCTTGGTTTTGCTGATTCGCTATGCCATCAAAGCTGTAAGCATCAGGCAGTATCAGTTTAAAAAGAAATTCAGCGAAAAGCAAGGCCACGAAATTACCAATTAACACCCTGAATAACTTAATCAAAAATGGCGATCTGACCTTTATCATCGTTAAAAAAAGTATCTTCGAAAATTAAACTCTAAAACCTAATTTTTATGAAAGCAATCTGGAACGAAAAAATCATTGCTGAGAGCGAAAAAACGGTTCCTGTTGAAGGCAATCGCTATTTCCCTGTCGAAAGCGTAAACGAACAGTTCTTGCGCCAAAGCAACACCCAAACCATTTGTCCCTGGAAAGGAACCGCCAGCTATTATGACGTGGTGGTTGATGGAAAAATTAACAAGGATGCTGCCTGGTATTATGCTGATCCTAAGCCGGCAGCCGCAAAAATTAAAGGGCATATTGCTTTTTGGAAGGGTGTAGCAGTGATATCCTGATCATAAACCACAAAAAAGCCGGCACCCTCAGGTAACCGGCTTCCCTTTCAAACTAAACCAAATTATTCACTAAACTTCCAAGCTATTTAAGGCTTTTCTTTAAAGGCAGGGCCTATTTAGAAAAAACATAGTCTTTGGCTTTTGCTACGGTGTGGCATTGCAGGCACATGCCGTTCATCAAATTTGCGCCACGCATGGCGTTACCATTTTCGTCTCTGGCAATCTTTCCATCAGGAGCCAGCATAAACCATTCCCAATCACCGCCTTCGGAATTGAAGTTATTACCACGTTTTACTAAGGCAGTGCGTTCGTCAACAGTACCCTCAGGGTTTTTGGAGTGTTTTACAATGATTGTTCCCACAGGATAGCTGCCGTTTACAGCGGCCTGTCCATCCTTGAAATAAACCTCACGCACAACGGTTTCATCATTACCACCATGTGCCATGCCGCCCAATGCAGGATCGGCGCCCTGTGCTGTTGCATCTTTTGACCAGTTCATAAATGAGACGAAAGTATTGTCATCAGCCACAAACTCCGAAGGTGTCGGCGGGTTATCCTCGTCATCATCTTTGCTACATGAGGTGATGACCACTGAGCTGGCAAAAAGCAAGCTGAATAAAAGTAAAAATCTGTTTTTTAGCATATTGTTAATTGTTTAAGGGTTAGTAAATCCAAAAATTAATTGATTTTGAATACATTGTTTAAGAAATATCATTGCCTGGGGCAGATAATCCGGCTTGTAATTGATTTGCAATGACGCACAGCTAAGTTTTACAAGAGCTTCAAATTCCATCTTAACGCCTTCAAGCAGCAGGGCAATCATTTGCGCAGTAAGGGGTGATAGATTCGTAAAGAGTACCTTGCCGCTATCTGCATGCCGATGGAGGCTTACAAAAAAGTTGGAGCGGTCGTTAACACTGATTTTTGATGCTGGTTTCAAATGCACCGGAAAATGAAAATGCAACAACTCCATCTCGGGATTAAGGACGATATAGCCATTTTCAACATTTCCGTTCAAAGGCAGCTCCACTTTTTTATCGGGCATCATATACACCACTATTTCAGCCCACTCGAAATGCATCAGTTCGAGGAGGAATGGATATTTCCGCTGAAGCTGCACATAGTTTTTCTCCACAAAAGCGACGAGTGTTTCAGGCATTCTCCAAATCTGCGGTGATTCCATTGCTCCACTCCGATAAAAATCCTTCACCAGCGCTTTCCATTCCCTTTCATCTAATAGATTTTTTGTAAGCGGATACGCTGCATTAATAGCATCTTCGGCTACATGGAACACCATACGACGGTATTGCTCAAGTGCTTCCGGCCGCGAGAGTTTACTTTTAAAGGCTTTCTCCTGCCGGATGGCATTGGCGAAGGCCGATTGTGTTTTAAAGGTCTTAACTGTGGCTGACATCGTACTGAGGTTTTAAAGCTTGTTGCTGAATGTGACGGAGTTGCTGCAATTCATGCTGCATTTCGGGCAATTCGGGGATGTTAAAATCGCGTTCCAAAAGTACCGGAACCTCCCTGCCAAGTTGCTTTATGGCAAAGGAGAACAGCTCATATACCGGATCAATAATAGGCTGGCCGTGCGTATCGATAATCAAATCATCAGCTACCTGCTCGTGGCCTGCCATGTGGATGTAACGCACACGCTCGAGGGGCAATTCGCGAATAAAGGCTTCCGGATTGTAGCTGTGGTTGAAGCCATTGACATAAATATTGTTTACATCCAGCAACAAATCACAGTCTGCTTCTTCCAGTATGGCATTCACAAATTCCAGTTCAGAAAGTTCAGGCGTTACAGCAGTATAATAACTCACAATCTCGATGGCGATACGGCGTTGTAAAATTTCCTGCACTTCGCGTATGCGGCCGCTCACATGCTTTACAGCTTCAGCAGTAAATGGAATTGGCAGCAACTCGTACAAATGTACATTATCACATTTGGCAAAGCTCAGGTGTTCGGAATAGAGTGTGGCGCCGGTTTCGTTGAGAAATTGTTTGATTTTACGAACAAAATTATAGTCCAATAAATCGGGGCTGCCAATGCTGAGCGAAAGGCCATGCGTAAAAAGCGGATAACGCTCTAAAGCCTTGTCGAGCTGTTTTTTCCAATAGCCGCCCACCTCAATCCAGTTTTCAGGAGCTACCTCGATAAAATCTGGGGTAAGAAGGTTTGATGATAGTAATTCATCTGCAAAATCACGTCGAAAGCCAATGCCAGTCATAGGGAAAGTTTTAAGCTAAGGTTAAAGAAAAAGAGAAAGAAAGTGCAAGCTATCGAAACAGCTTACACTTTATTGTCAATAGCAATTTAGAAAGTTCCGCACTTGCCTTCGCCACATTTAGCTTCAGCACCTTTGCTTTCCGATTTTTTCTCTGCTTTCTTTTCAACTTTTACATCAGCTTTCTTTTCAGCTTTCTTTTCGCCTTCGCCACATTTTCCTTCGCCACATTTGGCTTCCTTAGTTTTGCTCTCTTTAGTTTTGCTCTCCTTGGCAGCTTCACCGCACTTGCCCTCACCACATTTCAGCTCAAACATAAGATCTGGGATGGGCGTAAAAATATCGGTACTTAAGGCAGTTCTCACTTCGCTGCCAGAACCCAGCAAATTGGCTGTAAAGGCGTTTTCAGCTTGTACGTTAAGGGCTGCACCACCACTAATCAATGCGCCGGCTACTAAAGTAGTTTTGATAAAGTTTTTTTGATTTTTCATTGTTACAGGTTTTTTAATGTTTCGAACGATGTTAAATTAGATTCACTACACCAGTCGTCCGATTCTAAAAAACCTGACACCATCAGCTAAATTTTTCCGAATCCAGTTTTCCTTTTAATCTATCAATACGCTGATTTTCTGTATTTTGATCCTCAGAAATATTTTCTTCATGCAGGGCTTTTAATTCCTGTTCGAGCACCTCATCAAGTAATTTGCTCTGCTTCTGATAATTTCGGCAGGCATCACAAACACGGGTATGCAGATACAGCTGAGCCTTTTCGACAGGACTCAGTATAAAAACACTTTTCTTCTCAATCAGCTCCGTTGCTTTATAACAGGAAAGCATCAGGGTATTCATTATTTTCTTCATGCTTCAAACCAATTTTTATCCAAACACGCGCGCAACTGCATTTTTGCCCTGTGCAATATCTGCCAGAAGTTAGCCTGACTGATACCCAGATCCTCGCAAATGGCGGGTCCTTTTCGTTCTTGTAAATATTTTAGTTTCATAGCCACAGACCACTGCTCGGGAAGCTGTTCCATACAAAAATAGAGTACTTTTCTAAACTGTTCGTTATCCAGCAGCTCTTCTTCATGAGCCAACCAATCACCAGGCTTTTGCGCCTCGTTCCAGCTTTGATCCTTGTTAAAGAACTGTCCTAAGTAATCGTCCTGCTGATTGCCTGCATCCACATACTGCATCTTATATTTTTGCCGAAAGTAATCCATGATTTTATGCTTCAAGATAGAAAAAAGCCATGCTTTGGGATTTTTCCCTTCAAAACTATTCAGTGCATGAAAGGCTGCCACAAAGGTGTCTTGCACCAAATCTTCGGCAATATTTTGATTGCTGGTGCGCCTAAAGGCCCAGGCATGCAGTTGGCTGGCATGTTCAACTATCCAACTGTTGAGAAGTTTTCGTTTATCGGTTGTTTGGTCATTCATAGGTTCAAAAGTACAATCCTTTTTTTAATTAACAACTAATTCACGACCAACACTTTACCTTTTGCCCGGATATTTTTTCCCGATGAAACGATTTCAAACACATATATTCCTGCTTTCAAATAAGCATCCGGGATTTGAAATGTGCTGGTATTTTGCTCATCCTCCCACATTATCAAACCATTTAGGCTAAAAATGCGCAATCGCGCCATTTCAAAAGAAGGATTCTCAAAAGCAATCGTACCACCTTGAGCAAAAGGATGAGGAATGAGTTGATAGCTTTGCTTTGAAAAATCATACACTACCAGCACTTCAACCGATGAAAATCCCAAATTTCCGAGTTCGAGCCTATAAGCGCTTTTACGGTTCAAAAGAGGTAATGTATCCCAAAATTCATAGGAAACAGCTGAATAGGGACTGCCACATATTCCGGCAATTTCGCCTATTTGATCAAATTGGATACCATCAGCCGAGCGAAATACGCGCACCCCATCACAGGTGTTGCCGGAAGCAATCACCCAATTCAGGTAAACCTTTCCATTGGCTTCGGTTGCCGAAAAGGTATTCAGATAGGGCAATTGCTGGGCATGTAAGGAAGAAATTTCAAAGAATATCAGCATGCCTATGCAAACAATCGTTAGCTTTAAATCTATGTAGTTTAAATACATTTTAACCATATTCAATTAACTTGTCGCACAACAAATAAAAACCTGACACCCAAACTTACGCTAATTGTCAGGCTTTTCAACTATCATCGACCTATTAGTTAAATTCTTATCAATGAATAAACGAAACACTTTGGTATTTATCACCAATATGGTAACCATATTGATTTTTGGATTTTTGGGTGTAGATATGGCTCTTCGGCTAGTTCATGATCGCTATGTTGATATTCAACTTGAATCCAACAGGCGAACTGCTGAAACCATTGCAAGTATTTTTGAAGATAAATTAAAACAAAATATTGATCTTACAGAGCTTATTGCCTCTTTCCAAAAGTCAATTGAAGGCAGTTCTGGTGATGCCGGTTACCTATGCATGTTTGGACAAGATGAAGGTGTCTTTTTATGTCATCCTGACACCTCAAGAATAGGAATGTCAGTAGCCTCAAACAATTTTAAATTTAATAACAAAAAAGAGAATAGCAAAGAGTTTCTAATTGATGCGATAAATCATCAGGGAGAATCATATGGCATTCTTTCAATGACGAATAATAAAAAATCTGAAATTGCTTATATGGTGCCTGTTAAAAAAACCGACTGGAAAATTTCTGTTCATCAAAATCTTGATGTGATTGAAAACCAGCTAAAAAAACTACGTTGGATAGCTTATAGTGGTTTCTTATTGTTAGCATTAATTATTTCATTGTTCGCCACCTGGCTTACTAAACGTATTAGCAATCATTATGAAAACCTTATTCTGAAAAAAAATGAAGAATTAAACGATACAAATTTATCGCTTCAAGCCTCAAAAAAGCAAATTGAAGAACAGCATAAGCTTTTGCTTAATCATGCTGAAGAATTAGAGCAAGAAGTTACAAAAAGAACTACCGATTTATCCAAAGCGCATCAGAAACTGGGTGATCTGGAAAAAGCAAAAAGTGATTTTTTGGCTATCATAAGTCATGAAATAAGAACACCGCTCAATGGCATTATTGGCTTTTCACATCTGCTTGAAGATGAGTTGAAAAATACCACTCATCAGGCATTTGTAAGTAACATCAGGACTTCTGGTGAAACATTGATACGTTTTGCTGAAACAGCACTCTTAGTCACACAATTAAGCATCCAGCGTAATCGCTTTGACTTCAAAAATATAAAATTGAATCAATTGATTAACAAGGCTTTGGCAGCATTTGAGGAAAAAATTAAAGCAAAAGCAATCTCCATAGAGCATACTGCGAATCATGAACCACAAGAAATTGAAGTAGTACCTGACATGATCGTTAAATGTTTCAAAAATATTATTGATAATGCAATTGAACACACCCCTATTAATGGCCAAATTAAGTTTAGCTGTATCAAAGAGAAGAATTACCTCGAAGTTTCAATCGAAGATAGTGGTACAGGCTTTAGTGACGAAGCCTGGCTACGTCAGTTTGATCTTTTTGGAGCTGATAAAGTGATGAATCATACTAAAGGTTATGGTTTAGGTTTAGCGGCAGCAAGACTTATCATGAAGGCCCACTCTGGAGATATCCGGCTGGAGAACTGTCCAAAAGGGGGAGCAAGGGTGAACCTTCAATTTCCATTAATTTAAAGTAACTCAAACCCAATACGTTTTTTGAAACCATAGGATTTTTGATAAAAACAAAAATGGGAGCAAATAAAAACAATTAAATCAGTTTAATTTTCAACGTTTGGAACAAGAGATTGCCTTTCATAAATAGGGTCTGCTGAAAAACTTTTAACTGATTGGTATTGTGACAATAAATAGAATTCTCATGGGAGGTTTCTGCAAGGTATTTGGAATTCTTCAATAAAAATCCTTGCACCAGATTTTACCCCCGCTCAGCGGGGCTGCACCTTAATACCTTGTAGAAGAATATTCCTTATAAATTTTAACGGCGCTACGCACCTTGAAATGAGCCACATCCCCGCTAAGCGGGGTTAATATTGACAGGGATTGTCGATTTCGGGTTTTTCAGCAGGCCTTAAATAGAACCTTAATCCTCATTGAATTTTTAAACCTTAGGTTTTAATTCACTATTGTACGCTAAAATATAATGACGACCCTACAGGACTTTTTTTTGATTGCTAACGCACTGATTACCTATATTTTGTCCCTAACGGAACAGTCCCGTTAGGGACAAAATATGGATAGAATAAAATGTTAGCCCTGATTATGTCAAGTCTCGTAGGGACGGCATTATTAGAGCGATTGAGCATTTTTATTTGAATTATACCAAACAACAGTGGTCTTAATTATAAAAAAAAGGGGAGCACCTTCCGGCACTCCCCTTTTTGATTTGAAGTTGTAATAACTCCTATGAATTGTTATCTAACGATTGTCAGACGTTTTGTTACAACACCTTCGGTGGTTTCGATACGAATCATATAAACACCTGCCTCATAAGTGCTGGTATTCAAATCGTAGCGTTGCTCACCTTCGATACCACGGTCGATTACTACCTGACCAACAGCATTCATCACAGTGATGCGATTCATCTGTGCAGATTCAATCACAACATTGTTAGTTGCAGGGTTAGGATAAACGCGGGTATTGTTCAGGCCGAACTCATGTGTATTGGTAACAAATACCGTTACAAAGTCATCATCCGGATTATCGAGTGCCATAGCGAAGTCAGATTCGCAAGTACCATTGGTATAGGTATAGAATGCAGACACCTGATATTTGTAAAGGGTTTGAGCCTCTACGTCAGTATCAAAGTAACTGTAAGCAGTTACACCTTCTTCAAATGGAACAGCAGCGATCAGCTCGTTAGCACCACCGTCAACAGAACGATATACATTAAATACATCCAGTTCGCGATCGGCTTGTGCTGCAGAAGCTGGAGGAGCAAACTGTGCACTTGGTTTACCGGTAACCTTCAGTGGTTCGGTGTTGTTGCTGTAATCGTCAAGAGGTTTATCCATTGGCAAGGCAGCAGTGGCACCGGCAACATTGGTAACATAACCACGGAGGTTCCAGGTGTAAGGTAATGCATAGTCACTCAGGTGTTCCCAAAGCACGCCGTCGAGGGTAATCAGGTCGCCATTAGGCTCATTCTGAGTTGGTCCGCAACCAGCAGGATAAGCCGCACCATCAGTTGTGTAAACAGCAATCCAGAGCTGCTTGGTAACGTCGATGAGAACCGGATCAGTAAGATCAACCTGCTCATAAACTTCAATGCCAAGGCCACTCAATGGTTGCGAGTGAAGCAGTGTTGCAGCATTTGTACCTTCGTAGATACGCAGCTCATCAGTTGCACCTGTTCTGTTGTAGATTTCGATTTTGGTGAGCGAAGCACCAGCGTAATCAGCCAACTGAGCAGGATCGAACTTGATTGCCCAGGTAAAGGCAGCAGGACCGCCAATACCGTCAACATTGGTTCCATCGTCATAGTATAGCCATTCAGCGATAGCATCCTGTGGTGAATTCCACTCAAGCATTGAACCCCAGGCTTCTTCAGTCCAGAGGTATGCTCCAGCGAGTTCTTTTGGAGGATCGCATGGGAAGGCAACTTCTACGTCAACACAAGTTTCGAAGCATGACTCGGCACCGCTGTCGTAAACAAAGGTTACGCAATACTCATACATACCATAATCAACGTCTTCATCTGTATAAGAAGTTCCGGGAACTTGTTCAGCGATCAGAACACCATCACGGTAGATGTTGGCTCCAAGCAGTGCACCGGGGTCGATACCGCCGCCGCCACCGCCTCCGCCGCCACCGCCGGAGTTGTCGATGAGTTCATAACCAAAGGCTAAATCAGGTGTGCCTTGTGCAGTTCCGCCAAGGATTACCTTATCATTCACGAGGTCTTCAACAATGTAGAGACCACCTGCGATATAATCGCCAAGATCGCCACTTACACTGTGAGAAACACCAGTTAGGGCACCCGCGGCAATATCGTATTGCTCAACCTGGCATCCACCACCAGTAGATGTACCTGTGAAGAACCACAAGAATGGTCCACCTTCACTAAAATTGTCATAAGCTGCTCCATACATACTTGGAGGCGTTACGATCGTATTTAGTGTGGCTCCATTTCTGTCGAACAATACTAAGTCGGTAGCAAAGTTGTTAGCCCAGAACGCATCATTTTCTTCATCATAGGCAATTGCACGAACGGCTGTTGGTGCGGTGATAGTTCCAATTAAGGTCTTATTTGTAAAGTCCATTTGATATACTGTTGTAGAAGCTGCTGCTCCGTACATATAAGTACCATCAAATGCCATATCCCTTACAGAGGATACTCCTGGGATTTGGAAGGTCTCAACATAAGTACCATCAACTGTAAATTTTACAATATCACTGCTAGATGACCACTTGGTTGCATAGATGAATTCTCCATCACTTTCGGCACCTGCAAGGCCAACTAATCCGGATGGAGTATCGATATCAAAGCTGTATTCGAGATCCCACATTTCGCGACCCATTTCAACTGTTCTGATTTCAGCATCAGCGTCAGTTTCCGAGTTGAGATGACGAGCGATAGCAGTATTATTGCCATCACGGGCATACATATCACGGTTTGCAGAATTGCTCTTATGGATCAGGCTTTCAGTATCGAATGCCAGTGTTCTGCTTGTAGATGACACAACGATGTTATCTACGAAGAAGATGTACCACAGACCTCCATTGTCGCCGTCAACAGCCTGGAAAGCAAGATGAACATCCTGTCCGGCATAGCTGTTCAGATCGATTTCGTATGGGAAGTCGTAGTAATTCCAGCCACCACTTAAGGTAGAAGCATCCCATAGCACAGTCCATGTAGAACCGCCATCAGTGGAAATTTTCACATAGTAGTGATCAAGGTAAGTACTACCCTGGTAAACAACACTCCAGAAACTCAGTGCTGCACCAGCAGGCACATTGAATTCAGGTGTGATCAACCATTCATCCTGATGACCAAAATCCCACCATAAACCAGCGTGATAGGTACCAAATGGAGCAAAGTCAGTACTTACATAATCATTTACTGACCAATAATATGTTGTAGTTCCAGTTCCAGTATTGGTTTGTTCAATCATCCAGTCTGCAGGTAATGAACCTCCTTCGAAGTCTTCTTCGATTTCGTCACCACCTGGAGGAGGAGGAACAACATCGTCCCAGTTGAGTGTAACATCCTGACCAGCAACTTCAGCAGTAAGGTTTTCTGGTCCAGGGAAGTTTTCACAACCATAGTAAGTCCATACATAGCTCATCTTAGGCGACATGCCATTGGAATAAACGGCTGCAACTTCTGCCAGGTATTCTTCACCTTCAACAAGACCTAAACCTTCAATGTCATACTGATAGTAGGTTTCAGGAGTATCGGTAATGAATAAGCCTTCGTGCCAAACTTTGTAGTACTCAAGCTCACGTGTACCAGGGGTATAGAGCATTACATTGTCGATATTCCACCAGTTGATGTTCCAGGCTTGTCCGTCAAATACAAAGGCAATTTGGAATTCTTCAGCACCCACACCATGATCGGTAGTAAGTGTAACAACATGGTTATTAGCAGGAATATCAGCAGATGGATTCCATGATTCAACGGTGTATTCTTCACCATCAGCAATAGTAACTATCGAGATGGTATATGCACCGCTAAAGTGATCTACAAAATGATCAAAGCTCAATTCAAGTTCGGTTTGGGTGAGCGTACTCATCACAGGCGACTTGAAGTAGAACCTGTTCAATGTATTCGGGCTCCAGTAGAAACGAACTTCAGGAGTTACACCCCCAGCCAGGTTGGTCTGACTCAGTTGCCAGTTACCTGAAGCAGGCTCAATAATCCAGTTGTCGATGCCTTCGGAGAAGTCGTCCATAAATGGTTCGAAAGGAATCACGCCACCACTGCTCCATGTTGCAAAACCTGTTGGAGTTACGTAAAGGTCAGATACCGGCAGCAATAATTCTTCGAGTGTCCAAACGAAGGCTTCAGGACCATCAATCATATAATCGGTCAATTCGATTGGCAAGAATCCCATCTTTTCAACATATATGTCATAAACACCTTTGCGGAATTCTTCCCACATAAAGTATCCAGTTTCATCCAGTGTTACTTCATAAACCAAACCAAGATCCGGTTCTGAAGTATTGGTAAACATTACATTTGTGCCATCTGGCAGGTCACCACTATTGGTATTAACGGTAACGCTAACCTGAGTCACCATGTCTTTATCCAGACAGTTAGAGAATACCACATCTGAATAGTTATCTTCGTCATAAACAGCACGAACGCCCCATTTGTAAACACCAGCTTCGGTTCCTCCCCAAGTGTTATCATTGAACAAGCTGTCCAAAGTAAGACCAAGGAATTCCAGATCACCAGTTTCACAGGTTGTGCGCCATACTTCGTATCCGAAGAGTTCGCGGTTGGCATCCTGAACATTGGTTAATACAGGTGCACCGCTGCGGGTTACTTCGTCGGTAATAGCTACATTATCAATAGCCCAGTACCAATTCCATCCACCATTATCAAAGTAATGGAAACGTACCTGGAACATTTCATTAGCATAAGCAGAAACATCAATCATCTGCTGATCAGGGTTGTTCCATGCACCGGCATCAGCAACCTGATTAAGAACGGTTACCCAATCGGTTCCATCAAACACATCAACTTTTGAATATTCACCTGAGCTAAGGAAATTGTAATATTGGTCAAAAGTAACATACAATTCTTCAGTAGTTGCAGCATTTACAACAGGAGAATAAAGCATTTCGTCCAATACAGGTCCGATACCTGCGCCATCAGAATCAACCAATGCAAATGGCGTACCATCGAGGGTGTTACCACTGTAGTTTGCAACACCTTCCCATGTATCAGCAGTTGTTCCACCATCTTCTACTGTCCAATCTGAAGGAATACCACTATCAAATGTTTCCATTACTGGTTCAAATGGTGCATAGAAAGGATTATGCCATGTGATCAGTACATTGTCGTCAGTGATTTCTTCAGCATAAACAAGAATTGGAGGATATGGGAATTCGATCAGTTCGAAGTCGTTGGTAACTGTCGCATTCAGTTCAATTACCACATCTTCGAGCATTTCTGAAGTATAACCCATAGCACTTACGGTATAGTCATAAGTACCGGCAATCACACTGCCTTCGTAAGCACCTGTTGCATCGGTGAAGAATTCGAACATGATGTCCGGATCATCCACATTAACAAGCATTACAGAAGCACCTTCGATAGGATCGCCACCGAGGTAAGCAGCCTGCATTACCATACCATCAACTGCAGCATTGCCGTCAATTTCGATCTCGTCGGAGCAGGTTACGCCCTGGCAAGTTTCGGCACCACTATCATAGATATAGGTTACACAATAAGTGTACATACCAAACTCAAGGTCTTCGTCCAGGAACATATCAACCACTTCAGTAGTGAAGTCGAGTTCAACATATTCTTCGCCATTGCGATAGATTCTCAGAGCGGAGATGGTATCCAAAGCAGCAGCGTCAACGTTAGTCCATTCGAGCATGATGTCGAGTGTGCCTTCAACCTGAGCGGCTGTGAAAGCAGAAGGAGCAGCATAATCTTCGCATGGAACATAGATAAAGTCGAACTCAGCTGTTGGTGACTGCCCTGTTGTAAATACAGATGCAACACCGGCTGTGTAAGTTTCGTAAGGAGTAAGCATTGAAACATCGTATTGGTATTCTGTTTCGCCTACCTCAGCAACCAACTGACCATCCAGGAAAACCTTGAATGACTCAAGTGCTTTTCCAAGAACTCCGCGGGTTGGAGGAACAGCATCAGTAATACTTACATTGTCAATTGCCCAATACCATGCCCAAGATGTTCCATCATCATAATGGAAACGTACCTGCATAGCACTGTTGATATAAGCAGTAAGATCAAGCACCTGATGATCAGGAGCACCCCAGCCGCCAGCG
>Ga0100391_1001080_pt1 | contig 31036 bp, 26 predicted proteins | sample CryGeymeta201515_FD_81541 | JGI IMG/M metagenome (GOLD analysis project Ga0100391, IMG submission 81541) | Groundwater microbial communities from Crystal Geyser aquifers in Utah, USA - Crystal Geyser metaG 2015-15 | ecosystem: Environmental > Aquatic > Deep subsurface > Groundwater | place: USA... | reverse complement strand
GGACTTTATCAAACAAATCCCAGGAGACGAGCCCATGTCGCAACTCCCAAGCTTTGACAACGTATCCGTAGAAAGCAAGATTTACAATCATCACCAAGGCAAATATATGTAAGACCAGTGCTTGATTCATGTCGCGAAAGACAGTAGAATAGAGCACACCTCCCCAAAAGTCGCCTTTGGAAACTGTCATGAGATATGAAGCCATCACAAAAGACTTTAATCTGTCTGGCGAGACACTGTACGCAAACTCCAGGCCCGTGACCGAGATGAAAATCTCGGCTACTGTCATGAGGCAGACTTGAGGAATCTGCCAGAAGACTGAGATAGGAGAATAATCATTCACCAGACAGTAGTCAATGGTGTATTCGACAATGCCACTAATGAAGAAAGCAAACGAGGCCAGGATCATTCCCCATCCCATGCGGCGCAGAGGCGAGACATCGATCTCTCGTTTCTCCAACGCAGGATACACCAGCTTGTCGAAGAGGGGAATTAAGAGTAACAGTCCCATTGGATTCAACACGTTAATCTGTTCGGGTTGAATAATCCCATGTAGATTCATTCGGCTGGCTTGAAGCGTCCAGACGGATCCTTGTTGGTCGTAAAGCATCCAAAAACATGGAAGCATTGAAAATATTGGGAGAACATTTAGTGCACGTGCGGCATCACTGAGCTGCTGAACTAAATACCTGTCACTTGTGTGCAGGGAAGTGGCCGAAGAGATTGACGATGCACAAGTTTCCAAGCCAGATGACTTTCGATTTCTTGCAGAAGTGCGGCTGCTTCGCGATCTAATTGTTAGGCTACTCTTGCCTTCGACTGTGCTTGTTCCCGATTGTGGACGTTCTCTACTAATGCTAGGACTGGCGCTTCGGCTCCCTGTGCTCGTGGACATGGACGAGAGTGAGCCGTGGTCGTCCGAGCCTTCACTACCTGCTCGGGCGTCATGGTCGACGTTCACAGCAAATCCTTGTACAACTGCATTTTCAGATTTCGGCAAGAAGCTCGGCAGAGGAACTGGTCCTGGTTCCATAAAGGGAAACTTGTCAGAAATGAACTTGCAGCTCCATAAATTGTTGTGCAGCAGCCATACACACAATCGCAACGTTGTCCATAGAGAGGAACCATGAGGATTGTTTGGTCTATACCTGAAATTTTTCCTTTGTGATAAAAATACAAGGGTCGCCAGAAACATCAGGACTGTTGGCAACAAGAAGGCGACACCGTAACCATATTGTCCCTTGATGGATGGGATGACGACAAAAGAGGCCACTGCGCCAACGTTGATGCACATGCTAAAGAAGGAAAAGAAGGATCTCACCTTTTCCTGCTCGTCCGAGTTCAGCGTGTTAGTGGAAAATGTTGCTTTTGGTGAAGGAAAGAAAACACTGCCAGGCAATTTGTGCTCCTGTCCTTCTCCCTCCTTGATGTTGACTTGATCGGCACCAAAGATACTGACACAAGGTCGGAGACCACCAGTCCCAGTGCATATAAAGGTCAGCCCAATGTACGTAATGGCTCGCTTCAGCTGTATTTGCGAGTGATCACTATTGCTTAAATAGGCTGCGTGTGTCAGGATAATCAGACCCAACCAGTATATAAATCCAAAGGTGACAATTGTTCGATATCTCCCCCAGCGTCCATCGCCCAAGACAGCTCCAAAAATGGGGGTGAAATTTGCCACATAAGATGTAAAGGCAAAGACGGAAATGGCCATGGTATCCTTCATCTTTAATTCTTGTGTGAAGTATAGAACCAGCGATGCTCGGAAACCGTAGTAGGTAAACCGTTCTGCTGCTTCTGTAACGAGGATACACAAAACGACTTGATTCATTCCAGTTGATTCGGTGACGCTTCGCCGGACTTTGATCATCTCTTGTACAAATTCGTCGTACATCTTGCCTCTGGCTGATTGTTTCTTGCGTTCTGGTAGATATCCAGTCTGTCGTGTTGGACTCTTGTCGTTTACTTTGTCGGCGATCAAGGCGCTGTGGATTGGATTGCTCGTGGTCTCGGCAAGTTCAATGTCTTGCAAGCTCGAAGCAGCACTACTGCTTCCGGCACTGCTGACACTCTGAAAGCTATCCTTACTCATGTCGTCACAATCGAGCTGCTCGTCTGAGGTACCCATCGTGGAACTTACTTTTCTAGTATGCGTATTGTTGCTAGCGGTGGTTGGAAGCTTTCTTCCTTGGCTCTTGTGTCGAGAGAGAATTTGTCAATCGCCTACTCGGTAGAAGATTAGAAGATCAAGAAGCAGCTATATAGACTTTCTGGTCGTTTGATTTTCCTCTAAAGGAAGGCGACTCTATCAATTCCTTTCCAGCTTGCTTTTAATGTTGTTGTGGAAGATCCTCTAGCTAGCTAGAGTAGTAGGTCTACTAGTCTAGTAGTAGGAACTGGTGTTGCTTTTTGACTTTCTATTATCCGAATCCGTGGTCATGCATTCACGAGCGGGAGTGCCTCCAGCTGACGGGAGAAACCCCTTGAAAAAGTCAGTGGCACGAAGTTTTCAAGACAGCATTCGGGTGGCTTGAACTCTATCTACTACTACTACTGGTACTTAGCTACTCTACTAGTAGTAGTACTCGGAGTAGTAGCTGGCTTCTACTTCTCGTAGTCAGTTTGCCAGTGAATTACCGTGCTAGTGCAGTAGCGATATCAAATCGGAGCAGTCCAAATTTAGTACTCCAATCACAAATAGTGCCAGTCAATTCTACTTGCTTAACTTCTCTATAACAGCTCCTAACAGTAGCAGTAGTAGCAGGAACTCGAAGGAGCCGCACTGCAGCGTGGATCGCCCAGGAAGTCAAGTGAATTCGTGTGATCATGTAAGTTCCAGAACTCAACGATGAATTGAAGCCCGTGTAGAAACTCCTGGCGTCTCGTTCGGAAGGGATGAATGTGGTACTTTTGTCCTAGCCTATAGACATGATTGGGGGCTAGGCGTTTTATAAGTCCTGATAGGTTCCAAAGGGGCATACGTAGTTCGGCAAAATTTCTCTGGTCTGGGATGTCCTCGTCAATAAGTCCAAAATGGGTGATTGGAACATATTCAGCTATTGATTAGTCTCGGCAGGACAGTACAGGCCAATGAGTGGATTTAGATGACAGACTCAACGCCTCACATGGCCCTGTAAAAAAGTTTTGTTGCCGACGGTTTCCAAATGATGACGCCCCATATTGCTCCTCGTTTGTTGATCCCTTCACACCACAATTTCTCAATGACAGCAGAGGTCCTATGGCTGATAATAGTTTCAATTGATCTCATACAACCATCAGGCCCTACCAGATTAATTGAAAATATCACAAGCCATAGGACCTCTGCTGCCATTGACATCGACATCAAAAATAATTTTCTGGCCCGTGGACACAACATTGAAACACCGATCCAAAAAGAAACTCGAGTACCACCTCGCTACTGCATCTTATAATCAAATTCTAGTCCCGTGGTTACTCATCTCGAACAGCCGCGATTCTGCTCTTTGAAAGGAGAACGACACCTCCTTAACGGCAGATAGCTGCGCTAGAGATACTCCAATTCTTCCAGTGGCGGACCATTCCACTTCACCCTCTTTAGTCTGCACCATAGTTGTTGCAGCCGAGCTAGAACTACCTCCTTCGCCCTTGACGAAAATACCTTCCTCGATGTTTTCAGCTGGATCTCCGCCTTCTGTCTTGTTCTTTTTATTAACGGGTTTGGACTGGATTGCTTCTCCAGCAATTTCTTCATCACCATCATGAGTCGCCACGGTTGCTTCGAAGTCAACGAGAAGATCCTTAAGGGGTACGTTGGCAGCCAAAACCAGCCTGGTTTTGCTTTCGTACACGGCATCAATTAGAGTCACGAATCTTCTAGCCTCGTTGAACAGCGATGCATTCAGTTGAGGGACGCGATTAATAATGAGCACTGGATACCGTTCGCAGATTGCTAAATAGTCAGCAGCCCCCAGTGGTCTGTGGCATAAGTCTTCAAAGTCAAACCAGGCACAAGTGTCGTTCGAACGAGGCACTGTCACATGGCGGCCCATTCGTACTGGGATCCGTGTATTGATTTTTACAGTTCCAACGCCGGTGGCAAATATCTGATCCAAAGCTTGAGATGTCTCGGTATTCATAGGCCAATGGTAGCATTGAACATGGTTCAGATCTGTCGACAAACACGGTCTTTCTTCTCTTCGATAATCCTTATCACCACCCATTTCAATGATTGTCATGTGCCGTTTGAGAACGTCAATAAAGGGAAGAAACAACGTTCGATTCAGACCACCTTCGTAGAGCGCATCCGGATCTCGATTGGAGGTGGCAACGACTACCATTCCCATGCCGCCGCCACCAGCAGAGACACGTCTGGTATCCATCCACAACATACTGAATAATCGCTTTAGGATGGCAGCATCGGCAATATCTGTTACTTGAAATTCGTCCAGGCACAATATGCGGGACTCCCTTGCCAACGACAATGCAACAAATGGCAGGACATCTTGTTTGGGATGGACTTGTTTCAAATCGTGAATCCGTTGGTGAATGTCCAGCATAAATTCGTTAAAATGACACCGTCGAATCTTTCGTTGTTGTTGTTGTTGTTGTTGGTGGTGGTGGTGGTGCTGGTTGGCATTATCAGACAGCAGCAGCTGTTGTCGCAATTGTTCGTAAAAGAGATCCATCAAAAAAGACTTTCCAACTCCGACCGATCCAAAGATGTACATTCCCTGTGGTGTACCGCTGCTGCTGATGGTGGTGAAGGTTTGCAGCAGCGACAGGTTCCGGTACGAATTTTCCCAAAAAATCTGGATTGTTTCCATAATGTTCTTAGGAGGGTGATCGAAAAACCAATCGACCTCGAGCTTGGAAGCCGGAACAACGTTCGAATCTGTTTGAATAATTTGCTGCAGTAGCTCATCCAGTCGACGAGCCACGTTGAGTTGTTCTGAATCCTTTTGTAATTGACCAATCTGAATTTGGTTCCGAAGAAAGGATTCTATTCGACCAGTAGTACTAGTAGTGGCAGATCGTTGTTCGCGTTCAGTCGTTTGAAAAGTGGAAAATGGGCGCAATGATTTCTTAGAGCCACTTATTATTGGTCTGTGAAAAACCGATCTCGATCTCGCTGTCGTCTGCCAATGATAACAATCTGCAACTGTAACTGCAACTGCTGATGCTGCTGCTGCATTCTCGTGATGGTGATCTTGGTGGATCTGCGACAGTTGTTGTATACCAGCTGGTAACAGTTTCTTGGTCCTTGTCAGCCGTAGCTTGCATTGACGTACAACTACTACTAGTGCCATTCTCTTTGTTCAATTCAATACGTAATGATTCATTGATTGGAGCAAATCAAGAATGTGTTGTTTGATTTTTTTTTGTCGTACCAGGTAGCTTTCTTCTCTACTACCAGGTACTGTACTGTAGCTGCTACAGTACTAGCTAGAGTAGGGTCTAGCTAGTAGTAGGTACATACTAGCTAGTAGTAATACATTACTAGCTACTAGTAGACTCTACTAGCTAGTGGGTCTGCGTTGGCCACCTCTTCTTCTTCGTAGCTAGTCTTCTACTAACAACTACAGTAGCATAGAAAATTTAGCCTTAACCTTACATTATTCAATCAAACTATACGCACCTTTGCTCGCTACACAACACCACACAACAAACTCACATTGCTAATAGTCTACTACTAGTAGACCTAGCTACTACTGTAGATAGTAGACTACTCGAATAGCTAAGACTAGCTACTAGTCTACTACTCAGTACTCTATTATCAAGCATTCTAACTTCTAACATTATCAATTTCCGTGCGCTGAAACAGTCTCTGCCTCAAGCATAATACGCAGTGCATAACAACTACCTACGTTCGCAACCAAGTCTTTTTCAACAATCCTTCAACAACGCTTTTCGCGCACCAAGCAGCGACAAAATAATGGCAAAGTCCAAAAAGGGAACCTCCAAAGCGGCAGCGGCTGCTGCTGCACCCAAGTGTACATGTGACCATCCCTTCAAATGCACGTGTGGAAACAGGCCGGAACGGCCCTCCAAGGGTCACAAATGGGATCCGGATACGCAAACGTGGGGAGGCAAAGGTCACAAGCAAAAGGGAGCGTCAGGACAGATTGCATTGTCGGCAGAGGCCGCCGAAACCACGAGCATCGGCAAGACGCAGATTAAGCAGTGGGAAAGACTTCCAAGCACGCTGCTCAATGAGTTCTGCAAACAACAAAAACGAAAATCTCCCAAATTCAAGAATATTGCCAAAGGAGGAGGAGGAGGAGGAGGAGGAGGAGGCAAGGATAGTTTTAAATTCCGGGTCATACTACCAGATAACAAGGATCCCGACAAGGATCTCTTCTTTGTTCCAGCCCAAGCTGTTGACAACGAGGAACAGGCCAAAGAGGAGGCTTGTATCTTGGCTCTTCTTCAATTGACACCCACCTTACCTCACGAACGAAAATTGCCAGAACCCTACAGGACCACTTGGTTGCATGCTATTGAAAACATCAAGGCGGCATCCAACAAGAATTCAACAACGAAGAACAATGTCGACAAGAAACAAATGACGGGAAAGGCTGCTGGAAACTATACTACCAACAACAACAACAATAACAACAGCAACACGGTTCCTGTTGCCAACAACGGAAACAGTCATTCGAAAACAAGTGGAGGAGGAGGAGGTGGAGGTGGTGGTGGTGGCGCTGCAAAAGCTTCCACGTCGCTCACCCTAGGAAAGACATTCATAAGCAAAGCGGATCGACAAAGACAAATCGACGAGAAACGCAGAGACCGCGCCAAGAGAATACGACAGCACGAAGCATTCCGCATGGCCAACAAGAACCATCCAGTTTTCCTGGCCGCACATCTTCGACAACAGATTCAAACATTGTTGCGTGGTGATACCGACATGACCATCTTCGATGACTTGGACAGCAATAACGACAACGAAGAGTCTCCGGAAGATACGGAATTAGACCATGGTCAGGCCTACGTGTTGGAACGACTGCGTAACGAAGGCTTTACGAAACGACAGGTCTTGACGGCACTTCAATCCACCAGCAATGACAGCAGTAACGTTAGTGAAGACACATGGGATGCATTGTACGAAGAATGCCTCCAGTGGCTTTGTATTCATTTGGATGAAGATCAACTGCCAGAGGGGTTCGATCCACGAGGTGGAACATTGGACGTCATTGTACCAACTAAGGTACCAGCTAATAATGGTGGAAGTGAGAAACAGCCAACGCAGTCGGATATTTCAATCAAGAACCAGAATGTGGAGGTCAGTCCAGGTGTAGCGAGCTTTGCGTCCAAGTATGGAATTGCCCCGTTGGAAGCAAAATTGATAGCGGAACAAGCCGAGCGAAAGAGATTTAGCCCAGAGACCATACTGTGGCAAGTCTTACAGGAGGCTGCGGGGGTTTCGTTAGAGACCACAGCGGAGAAAAATGATGAGCACTTGGAAGTCGCACAAGAGGAACTAGATGCACTTGAAGCGATATTTTCGTCTGAATTCGATTCAAAACAGGAAGGAAGCTTGTCGCTATTGTCCATCAAAGTAGCGGACGCAGATGTTACCATTCACGCGGTGGTAGAAAATGGTGTCTACCCGTTTGCATATCCAAAGCAATTGTTGCTCTGTGGAGCATGGCTTGGGTCTTCCTCACTTTATGGAGCTGCTGTCCATGCAGAAGTGATCAAATTTATGACAACCCTCGACCTTGGAGTTCCCATGTTATTTGAAATTTACGGAGAAATTCAGAACATTTTTCATTCCATTAATTCCGGAGAAATACAATCTTTGTCACTTTTACCTGCTCTGGGGTATGCACCAGTTACAACAAGCAAAAAGCAAGGAAATGATAAGAATAAAGCCAAAGAGCAACAACCAGAGGATAACCAGCAACATCGAGGGCCATCCTCTCGAAAGCCGAAGCATCGACCTCGTGAACGCTCCAAATTTTGGTCGACACCACCTAAGAAAACAGCACCAGCTTTTTCATTCCCCAATATCTCCAAGTCTTTGGATCAAGCTCGAAAATCTCTTCCAGCCTTCAAGGCGAGGAAAGACTTCTTGGCGGCGATGCAGAAGGCAGAAGCGGTAAGCCAAGTTTTTGTTTTGCTATTTCCTTTTGAGCAACACAGCATATAATTGAATGATTGAGTACCATCTAACTTTCTTCCCCTGCTTTAACTGCAGGGCTGTCGAGTTGTGCTTGTAACCGGTGACACCGGGTGAGTTGTGGTGTTTATAGCACGCGCCTCGTCTATTTTCGTCTTGCAATACTAATACTGTTCTTTTTATGGTGGCATTAAAGCTGCGGGAAAACAACCCAGATTCCCCAGTTCATCTTAGAGGAAGCACCACAAGATGCAAAAATCGTTGTGGCTCAGCCTCGTCGACTTGCCGCTACAGGTGTAGCTGCTCGCGTAGCTAGTGAACGAGGAGAAAACCAGCCAGGAAAACAGAGCGTTGGTTACGTAGTAAGAGGTGACTCCGCGATGTGCGCCTCCTCTCGTTTGATCTTTTGTACCACCGGAGTACTTTTAAGACAGCTACAGTGCGAAGGAGCTCTGGAAAATATCACGCACATTATTGTGGATGAAGGTATAGTTAGCTGCAATCGATTGCGCTTAGTTGAGCTTCCCGACATGGCATCCTGAAGCGACTCACACACACCATTCCATTTTGTTGGCAGTTCATGAAAGACATCTTGACTCTGATGTCTTGCTCGGTACGTCTTTGCTATATTTTGTTTTCGTAAAAGGACTGTTCGTGTCCAAGGGAAGTGTTGCTGATTATTCTAACGTAACTTTGAATGTACTACCGAAGGCTTTCTGAAGCTGACATTGAAGGATTACCCAAATCTGCGGGTTGTTTTAATGAGTGCTACTTTAGACGCAGACAAATTTGCTTCCTACTGGGGCTCAGACACTCCACGCATCCACATACCGGGTCGAACCTTCCCTGTCACAGACTTTATGCTTGAGGATGTATTGGAGATGACCGGCTATATCCCCCCGAAGAACAAAAGGAAAAAGAGCTGGCATGGAAGCAATCAGAGACCCAAAATGTCATCTCCTTGGAACGACTCGGAACAATCTGACGAGGAAAGCGACAACGAGGACAATGATGAAAAGGACAATCAAACAAGCATTGGTTTAGGAGGCCAAAAACACTCGATTCCGCTTGAAGATCTTGTCAAACGGGTGGATGAAACTGACCTTGATTACGACCTTCTAGCTCGCTTGGTTTGTCAATTAGTTCGGAACAAAGGACCTCAAGACGACGGGTCGATCTTAGTGTTTCTTTCCGGAGCCCCTGAAATCAACCACGCGATGGAAGCTGTGAAAAGACTTGGTGCGAATCTGTCATTACTGGTTCTTCCTCTGCACGGAGGGCTTCAACCGAAAGACCAACGCCTGGTTTTTGAACCTCCACGAAATGGTGTTTGCAAGGTTATTCTCTCAACAAATGTTGCCGAAACATCCATCACAATTCCTGACTGCACTGTTGGTGAGCCTTCTCTCTAACTTTATTGCGTTTTTATGTTAAGATTGCGCAGTCGCTTACTCAACCCATTCTGCCTCCTTTCGATCGTCCATTAGTAATTGATTCATGCCGGGAGAAGGAAAGTTCCTACGATCCAGGTACGTATGGGAACATAGCTGTTGGTTGGCGATGCGATTGTTTTCAGGTGCTTGATTCTAATCTGTCTTTTTCTAGTCAATCGTATGCCCCTACTTTTGGAGCAGTTTGCTTCAAAAGCAAGCTTAAAACAACGAAGAGGCAGAGCTGGTCGTGTTCGTGAAGGTGTGTGTTACAAATTAATTTCACGTAGTACCTTCCAGAAATTGAAGGAGCACGGGGATCCTGAGATCAAACGCTGCGCGTTGGAGTCGACCTTGTTGTCTCTCCTCTTTCTCGGTTTTGGGTCTGACTTTATGAATAAATTGATGGACCCACCTTCCAAGGAGTCAGTAGAATCGGCCCTTTTCAGCTTGAAAAAGCTAGGCGCTGTAGTTTCGGACAGTGGCGGTGCCTTGACTCCGCTAGGCATGCATCTTGCCGGAATACCAGCACCCCCAACAGTCGGGAAACGTAAGAAAACGTGTCTGCGACGCGATTCAATACTGATTTTGTTGTTGTTTCTGCCGTGAAAACAAGACCCTGATTATTCTTTCATCGCTTGTTGCAGTACTTGTTATGGGCTCCATTCTTGGTATACGCAAGGCCGCACTTGCTATGGCTGCTGGAATGAGTGTAGGACGGAGTCCGTTTCTTCGCATTGATCCGCCGCGTAATAATCGTCGGCGTGGCGACGAGGACGAGCAGGCTTCAATTGAGGACATGAAAAAGCAGAGAGTAATTGATGAACGGAAAGCCCTATTTGCAAAAGTTGGGAACAGCGACCATTCGATGTTAGGTGTGTTGTGACTGTTGGTATCTGTTGGTGCCTGAATTGTGTTTTTTTTACGACACTAATACTCACGAATCTTTTGCACCAAAACGACCCACAAGTTGCCGCATACATGCAATGGGAAGACGCTGCCGTTGGCGGCAGCGGGAGGAAAGGACTCTGCGAATCTCTCGGCTTGAGCTTTAATGGGATGAGAGATATGATGCAGCTAGTAAATCAATATGATTCTAGTCTGCGTGCCGCCGGTTACGCTGCCTCGAAGGATGCTGATAGGAATGCGACCTCGTGGTCAATTATTCGGGCACTTGCGGTGGCAGCGCTGGCTCCAAGCCAACTCGTGCGAATACAGCGATCGAGCACCAAATACGTCGAGACGGTCGAGGGTGCCGTCGAAAAAGATGGCGTGGCAAAGGAGCTCAAGTTTTTCATTCGAGGCAGTGTAGAAGAGCAACAAGGAGCTTTGAATGTGGATAACAAGCAGGACGAACGTGTCTTCATTCATCCCAGCTCCTTCAATTTTGCTGTGGGAAATTATTACTGCGTAAGTGGCCAACCAGTGTAGTATTCGACGGGACAAATTTGAAAGCACGACTAACAAATCTTCTCTTTGTTCGTGGACTTAAGCCATTTTTGGTCTTCCATTCCATGGTAAGAACGTCCAAACCTTTCCTGAGGGATGTGAGCGAATGTTCAGCATATTCATTGCTTCTTTTCGGAGGCGATTTAGAAGTCCGAGCAACTGAAGGAATAGTGGTTGTTGACAATTGGGTCAAACTTGACACCAAGGCTCGAATCGGTTCCTTGATTGGAGGTCTCCGTCAAAGAGTTGATAGTCTTTTGGCGAAGAAAATTGATACTCCATCTTTTGAGATTGCCAACACCAATGAAATGAAACTCATTGTGAAGTTGCTGGTTTCGGATGGCCACGGATAGGCGGCATGAAAACCTGCAGCAGCGGAGTTGCATTCAAACTGAAACCGAGGGCGCCTTTTTTTTTGCATGGGGTAGCTCGGGAATTCGAGGCCTATTCGTAACTTCATTGACAACAATATCTTGGATACTTTAGACGCATTTCCTGGTTGATACTTTGAACCTCGAATGTTAATACAAAGATCTGGTTGACTGACAAATGATAATGATGACAATACGACCGATAGCCGAGTCAAATTGACGAGGACAGCACCACAGCTCACGGTACGAAAATACGTAAATAATGAACACAGCTTTATGGAAAAACTGCACTTGCTGCAAAAGGCCCTTACCTTTCTGTTCGCCGATAATCGCATAATGTTTGGATTCAAACGTCATGAGATCGACGATGAAAGTTGTTGAGCAAGAAATGGACGCACTGTAACCCAGCCAGAGACAGATCTGCAATCTACTAGTTTGCGAAAATATTCACTGCTTTACCATCGTATTGCTCGGACTACAGATTAGAATGCTGTTCAGCTGGTTTGATGGCAGATCTGTTTCCGTTCAGAGATAGAGTGTGCCTCTTTTTCTTAAGATCTCAAGAGCGGATCATGAAACTCAGTCCCTAATAGAAGAAAACGGCACGCTTTGTTTTTACCTGAAGTACTAGTAGACTAGTACTGTACTAGCTAGTAGCTAGTACTCCCTCACAAGAGGAGTCCTTGCTTCCTGATGCCACTCCAGACGCAGCAATGCAATATCTTAGATTAAATAAATACTACAGTAGTAGTAATTTCTAAATAATGGTTGGTTGCAAGAATGAAGCAATGCGACGAAGATGAATTTTGGCAGGTCGTTATGGAGAGTGAAGATCCTAGTAGGACATCCCTCCTTCGTTTAGCTGATTCTCAAGATCCCGAGTTGGGCAGCTCCGTCGACGTCGACGATGATTGTTCAGCAGAAGAATTCCAGCCAGAGTTTCGATTCATAACGTATAGAATACCTTGGAGAAACAGCAATCTAAATGCTTGCTCCGCAAACGTTGATGACTTGCATCTCAAGCTTTCTCCTCTTCCCGATTCTGACGGAGTTTGGAGCCCCTTAGGAGCCCAGGCCTGGTATGCTTCTGCCTTGCTCGTGGCTTACGTGTTACAGAGCACAGTACGCCAAAACCCACAGGACACGGATACGGAGACCGTATTATCGAGGTCTATCAAGTCTTGGTTTGCAGATGCTAATAACCAAAATGCCTCATTTAGGGCTCTTGAGCTTGGAAGCGGGGCTGTCGGACTCGCAGGGATTGTCATGGGTTTCGTTTTAGCCGACCACGCAACTTTGAAGCCACCTCTTGTTATCTTGACAGACAATGAGACGAATGTGTTGCAAAATTTAAAGCACAATGTGAATAGAGCCGAAAAATTGTGGCAAGCAGAGGCAATCAAGAAACACAAAGCCAACCATCGCCCTCCTGCGCAAACACCAAGCTTTCCAGAATTTTCAGTACAAAATTTGGAGTGGAACTCTAATTTATCCTCGGAACTCTATCAAGGAGATCATAAGTTGCAGCTGATATTTGGATCTGAGCTTGTGTATACAGGAGAGACCGCGGAAGCTTGCGCCAAAATTGTCCTAGATCTTTTGCAAGCCAATCCCGACGCCTTGGTCTTCATTCTGCAAGTCACGGACCGTGACGGCTGGACAAATGTATTTCTGCCGATGCTTCGTCAAAAGCATCATCTCCAAATGATCGAAGAAAGCATAGACGACTCAGATCTTCACGAGCTTGCAGAAACCATCGTGCCAGCAGGAGGAACATTGGATCGATTTGCCTTTGGAGGTTGTTATGTGTTCCAATCGGCTGGGAGGATACCCACACTATTTGGTGACGACAGCCACGGAATCACGTAGGTTCTGTATGGTTTGAACGCGATGTCGTCCAAAGTAATTCACGAGCCACGCACAACTCTAGGAGTGTTCAAAGCGTATGTTTGTCTACAGTAGCTCTGTAATCAACACAAGGATTCGCCTTGCTGACGAAGCTTAAAAAGTATTGGATTGCTCCACAGAAGGGATGAGATGACTGCAGTCTAACAGGCATCTAGATTAAGAAAAGCGCCCGCCGATTACACAGGAGTCGTGGCAGATTCTATCATTGATTGCCTTCACTAGTCTCTTTGTAGCATTTGGAAGAACCTATGGTATATTGGTACAGGATACAAGATCATTATTGATGACTCGCCAATTGCTAAAGAACTACTCGAACATTCAGTTTCATTTTTTGGTTGCGCTAGAAAGGACTATAGCGCTTTCGTTGAATGTTGCCTCCCGGACTACAGTTGCTCTCTCATCACTTGATAATACTCGAGTACTATTTATATAATGATAACGGGGTCACAGGTCTTGTTACATTAGGTGTCTTGAAGTAGATTCATTTACAAACTTACTCGTAGAAGAAGTCAAAAATATGCTTTACTTTTTCTGCAGATTCTCCATCTTAAGCAAAAGGAACTGCTTTTCCCATAGCTCTATCGACTGCTGGTATGATATTCTTCTTTGAAAACATCTCTAAACGAGAGACAGGATAGACTTCCAAGAACAGGCGCTCATACGAGCTGTATATTGTATATTGCAGAGGGCCAACTTGAGTCCATGTACCTTCGTGGGCAAATACTGATGTGGTTTGCTTGAGTGCGCTCGTCTGCTTTTTCCTGGTTTAGAAATCCCATGATCTCGACTAGATTGCGATATTTTAATGGAAGTGAGGCTGTGATGATGTCATTGTGGTATTTATCACGACCTCCGCATGACCTCATCAAGTGCCCCCATAGACAGAGCCTGCTGACGGGACTGCTTGGAAAATATTTGAGAAACTGAAGCCAGCATTAAGGGATCTTGTACTCCATGAAAGCGCTGGACTTTTTGTTGGTCCAGTACAACTTGTTTGTTCGAAATGATCCTGCTTTGTCGTAGCTTTCGAATGGCATCCGAGACGTGTGCTTCTAGGCCACGGATGCAGTATTCCTCATTATCTAGCATGGTTAATTGCCCTTGAGCACGATTGAATGCATCCAATGTCGTTCGGTTTGCGCTCTCGAAGTCACTGTAATCTTTGGAGCGATACCAGGATTTTTCAAGCTCACTCTCCAAGACGTGCCGAAAAAGAACTGTATTGCGATGCTCGGCAATACGTACCGCCTTCTGGGGTTTGGGTATAGCAAGTGCTGAAGATCGTGCTCGAAGACTGTCGATTCTCACCTTAAAGGCAGGCTTTCGTTTCGTAAAGACGAGAGACTCATTTCTCTTGTTGCCTGTCAAAGTTGAGGTTGCGTTGTTCGTTTTCTTGACCATGGTAACTTCTAAATTAATAAGACTTGTCTCGTTCGGAATGCTTTTTTTCTTCTTTTTTTCGTCGCCAAAACAGGAATGATAAAAAAGTGGTACTGTTTTCGAATAAAATGACTGCAGAAACAAGATTACGAAGCAAGACATTTCGACGAGTTACGCATGGATGGTTTTTTTAAATAATAATAAGAATGTCCAGAATACAATGACCTAAAGTCGTTGGGCAGTAAGGTTAACGATAACTTCAAAAATAGCCCAGGTTAGCGAAGCTGTTGAATAAGCGGCGGTTCTGTTCTCTTTGGTGCACGGCTGCAGCCTCATAGAAAGACAGGGAGGCCTACAGTGTGTACTATTACGAAATGAAATACACAGTGCATTTGTTGAAATCAATGTTGTATAAGTCGTGTATGTTATAAAGACAGACGCCGTCAAGCGTCAAAGGTGAAACAGCAGAGTCTCTGCTACCTAGTATATTCTGCACGGAAAGGGCAAACACATCTCTGTCGCCTTCATTACAAATCCAATAATTGTGAGCCCGCAGGGTAGCTATTCTCCAGCACTTTACTCAAACTCATGACATCCGAACCAAAAAAGTCATCAGTCGAGATTGATTCTTGCCTGACTGTTGCAGCCGGAGCCTTGCCGCTATCTGAAACACCGACACTGATTTGCTTCTGCCAAGTGATAGATACTTGTACAGAAGACTCGTCACTTGTTTGGCTTCCCTCGTCCTCATCATCGTTTGTCAGTTGCGGGAGAGTGGATGGATCCAAAAGGTTTTCCCAGGCATTCTCGGCACCGGCGGCATCGACGACGCTAGGAGTGAAGGAATTAAACGATCCCGCCAAGAAATCACTCCAGCCCTTGGCTGTTGCGCCGAATCGGCTCGGCTGGGGAATGGGTACAGATGGACCACTGATAACGTCCACTGCGTCCTGACTTTCCAGCGCCTCGAACTCACGCTGTCTTTCGGCAGAGATTTCGTGACTTTGCAACCGCTGTGCTTCTTTGGATAAAGTGCTAGGACTAGCAGCAGTTGCCTGAATTACCAGCGGAGGCATCTCTTCCATCTTTCTCACTAGCACCTCGTTCAGAGAAAGGGCATCTTTGAGACTGGTGGATGGTTCCATCACAGCTGGATCAGCATGGGTCATTGTCTTGATGGAATGGTTACCATTGCGGGACTTTTTCTTTACGGTCGCTAGCTTGTTCTTGTTTTTGCGAGGAAGGACAGGAGCCGCTCGTTCTCGTAAGCACTGACTGATCTTGCGCCGGACATCATCATCCTTAACAATGTGCCACATCCCAGTGCTGTAGTTCTTCTTGAGGAATCGGGGGACAGGATTGTGTTGCTCTCGCAACTCCCGGATAATACCCCAGGCAATCACCGCCTTGTTCACCTTCTTGCAATTTTGATACTCATCCTTGCGATTGCATACAAGTTGGAGATAAATCTGATTCATGCGATGATGATTTACGTGGCCCCCTCTACCAAACAGTATATCTGTAGGACGAGGAGTCTTGATGGCCGTATCGCTTGGGATCTTGGTCGATTTCGGTTTAGGCATTTTAAATACTTCCAGTACTTATTATACGTCAATTGCCTACGATATCTCTTGAATCCAGCTTGGATATTTCTGTTTGCCAATGGAGGAAAGGAGAGAGACAGTTTATTTTGTGACGAGTGTAACAGCGGAATGTTTGAGTTGTGCGAGAAAATTAACAGCTGGAAACCATGGACTATTTTCATTGCGGGACTGAAAAAATCTTGAGCAATGAAAGCACTCGGCATAGTAGAACTTCTCATGTTAAGTTAGCTACCCGAGTACCTGGTTGTAGTAGTAGCTAGTAGTAATAGTTCCTTGCTGACTTATGCACGTTTGCACAAAGAATCGCCAGCTACTACTATCATCTAGCACGACTATTGCCTATTTGCAGTAAGGAATCTGGGTGCTTTTGTGCGCTTTAACGTCTCCCATGATGTCGTTTTCAGTCTTGCAGAATTTCAGTGTGTCAACAATATACAGTAGTATTCAAAGAAATTCAAGAGCCAACTTGCTCGATCGAAGTTGGCAGACTTTCGAACCCTTGATGTGATAGGTTGAGACGGCAGGGGAGGTCTGATATTATCACGGCCAGAGCTACAGGAAATCAGGTTTCTCAGTTGAGAAGGCTTCCCTCCCCAAATCTGGAGCTCCCAACTCCAACCAAAATACAACGATGCCAGCTTTCAATGTTCCTGAAGTCTCCTGCTGTACTTCTTGTCGATCTAACTTCCAGCAAGCTAGATAGCTTAAGTTGTTGAATACCAGGGACTACTAGTAATAAGAGGCAGAACCGAAAGCTGCTGGTTAACCTTATATCATTTTTATTCGTGGAGGTTACCAATTCAGTCGTGCCGCAATTTCGGTATCTTTTGTTCAGAATCTTTCTTGGGTTCAATCCATTAAGTACTTTCAGTAGTACCATGTACTCGAGTACCTCGTAAGTCCTCTATTACCTGTACCCCATTTGTTATTAGTAGCATCTCTGGAAGACATTCTGTCATCCACATCTTCCCACAAAACAAAATAATAGATTTCTTAATTGAATGACCCATACCGCCATGAAAACTACCGAAGGGGCCCGTCTAGTCATTTTGTACGGCATTGGAGGGTTGTCTGATGTAGGTCGCCATGCTGTGCAGCTTGCCGTTGAAAAAAAGAAAGCTAAAGAATTGGATCACATCACCGTCCTCACAAGATATCCAGAATTACTCGCTGAACCCAATTGGAAATGCGGATGTCCTGAACCGCACGTCTTTTCGGAAGAAGATAAGAAGCTTTTCGATCTGGTAACGGTCAAAAAGTGGAGTGACAAAAGCTTGACGAGCCATTTCCAAGGTGCTACGGCTGTCATTTCTTGCTTAGGAAATCGTCAGGCGACGATGATGGGCGTCAAGCCTGATAGTTGGGAAGCATACGTTGGAAATTCTGTTGTTATCCAAGCAATGAAAGATCACTCAATCCAAAGAGCAGTCGTCATGTCATCGATGGGGTAAGTTGAATTCTTGAACCGAAAGTGTACTGCATTAGTATCAGCTTTTTGCAAATTCACTCACACATTTCTCGGTCTATCTTTTACACTTACTGCCACTTAAAGGATCAATGAAGACTGGCCGCCAATGGAATTTCACTTGGCGGGGAAAGTTATGCGACTGCTCTTTTTGACGTGCGCAAGAAAGCCTTACAAGGACTTGGCTGCAATGGAAGATGCCTACCGAGCCACTGATTTGGACTATTTGTTTATTCGCCCAGTAGGCATTGGCGAAGATGTTTTACCAGAGAACAAGTGGAAATTGCAAAAGGAAAAATACAAGGACAAGGAAATGGGAATCGACATGGCAAAATTGGACGTGGCTCGGTTCATGATGCAAGAAGCGTTGAATCCAACCAAGCACAAGGATGCTGTGGTAATTGGGCCTGCCGAAAAGGATCAACGTTAGGTAAGCCTCTTCACTGAAGGCTTGCTTTTGTGACAATGTACACGACAACCAGCGAAGAGCCCATGGATGATGCATTCACCTGAATAGGTTTGAGAGTACCCACAATCCATGATTATAGTTCTTGTAGAGCATAATTCAAACAGACCCGGCGGTTGTCGACATTCCTTCTTTGGATATGACCATGTGCAAAGATTCAATTTCGAATATTAGAGCTCACTGTGCGTCGGGGTGTCGTTCCAATGAGAGATGGAAAGGACCATAAAGGCCTTTGGTCATGATGCAATTTTTTCGCTCAATTCTGGACTAACTCGCGACTGTAGTATCAAATAATCTGGTATCACATTATTTAGCTTCCGCAAATGCGCAATTGAGGAGAACACTACATACTTTAAGATCTGAGCTGATTGACGGCCAGCGATACGCGATTATGTCCGGAAACGCCGGAAGGACAGCTACGGATAAGGATAAAGAATGCACATTGTCAGGCTCATGACCCAAAGGAGGAACTTTCGCGCGTATCAAAATCATTGGCCTTTCGCAATTTCCTTTGTTTTTATTGAATTTTATTTCTTTGCCTGAATCTACCACTTCCACACTAAAATTCATCTACTGTAATAAATAACACTGCTGCAAGTAGCTAGCCATGTCCCACTCTAACCAAACTAATCAAATCACACAGACAGCCGCCGTTGCTTTCGTTGCGGCATGCAGCATTGCTGCTTTTCATGTGATAAAATCCAAATCCTCGCTTCCAAGAGAACATCCAAAACCCAAGAGAGGTGTGAATTGGGAGAGCTTTGGCTTTGGGCTGAATGGAGTTCGTACAAAACTCATGTGGCTGAATTGCATCCAGGTGGAATCACAAAAAGAGCGAGAATGTTCCGAAAAGTATTCAGCGTCGGATAAGAAATGTTTAGTACCTTTGCGAGATTTGAACATGTCTCCTACTGCAACAGTTTTGAATTACGGACAAGCCCTATTTGAAGGAGTAAAAGCCACTCGACTTGCCAATGGGTCCATTGCCATTTTTCGACCCGAGAGAAACGCTGAAAGAATGGCCAAGGGTGCAACCCGATTCCTGATGCCTGCTGTTCCAACCGAAGTGTTTCTGCATGCTGTTGATGCAGTTGTCCGTGGCAACGCTGAATGGGTGCCGCCTACTGGAAAGGGTGCCTTGTACGTGCGTCCATTACTCATGGGAACAGGAGAAGGACTTGGAGTAAAACCCAGCTGTGAGGTGACCTTCTGCATATTTGCATCTCCAGTAGGAAACTACTTTAAGGGTGGTTTGAAAGCCATTCGATTGCAGGCCGTCAAGGGATTTAGTCGAGCTGCCCCTGGAGGATCAGGAGCTATTAAAGCCAGTGGAAATTACGCCCCAGCATTTTTAGTGCAACGGCAAGTTCGAGAACGAGGGTTTGACGAGGTACTTTGTTTGGACGCGTTAACGTAAGTTTAAAAGTGAACGGAATTTGTTGCAATGTTAGAATTGGAGAACAGCAAATGAACTGACAGCTACAAAACCATTTTCTCCACGCTAACGCTTCAGTGGGGAAGCCGTCGAAGAGGCAGGAGCTTCCAATTTCTTTGCCGTCATGCCCGACAATTCTATCATTACGCCATCCTTACAACAAGAAACAATTCTTCCAGGTGTTACGAGAGCAACTATTCTTGAGTTGGCTGCCGCCGAGTGTGGTTTGGAAATTGTGGAAGGAACGCTGACCCTCAATGATTTACGGAAGGCTGAAGAGGCATTTTGCTGTGGAACTGGGGCCTGCATTACTCCTGTGGGCAGTGTGAGCGTTGCTACTAGCACCGCTCCAGAAACGACAGACGAGGAGATCACATTTGGAGATGGCGCATCACCCGGGCCAATGACTCAGAAATTGTACCACATTCTGACAGGGATCCAGACAGGGTCGAATCAGGAATTTTTTAAAAAGTACAAACATTGGATTCACATTGTAGAGCCTTGATGCTTAGTATGATCCTTTACTCGAGTACTGTATTTGATTGCGCGTAATTAATGATTATAGCTCTAACGCTATGTTGGTAGCAACTACTGTAACACCGAAAGTAGCGTAGGAAGCAAATAATAATGATAATCGAGTTCAAAATCGAATGAAATATCCTCCATCCAGCATTGCATTGTTTTTTGTGCTTCTTTATCCAATAATTCAGTTCAGTAACAATAGACTATCTTCCAGCTTTATTTTTCCATTAAGACAAACAGGCTCCGTCCTAAAGATGAGCAAGGCCCCCGCGGCAGCCAAAGAGGCGGTGGTTTTTATCTTGGACGCCTTTCCCACAATGAATGCTCCCTACCCGCCGTCTACAAGTAGTTGTTACCTACAGGATGATCCTAATAAGAAGTGCCCTAGTCGCCTTGAGTGCGCCAAACAAGCCATAGAAAATATGCTGTTTGATATGATGTTGAATTCCCGTGTTGGCAGCAAAGCTCTCGTGATTGTTACCAAGACTAAGAGGACCCGAAATCACTCCATTCGGATCGATCAAGATCCAGATACGATTCCACAATCAGAATTGGGATATCCTAATCTGTGCGAACTGGGATGGGTCAAACAAAGTACCATGCTACAAGATACTATGAAGTTTCCCGATGGAAAATTACTCCGTGACTTGCGCAAGGTCAAAACTGTCTCGAGTTTGGAGGTTGCCCAAGAAGAAATTCGAGGCGATATTATTGATGCCCTCTTTTTGGCTGCCGATGCGCTCTACAAATGCTCCTACCTTAATCATTCGGCCAAATCCAAGCAACCGTACCGGTATCGTCGGAAGATTGTATTGATCACGGATGCCTCTCATGATATCTACTTGGACCCCATCCAAACCAAGGCCATCATTGATGATATGCGGACACTGGAGTGCCCACTCCACGTGTTGGGTATGGGCTTTGGCTTGGCCTCTCTCGAGTTTGAGCGGCCACTAGAAAAATCCACTGTACCTAGTACAGAAACTTATGACGATAGTGATGATATAGACGAACGACGACCAGCGACCAAAAGGATCAAGCAAGATCCTGATGGTCAAGAACAGGTGACTGCCAGTACCAGCGATGTCCGCCCGGATGGTGTCGTAAGTTCAGCCGAAGAACGACTAGCAGCTCAGGAGATTGTTTTGTATGAAACACTTGAGCAGCGTGAAAAATTACTAGGAAGTATTGCGGAGAAGACTGGGGGTAGCGTCGTTTCCATTGCCAGTATGCAGGAACTGCTGGACGCCAAAGTCGGAAAAATGGTACGCAAAAGCACTCTTTCAAAATGTCAATTGCACATTGGACCGGGCTTGACGATAGAGATTCGAAGAACAAGATTGATTGTACCAGAGGCGACTCCCAAAATAATTGAACATGCGGCCATGGTCGATCAGCGAGGTGCCTACCAATTCAACGGACTCGGACAAGAAATGACGGAACCCATCAAAAAGATAACTACCTTTTGGCAGACCAAAAAGAACGACATCGACAGCACCAACAACGTTCACGAATCTGAAGCGCTAACCATGGAAGAGGATGGCGAAGATGCGGACATGAAAGAAGTTTCAGAGTATTTGACGGCGGATGCAATTCGATATGGAAAAGACTTGATACCTTGGGGAGGTCAGGAAAGATTAGGATTGAAGGCTGAAGACAATTGTGGCTATGATGATGAAACTTTTAACGCGGGACAGGCTTACATTCATATTCTCGGCTATGTTGCCCGTGATTCGATACCCGCTCGCTACATTGTCGGTTCTCCTTATGGGATTACCGGAGCAGCTTCGAAACGAGCGTGCACCCTTGTCGCTGCCTTGGCTCGGAGTCTAGCGAAAATGGAATTCGTGGCGTTGTGTACTGCAAAAATGACGAAAACGGGAACACTAGTTCTGGCAGGTCTTTTTCCTTTCCAAGAAGAAGATTGCGGTGTGATAAATCGACTGTTGATGTTCAAACTTCCTTTTAGTGATGACGTCAAAAGCTTTAATTTGGAGGGATTCCATGAAACTCTAGAAGGACCCGAAGAAGCTGGCAGAGCGAGTGTCGCGAAAACGCAGTCTCAATCACATTTTTCTGAAACGTCATTACAGTCCAAAACTCAAGCGAGCGACAATCTTGTGGACGCTTTGATGCTGCCCGACGATGCTATTCGTAACGACAAAATTCCTAGCCCCTTTCTAGCTTCCTTCAACAAGACAATGTTGAAACGATCTACGCGCAAACGCGGAGAGAAAAGTCACGACGACCTATGCGCGGTACGAGAGCAATTTGATCGATTGGCTCTTCCATCGAACATCGCGAAATCTTCTGCACCTGCTCTTCGAAACTTTCGTCAGGTTTTCCCGCTGAAACTGAAAAAGGTCAAAGCCGCAACCCCAAAAGGACGAGGCGGAGGACGGGAAAATCCAACCTTTATGGATCATCTTCCTTAATGAATGTTGGAGTGCGTGCATTATATTAAGTGCAAGTGTATTGCGTTTTTAATATTGTGTGCATAATGTTTTGTGTATTTTTTATTGTGGATAATGGGTAATCGTTGGATCGAAAGTAACGTACATCGGCGTCTATTGATTAATTTCTTCAAGTCAGAATTCATTTCCAAGTCGCCGTACTAGAATTGACAAAAATACTTGGGTTTCTTCTTGAGTTTTTCATCCTTCACTTTGGGCGTTCCCTTGCCCTTATGCATGTACGCGTATTTGGCACCACGTCTCGCCTTTTTCCGGGGCGCTTTGTTTTCTCCTTTCAAGTCTCTCACGGGTGCTGTTGTAGTTTCCAAGGCATCTGCAATGCCCTTTTCGTCGCCATCTACGGCCATGCTGTCGTCCGTATTACTTTTGGTAACGTCATCGAAATTTTGTGGTTCAACAACCGCCTCATCATCTGCAGCGGTACTTCCGAGCTGTTTGGAAAGGCGCTCCAAACCTTCCATGCTGGTAGATTGCTTCTCGATACACTCCTTGAGCTTCTCTTGTAGTTTTTCAAAATTGGACTTGTATGCTTCCTGTAGGCATGATCAGGTGAATGGATAAGTGACCAGGTGAGACATGTGCAAAAATCTGCAAGCGGTGGCGTTTTCGTCTTGGTATCGTGAGGAGCCAACAGCCAACAGCCAACAGCCAACACATTAAACAGGAATCATCTCCGATCTCGGCCAAAAGGAAGGTTAACTTACAGTCCCAATCGTATTCCGGAATTCCGTGCGGTGCTTGCGCTTTGCCTTTGATCGAATTGACTTTCCCATGGTTAATTTGATGTTGTGTCTCTCTAGGCAATGTTATACTCTATTATTTTGGTCTGGGTCAAAAAATTCTCCACCCAGTTTGACCGGTGGTCAAAACCTGACAAAAATAACACGTCTTATTTATGTTAGCAACATCATGTACTAGCTAGCTAGTAGTATGCCCGTCTTTCGAAGAAAATGTAGAACGAAGAAAAGGGAGTGGTTGGTTTTGTGCATAATCTCATAACCTCTTCCAGGATTATTCATGCGGTACGGTTAAAGTTAAAATGGTAGGCGTTAACAACTAACAAGAGTAATATACGAGTACGTGTTAGTAGCTACTGTAGAAGAGTAGTAGCAGTATTAGTAGCTGGAGTAGCTAGCTCTAGTAGACCATAGCTCAACTACTAGTAGAGTAACGACTAAAAGCAGTACTTGATTGATGAGATTGGATAAGTAGATTAGGGCCATGTAGCAGTTACTATATGTTGAGATTCAATTGAATCAATGTTAGCGCTATGATTATTTTATGTTCCTACGATTTCTTCGAAATGGGACGCCGTGCCTCCCATAAGCTCATGCACCCTACCCTCTCTAACTTGTAGTCCTCGAATGTTTCTTCTAATGCTTTTTCCATATCTGCGTGGCTATCTTTTTGATTGTTCAAGGCTCCGAGGCTATGTGATAGCCAAAGAACTGATTTGGCAAAATGATTCGGTTGACAGTCAACCGGCGTTACATTGGCGCCAAAGACCACACCTCCTGGTTTCAAAACTTGTCCAGCATTCTCCAACACCCTCTGTTTCTCTCTCAAGTTTCCTGGAATACAGTGCAACAAATGAAACATTCCTACTGAGTCAAATTTCTCGTCCGTGGGAAAAGGTTCCAGTGCATCCCCGGCAAGTTCCGAGATGGTATATCGGCTGAGTCGATCCGCCGCATATTTGGTGGAATTTGGATTCAGATCCATCAAGGTAATCTCAGGCTTGTCAACGGGCCATTTTGTGTGGTGCAGGAAATATCCACTCGCAACGCCAACATCCAAATGTTTGGCCCCTACCGATCGGTTGTAGAGTTCTTGTTCTTTCGACAGAGGACATCTCCAAGCGTATTGGACCACCGTCTTGAGCACAGCCAAATCGTAGAGTGGCAATGTTACGGCCCCGTAATACCGGGCCCCAGCGCTGATTGTTTTCACCGACATTCTGATATAATGGCTGTCAAGTGTATTGAAGAATCTTAATGAGAAAGACAGAAAGATTATGAGATTTCATTCCTTCGCTATTATTATTTATATTTTTTAATTTCCCACTCATGGTGGCAGTGGAGAAACCAGGTGTGACTCAGTCCTGTTAAGTACACTTTTACGGTATGAACGATTCAAAGTCGGAGCATAAGAATACTACTCGTACTCTACTACTCGAGTACTCGTATTTTTTTTTACGGTTGAGTATTTGCCCTTGCCCAGAATAGCTGCCCCCCTTCCTTCAATATTCCTTCAATTCTCGTATTCCATGGACGCTATTCTTAGGTAGCCAGCAACAAGAATATTAGTCAGCAGCAGAAAACAGAATTGCATCGTTACGCGCTCAAGAGAAATCCACCTGCGTGTGTGCATGTGTGCATTATTCTGTGTTAGAAGTCCTTCATGCCTTGTTGCATTACCCTATACCGCACCATCGCCAACTGTGCAATTGAATCTACGAGTAAAGTACTGCCATGCCTTGCTGTGATTTTTAAAACTCAAAACTGAGAGCGTAAGTCCCCAACAATATCCTTTTCCAAGTACAGTTCATTTAAGCTCATGCTTTGAAGGGCGGACTTGTTTCTTTGTAGCCGTTTGTTGTATTCACGAATGTTGTGCCACGGCCAAGTCCAGTAGTCTGAAGGATTACAGCTGAAATTCTTAAAAGGGCTCTGATACCATCCCCTTGTTAGTTCGTCCCAGTAATGTGCCAAAAAGAACCCCGAGCGAACTTTCGGATAGAAAACTTCAAAAAGACTGGACGACGTTTGGTTTGTGCCTTTTGGGGCAGCGGTTTTGTCTTTTTCGTAGAAATTCAGGTTCATACCTACGTGCTTGAACAAAGACCCGACATGCCCCGCGCCGTCGTCTGTATCGCGTGATCTATGAAAACGCCAACGAAAAGACATTTTAGGCCAAGTCGTGACAACGTCTTTGTGATTAGTGATTCGAACATGGCGAAGCTTCCCGAGTCCCTCCAGCATCTGATGCGCTAATCGAAAAGACTCATCGCCGACGTAAGGAGATGCAATTGAGACGCACGTGACAGGCTTTGGGATAATAGCATCTGGTTCCGCTGCGGCTAAAAAGCTAAACAACGTCGCCAAGGCGCCGCCTTGGCTATAACCCGTAATGTACAACTGATATAGAGATTCAAAGATGAACCAGACAATTACTGGTGTGAGGATACGCAGGCACAATCAATTCGAAATGATATACATCAATCCTCCTCACGAACATACCTTGTACCCAGGATACGTCAAGGTTGTCGGTCGTATCTTGTTTTGCAAAATGTCCATAAACTCGGTATATACTTCCCCGTTACTCCCATGATTATTCTCTGAAGTATTATCATCGCCAGGTCGCGAGGCTTTGGCGTACAATAAATCGTAAAGTTTGCTGTGTATCTTCATAGTAGGTTGTTGGGAACTGTGCATCTTCATGGGATTCTCTACTTGTTTCATGTAAGCATCAAAATCTGTGGCCCACTCCAAATTGGACACGACCGACCCTCGAAAACTAAGTGTGATCCGTTGACGTAAATGATTCACACTAATGGCATAAGTCAATTCATCACTACTTTGCAAATTGTCATGAAATCCTACGAAAAAAGTTGGGCTAATGGGATTTTTCTTCTTTGGCTGTTGATCCTCATCGCTGCTCGTCGTGGATGTAGGAGAGTCCTGTGGTTGTTTGGACCGTCTTCTCCTTTGTCTTCTTTTCTTTCTATTGGTCCTCATTTCCCGTTCATCGGCTGTTCGTAAGAGATGATGGCGGTACTTGATAGCCTTGTTATTGGTCACAACCGCTGTGCAGCCAGTTGCTTCAGTATCCACTTCGTCCATGGTCAACAGGAGACGACTGGAATCTATGACACGCATCAGATCTAAGGCGGGCAGAGGCATTTTCATGACTGCTTCCATTTTCGTAGTTGCCTCTCCTTTTCGCACTAGCAAGCGTATCTCGGCCAAAAGAGAGACCAGAACACAGGACTCTATCATTTCGTCGCACTCGGTGAACAAATCTGGCCAGGCGAAACCATCATCGTAGGCGAGATAAGGATTGGACATGGATCCTGTCCGATAGATCATGGAGGCAGATTGCCGTCGTTTGCTAAAATCAAACGATCTAGCATCAATGACCGAACCGCAGATAAAATCTTCCATCATGGTGGTGGTATGTAAGGTTCGCACTAGAGATGAACGTCTGTAGGTTTGTGGGGACCTCTTGGAGCTTGATATCTATCTAGCTCTGTATTTTAGCTACGAGAGGAGTCAATCGATGCAACTTAAGCTAGTCGACTACTGTTACCATTCCTTTTCAGGGATTCCAAATCATTGGAAGTTAGTGAGTTGACTGAAAATGTCGCTATTCGTTCGGGAATAAACCAGAAGATTGCTTTTCATTATTTCTTATCGATTGCATATATTTTTGGTTGTCCCTAAGAAAAGCGTATCGCCTCGCTGATGCCCCCTCCGTTGTTCTTATTATTTCGTGAGGAAAGGCGCTTCCTCTATTAATTACCGTAGTGTAGTTGCCAAAAATACAAACCTCATGGCGCAGCCTGTCCCTAATTACGTTCCATGGCTTCTGGATTATCCCCCCGGTTTGAAGCATCCATACGAGTACTGTGAGTAGAATAGTAGTCGAAAATTTGAAGCACTTAACTGGAGTACTGTATTGAACGTAGTAGTAGCTACCTGGTACTGCTCTTAGGTACTAGTATTCACTTAAATTGTTCGGCGTTGATTCTTGTACTGGTACCAGGTACAGTACCTGGTATGGTCTGAAAAGATATTATTTTAATATCAATAAAAATACTTCATGAATTAGAGGACTTCTCTTTTATAAGCCAAAGCGTTATCCCTATTCGCATCTGGTTCACATGCTGAGAAATACAAAAATAATAATACAGTGGCGGTACAGAGTCAATCTCAACCACCAATTTTGTGACGAGAGAAACGAATCCATCTTTAATGCACGGTATAGAAGTTTACCATTCACCATTCTCATTATTTTTTAATGCAACACAGTATTGAGCACTCGAGTACACATCAAAATTATTGTCGGTAATTGCTAAGCCATGGCAAAGAAAAAATCGACAGCGCAAATAAGGCGCATGGAACTTCGTGCCAAAGCCAGAGGGAACGAGTACGTGCCTCCTCGTCCTCCTCCGCCGCCTCCGCTTTGCGACGACAAAGAAAAGCCGACAGACGAAAACGGTTCCGCTCCAAAAAAGAAAACTTCCAGCAGTACCAAGCTTGACAAACGTACCCAAGTCGCACTTAAGCTCAAACAGGAATTGGACGCTATTAATACCGATGAAAGTCTGCGAGCCAAAGAACGTCGGTCCAATAAACGGAAAGCGGAAGCCATTGCTGCAGAAGCTGCTGGTTGTTCCGTCGAAGAAATGCAAAAGTGGTACGAAGAGAATCAAGAGAAATTAGCAGAACTCGAGCAGAAAACTTCCAAACAGTCAAAAAAGAAGGAGGAGCAACAGCAAGAGACGAAGCCAGCACCTCTCATTGTCTTTGTGGGGCAACTGAGTTATGCCACCACGCGGGAAGGATTGTTCCAACACATTAAAAAAGAATTGAGCGATGAGCACAAGGTGACGGAGGAAACGGTCAAAGTAAGGCTATTGACTGATCCTAAAACTAAAAAGTCACGAGGCATGGCCTTTGTTGAACTTGCTAATCCAGAACTAATGTACGCTTGTCTCAAATTACACAAGAGCTTGATAGAGGGACGTCGCATTAATGTCGAGAAAAGTGCCGGAGGACGCAACAAGGAAAGTCGGCAATCCAAAATTAAGCAATTTCGGGAAAAGCAAGAAGAGTACCTCTCTAGTGTCGTGGACAATATTTTGGCCGATTATATCAAAAGTGGTGAACTCAAGGAAGGAGAGTTAGATGAAGGTGCGATTGCACTGTGCAAAAGACACACGGCTGCCATGGTAGAAGCGGCCTTAAAAGAATACATTGAAAACAATGGTCGAACAATGGACAATACGAGTGCCTACTTTTCATTTTTGTTGGGAAAGCTTGCTGAAGACAAAGAGCAGGGCGTGTTTAAACCCGGCGAAGACAAGGGGAAACGTGAACGAAACCAAAAGCCAACCGGATTTCCACCTAAAAAGAAAGCCAAGACTGTCGCTTCCAAATCCTCCATGAATGGCGTTGACTTTTCGTTGAGCGAAGAACAATGTGATGCCAACAGCAATCCTCTGTCCAAGATATTTCCTTCTATGGCTCGTGGAAGAGGCAGAGGCAGAGGTTACATGTAAATTGACGATGTGACCGTAGCAGCGTGTTACTAGCCGTGGGGAGCATTTGGTTGTTCAATCGACGCGAAAGAGTTTGCTTTCCTTTTGTCGTGATTATTCAGATTTCCGGGGACGTCCACGTTTTGGCTTCCAGACAAAGCCCATGGCATCTAGTTGTCGGCGCCGATCATCGGCGCTCTTGCCCTTGAGATAGGCCCTCTTCAAACGGACGTCTTTTAACCTTTGACCAAGGGGCAGGCCCCAAAGATACTCTGCAAAAATACAGAATAAACATCATTTGGAAACAGCCATCCGTGAGCCTCAAAAGTACTTCAAACAATATCATTTTTATTCACGCATATAAACAAAAGACTCACCGGGCCAAGGCCATACGCCATCATTTAAGCCGTCTGCAGCTGTTGCAATGTCGATTCTCAGTGTAGGGTCGTCGGTGGGCGGAGCAGGTACCGTGAAGTCGAATGGAACGTCCAGTATCCGATTGTGTAGTTTGGAATAAATGGCAGCGGCGTGGACAACTTCCAACCATCCAAGACTTGCATTACCGCTCCTCCATTGAAAACGAAGGCTCTCTAGTAGCCGTTGTCGACGAGGGTTGTCCTTCACGTACAGTTGCTTTTGTCGAATAGCATTACACTTTGCACCTAAAGAATAGCCCCATAGTTCCTTCGGCCATGCATCTGTTTTAGGAATAATAAAAGACGAAGGTACTCGCAAGGCAGTATTGTGACTAGCATCTGCCGTTGAGCTGTCGTGACCTTCAATCAATGCAAAATGCTTCAAGGCGGCATACACTTTTTGGAAGCGATGTTCCTGTACATCCCACACAAATCCAAGCCCGTCGAGCTGGTGCCGACGAGAGGCAACATTGTCTCCTTTCAAAAAGTCGCCGCGATTTCGTATTCTATAAACACAGTTTCCCAATGGCAGTCCCCATGTGGCAATGGGCCAATCATTTTCTCTAGTTGGAACCACAAACGATCCTGGGACTAGCACAGCTCCATGCAGCAACTTGTATGTGACCAGGGCCTCCAGCACTAAATTCCATTCCGGCTGCAGTCGTTCCCAAAGAAACCCCATCTTTCCCAGCTCGGCAACGCGATCCGGCTTCTGTTTGACATGCTTTTGCCACCATTTCATATCGTAGACTGTGCTAGCTAAATCGATCCCGTGCCATTCCCTTGGGTATGCTTCGTTCTCTGGAACACAATACCGCCTTGGCATCACAAGGTCCCCGTGCAATTTGTAATACTGCCGAAGCGCTTGGATCGTAGAGCTATACGGCAAATCCATCCCATTACTTCTGTATTTCTGGCTTTTGTTATTATATGTTTTGATTTTTACTTTGGATTGCTTTGTCGAGCTTACTTGATTGTCAGAAATTGAGCGTTTTTTTACTGTTTTCCAGCCTTTTATTTTTGATTTCTTCAGGGCAGATTCCCTTATCCTTGTGAGATCTTCATTGTCCCCGCTTAAAACGCGGTCGTCTACTTTCACCAGACCTCTCGATTGGCGATACTTTCGAATGTTCCGTGCCATGTTAGCAGAATAAAGCGCCTCTTCGCCGGATGGGATAATGGCTGAGTTTTGGATCTTGGAGTTTTCTCCATTATCATCTAAGACAACTGCGAGCTGCCAAATTGACTGTGACTGTTGCAGAAACGGACGCGTCAAGACGGAATTATGGATAGAAAGAGCGCGAATACCAACAAAGAGGGGCCAGCATAAACCCAAAAGGCGTGCAAACATCATCGTATTTTTGTTAAGCTGCCTCCCAACGAAGTGAAACAAATATCTGGGTCAATCAAGCCTGATCCTTGTCCTGCCTTAGCCCAGGACTCCTTTATCGCTCCTAGAAAGCGGTAAGGGGCTACCGTGGGAATCTGCGTTGCCCGTAATAGAGTGCGTTTCTATGAATGCGGTGAGATGTTTATTATTAATAGAGAAAATAAATAGAAATCTCCCACCTCTACATACACAAAAACTTCGAAATCCAAAATAAATACGTACTCGAGTATTCATAATAAACAGTCAGAGCCAGCCGAAGGGAACGTGAGACAAGGAGACCCGAATCCGACGTCACCGGAATGACCCGAAATGCCCCATCCCGTCTCCCACTCAGAAACAGGAACACATCGGGAGAAATCG
>Ga0100391_1001078_pt1 | contig 31083 bp, 19 predicted proteins | sample CryGeymeta201515_FD_81541 | JGI IMG/M metagenome (GOLD analysis project Ga0100391, IMG submission 81541) | Groundwater microbial communities from Crystal Geyser aquifers in Utah, USA - Crystal Geyser metaG 2015-15 | ecosystem: Environmental > Aquatic > Deep subsurface > Groundwater | place: USA... | reverse complement strand
CTGTAAATGCTATATTAGAGAAACTAAAAGATTTGTGTTATGTAAAATATCCCGGGCATGGCAGATATCTCTGTAACCCTTACAGAGAAATTCTGCCATACGTAGGGTGCTCTTCTCTGATGTCTAGACTAGTACTACTAGCAGAGGACTACTTAAATCGTAGAGCAGTTAGTACCAGTACGATTATTAGTAGTACTAGCTAGCTACTACTGTAGCTAGATAGTAGGAGTAGTACCGGTAGTAGATACTCCCTAGTTAGCGAGTGGTAGGAGGACCACTAGTAGTACCAGGTAGTACCCTGGTACCTGGTAGTCGTCAAATAATAATGAGCTCTACCGTACCATAGTACCAGGTACTCGAGTACCTGGTAACTAATAATGAAAGTCGAGCCAGCATGGGCAGTGTCTGTTTAATGGGTCCTCGTTGATGAATACCTGGTACTATCACCAGGTACTTAGTAGTCTAGTAGTCTCGTATCAGAAGCAAGTGTGGGCATCAGCATTACTACTACCGCCTGGTAGTCCTACCATACCGGTACAGTAGTACTACTAGTAGTAGCAAGTTTTTACATCTAGACATGACGTGCTCATCATCGTTCATCCTAAAAGTATACTAGTACCACTACCATAGTCTAGTACCATAGTATTTGTAGTACGTACGCTACCAGTAGAAGGGTACCTGGTAAGTATCGTCGAGTTCTTTTGTCAGCACCTTATCAAGCATGAAATGCACCTTGACACAACAGCAAATCATAACGCTTCGGGAAGTTACAACAACTCGCGAACGTCACCTGTTTTTAACTTCTTTATCTCAACATCCTTGCGAGTGCGGTACCACGTACCTGGTACCAAGAACTACTAGTAGTAGAGGTACTATTCAAGAAGAAAACCAACAATATCACAAAATTAAAATGTCTTCTCCAAGAGCAGATGTTGGTGATGTTAAACTAGTTTCATCGGCCTCGGCATTTAAAAAGAAATCAGAAGAAGGCACTTCCGTTGCTGCAGCGGCAAGTGAAGTTAACCACAACAACAAGCCGGAGGAGGAGGAGAAAAACACCTGCACTGCCAACAACAGCAACAACGCAGATAAATCCAAAACTGCGAACAGCATTATAGAAGCGCTCCGAGAAAGTGAAATGGACGATTTTGAAAACAGCACGGCGGCAGCCTTGAGTGAAGCACGCTGGGATGAAATGTTTGAGAGACTCATGAAATTCAAGGTATGTTATGCTGCATTTTGTAAGACTAAAGACTAGTAGGTATGTGGTATGTGCATTCTCGGTGCATCTCTTATTTCTCTTGCTTTCTTCTTAATTACTTTGAAAAGGAACTACATGGGCATTGTCTTGGTAAGTGTAATGCAGGAGGAAGAAAGAAATACTTTTCTGTTTTTCATATCGCCATTGCGAAAGCACGTTGAATGGCCACTAATCATCCTTTGTTCTTTGTTATTATGCAGTACCCAATCGATACAAGGAGGATCTTCAGCTTGGAGCTTGGGGTACGTCATTTTGTCTCATCTCATTATCTGGCATCTGGATAAGCAGCGACTTTATTTCTCAGGCAACCCAACCTCTTATCATCCACTTTTGCGTTATTTATTTTTTCTTAGTCTCGGCCCAACGCAAGAATTACAAACTCATGAGGACCGGCAGTGGAAAATCCACTCCCATGAACCCCGATCGAGCAAACAAACTTATGCAAGAAGGTTTTGAATGGACGGCGAAGAATCCTAGACACTTAATGTGGGAAGTCCGGTTTGCCGAATTGAAAGACTTCAAGGTGCGTAGTAGCAATCATACGATTGATGTGTGCTATTGTTTGGCGCGTGTCAATCAAATTGTTTACACTCACCCTGTTGGCATATCTTCTCACTTGTGATTCTTTAGAACCAATATGGACATGCTCAGGTGCCTATTGGCTGGGAGCAAAATGTTCAGTTGGCAAACTGGGTGTCCACGCAGCGCCAAGAATACAAGAATCTTATCAAGGGCAAAACATCGCGATTGAATGAGTCTCGGGTTAACTTGCTGAATAGTATAGGCTTTGCCTGGGAGTTGCAGAGAGGTGGACGCCGTCGTCGACTGACTGTTTCCTCTGCTTCCGCTGGCGAGAAGAAGGGAGAAGGCTCGGCCAAGCAATCAACGCAGCATGCCGATCTAGACAATAACCCGTCCAAAAAGAGAAAGGCCAAGGCAGGGTCTGATGATCAGTTTGCAATCGATGATGGCTCCCAGCCGCCCATCGTTTCATCCACGGGTCGAAAGCGTACTACCTTGAAAAAGAAAGTAACCCCAACGAGCGACGAAACGACCAGGTGCATTTTGCCAGGAGTTGCCATTATGGGCGGCGGGCGTGATGCTGTCCCACCATCTGCTCGATCTAGCAACAACGGCATCAAGCCTAATGATGCCAATGCAGCTGGACAGTCTTTTAATATGAGAAATGATTTGATGACCTCCATAGAGGAGCAGGAGCAGCAGCAACAGCAACAACAACAACAACAACAACAAGTTACGATGGCAAACTTTCAAAATAACAACCAGGCGCTTCTACGAGCTTTTGGCAATGGTGGAGGAGTACCCTGGCAACCGCTGCCAAATGGCGCTTTCCAGTTTTCCAATCCTCTTGCTCAGCACTTTGCGGTAGGAGGTGTCGGCGGAGTAGGAGACAATCCCTTCTTTCCAACGGCGGCGGGCCCCTTTGGTATGATGAATATGCAACAAGGCATGGGACTCCGCCAGCAGACTGGAGCCTTTGGTGGAATTGGTATACCCTTTCAAATCCAGCAATCCAATAACGACAACGGTGCACAATCAAATAATGATCAACAGGGGCATAATAATCTATATCAACAATCAAGCATGAACACCATGGCTGGTCAAGGTAATTTTCAGTCGAGTATGGGAGGAATGATGTCAAACAATCATAACAACTTCTTTGGTGGTGGCGGTGGCGGTATGGGAGACAATCCGGTGTTCCAACAATTGCAGGCTCTATCTGCCAGTATGAATTCAAATAATGACGGAATTTCAAACAACATGAATGGAGGAGATGCTGTTGTCGCTGGGCAGGCACAACAGCAGCAACAGCAGCAGCATCAAGCAGCATTGATGGCGGCAGCCATGAGAAATCAAATCGGCGGTGGTAGTAGTAATGTATAAGGATGAGGCGGCGGTATGAGTACATGACGGCGATTTCCAATCCTGTGATATGTAATGTAAGACAGTTCATTAGAGGAGATTTTATTTTCAGTTTTGATGATAGGGGATAGGGGATAGTAGCAGGTACAGTAACAAGTGTGAAAACAGCATACTCATTTTAGGTAAATTTTTAGATGAACGATTGTTACTCCAATATCTAACAAAACCAATTAGCTAGGGTGTACTATCGCACTACTCGTTTCTTTGAAGCTGTATCCCCACGGCCTCTAATTTTCGTTGGAATCCCGATGGTGCATTCAAGGTGTGCACGTATCTGAAGGAGGAGGAGGGAATAATACTACAATCATTATTTTTTTGTTTCACGTAGGTAATGATTCCAGTCTCCTGTCGAGAATCCAAAGGAAGGACCAAAATGCGGTCTTTTCGCCCGGGAGCTGGATCGAATTCCTGAACCTCCCACTGCTGGACTCGTTGTGGACCGGATGGTTGCTGCTGCTGATTCGCTTGCAAGGCTCGATTCATGAGTTCTGCGGGTGTCATCAAAGATGGTCGTACAGCAGCAGTGGTATCGTAGTCGTCATTGTCACCATTGGTGCTGCTCTTGAAAATGAGTTCGACGTCCTGCTGTTGCTGTTGCTGGTGGTGATTTGGTGTTGGTTTGGACGTTTGCTGCTGGTCGTTTGGCAACAGCGGCGGCGGTTGCTTTTGTTTCGTTTCGCGACACGAATAACGACCAGTACAATTGGGAAGTGGTTTCCAATTGCAAAAGGGTGCCCGCCAAAGAACGAGTAGATTTCCGGTTATCCATTCTTCCACGTGACCACGGGTTTCACGTCCACCAATTTTGATCGCTTCATCTTTGCCAAACGAGCAGCTGCAGGAGGACGAAGACGTGGAGGAGGCATCATTCCAAATTCTATCAGTCATGGTTACTCCGTACTTCTTTATCACTTGAGTTCGAGTATCTATCCACCTGCGCAATCGCGTCTTCTGGCAGTCTAAAGCTAACCGAGTGGATACTGTATTCTCAGATTCGGATTCAACATTCAACAAACAATAAACATGAAAAATAAATTGCTTGCTCTAATAATAAGGGTACGGGTCTGTGTGGATTGAATAAGATTGAAAGTTGAGTAGGGTTAAGGTGAAATGGACCGCAATGACAACGTAAATCGACGCACTGCATCCCGCACAGATTGTAGTGATGGAATCTAGTACTAGACTACCCTAGTAAAAAGAAAAATCCATAGATAGTAGTACTGCATGATAGCTGGAATTTCAATTTTTCGTATCACGGGTAACTTCGTGATACGACCAAAGAAGCTACTCTGTGTTGCCGCATGAGATTTTTCCACTAAGACAAATCATTCCATAATAGCTTCCATCTCATCTCATCTCATAAGCCACAGCATATAAACCACTCTCTTCCGCGAATAGTGGACTTAATCGTTCAAAAATGTTTGCCGATCATCAGTTATCCCCGGGGCAACCGACGCATACGACTGCGCAATGTATTCACTTCATCGAATCTAGAATCTTGTGTCGATGAAAGCATATTCTCGTCGTCATCATTTTTGTCATTATCAATTTCATCATTTTGTCCTTCTATCATCGTCTTTTGACTACGCCGCCTGGTGCTTCCGATTCCAATTCCAGTTCCAGTTCCAGCTTTGCTTGCACCTTCCTCATCCTTCGTCCCTCCGGCCGTTACCAAGAATCGCTGATCCTGAAGAGCCTGTTGCAGCATAGATTTCAGCTGGGCAAGCTCGCAGCTGGCAATACCCGGAACGGTCAGAGTGAGATTCGGGTCCATGATCATGTCTATGTTTTCCCAAATACCCTGAAATTGTTGTCGGAGCTTGTCCAAACGAATCTGGGTAATATCCGCCAGTACCAAATTCGAAGCCTTGGAGGCCTGAGCAGATTCTCCTGTACCTCCTCCCGCAGTTGTCCTGGCAGATGTAAATCGTTGTCCCAGTTCTGCATAATAAAACGGAAGCACGGGAGATCCATCCTGCGTCGTGTACACATCTTCTGTTGCACGTTCGTCTTCGGAGGGTGTCAACAGGTCGTTTTGGAGTTCGTACTGCTTTACCAGAGTCAAGTGTTCAATGGATAACCAATCTGGTACCTTGAGGGTGCACAGAGAACGTTGCTGCAGCATCATGGCAAGCCAGAGGGGAACAGTGGAAGGAATTCCGGCCTTGAAGGGACCAGCTGCTGCTGCGGACATGAGCTGAACTGGGTTTTCCATGTCGAAATCAGGAACAATGGTCACGAGGGTATCGTCTGCCAAGAAAGCCGAATGGAAACTGGCCATCTCTGTTTGTTGTTTGCGCCGAGATGATATGGAGGACATGGCTAAGTTTATATCCTGTTGATTCGATTCAACGGTTGTATATTGGAGTACTTTAAGAAGATTAAGATGACTTAACAAGTAGATAGATGAGGCCTTGAGCCATGTTAGAGGCTGAAGAGAGTGGTCAGACATTCTGTTGTCATTGCTTTTGATAAGAGAGCGAGGCGATTCATAGAATATTAAGGCTCAGGATAGGCACTCGCGGCGAACTTGTTCCGTCTGGCTCCGTGAGAAAGTAGTGTTGAAGTGCTGTAGTACCTGGTACGGTAGGGTCTACCTGAGGTGTTGCGTTTTTACCCCGATAGCTATCAATTTTGGCTAGCTACAGTATGGCTTGTAGATATTCCTATCAAGCTAGAGAACGGCAAAGTAAAAAATGATAGGATGCAAGGACTAAAAAGAAGCTACAACAATGCCATGGTCTCTAGCAGCTTATGTACGTACTCCAGAGTTTAACGTAAGCTTCCTCGCTTATCCCGGTGGTACCCAGCCACAGAAGAATGGTTCTTGGTTCGAGCAGGAGGCTTCTTTGTATAAAAATATTCTCGTTTATGATAACGAGATCAACTTCTTTTTTCCTGATTCCTCATCATCAGTCCTGCTGCCCTAGCTTGGGATTGCCGTCCCAACTCTTCTTCAAATTCGTTAAAGATTCGGTTCGCTGATTAGCTGCAGGGAGTTCACCTGTGTTCTACTACTAGTAGACTAGGGGAACTATAAGACTACTCGTACTACTAGACTACTCTAGCTACTTACAGTATTATTTTTTCGTCTGCCAGCGATTATGATAATAATATTATCATCTTATTTTTGTCGCACGTGCGCCAACCGTGCCGAGACCGATACTGGAACCAGGGTACCTACAGTACTAGTCTAGTAGTACTAGACTAGTAGCTACTACTCGCTAGTAGGATACTCCACTACTCTAGCTAGTAGAGAGTCGCGTAGTAGAAAAGCAATCCAAGAGTCGAGAGTGTGCAAGAGTGTGTGTGGGAGAGAGAGATTCACTAGCGAAGCTTCTGCTTGCCACCTTTTACAGTTACTATCATTCCGATAGATGTAGGTATTTTGCACGTGGTCCTTAGAATTTTCGCTCCACTTGAATATCAATCTTAATAGTGAAGTGGCAATTTAAAAGTCATGCATCCAGAGTAACGTGCATCAGACCCGATGACAACCATGCTTCGATCGAAATAGAATAATATGAAACAAAATCATGAGCCTTTCTTGCCAGACGGAAAGGCTACGTGAGACTGACTGGTACTAGCTAGACCACTGGCGAGTCGATGGAGCCCGCCCATATCGGAATCGTTTTTTCTTGCATTGATTTGATTCACTTTCCGCACAACTCTTCTATTCGAATCGACAGCTTATTCACTGAAATACGAAACCTACCATGAAGTACCTTTTTGTTCTCTTTTTATCCTTTGGTGGTATTGTCCATTCACAGCAAGAATACGATGTATCATCTCCCACTGGCATATATGATTTTCAAACGATTACCACAACTGCAAGCCCCAGTAGTAGTAGCAATAACAATAATCAGCAGGAGGAGTGTGCCAATGCTCGGACGTGTTTGGAGTGTTTGGAATCTGGATGCAGCTGGTCTCAACCTTTAGTACAGGAACAACAACAATTGGTCTGGAAGAATGGCGGACGTGTATCATGTTTGGAAAGCTGCGATGCTGCTGGAACTGATGTCAGCTGCTTTCATCCCAAGAATTATATCGGATTAACGATCCAGGATGTATGCAAGATTACAGATCCGCAAAAGTCAGACAGTGTGATAGTGACAACTACAGTCAACCAGGAACAACATGAATCAGATGAACAAAACGAAGAAGATCAGGATGATCACGAGGGAGAAGAAGAAGAGGAGGACAAGGACAAGGACGACAAAGTCTACTCTGATGCTACCATGAGTCCTGTAGCAACCCCAACGATACCACCAACTGCCGAAAACATCAGAGTTGGTGGCGAGGTTGTAGTTTCGACAGAGCATGAAGCGAGAACAGAGACAGTGGACGACGAAGAAGAAGAGACTGTTCAAGTTGCAGACCGGCCGCCTAGCGAGACAGCTTCGGATCCCAGCGCAACCACAAGACCTACTTACTTGAGACCTTCTACCACTTTGCCAGCCACTTCCACCGCAAATACTCAAGTGGGAGACAATCGTCCTCCTGCCAATGCGTCATCGCCCAGCTTTATTCCTTGTAATGGCTTCATTTCGTGCCATCAGTGCCAAAATAATAATAACAACCTTGCTTGCGCCTTTGTGACATATGGATCGTGCCAAAACGTCTGTCCCGAGTTGGCTCATGTTCCATGCTTTGAACTGGACGGAAGCTCGACAATGGTATCTGCAGCAAGTGTCTGTGCGGCAGCGTCATCGTTATCAACGACAACTAGCAGCAATAGCAATAACAATGAAGAAATCGGATTCAGCGAGAATGGTGAATTATCTCCGATATCAATCCAGACTTCCTTCGAGAGCAACGAAGAATCTTCCTCAACAAGCATCACATCGTACGAAACATGGTTGCGAAATGCGGTCATTCCCGCTGCTATCCTTGCCCATATTCACGAGGCGTTGAACATACTGGATTGGCCTTTTTGAAGGTTGATATCTAACATTTAAAAAGCTCTGTATTCTGTATATAGTTTATATTAATATAAATTGTCTTCATATATATCTGGTCAATCGGGTCTCGGATTGTCTGGTTTTAATTTACTTTTTCGCCTTGTCACTGTCGCCTGTACAGACACCAGACACCATCATAGCCAAAAACTCGGCCTCGGTTAACCTTGGTCTTTCCCCCGCAAAACTGTAAAAATCGGGTTTCTTGTCAATGAATATTTCCTTATCCAGGTGTACCTTGGAGGAGTGTTCCTTATTATCCAAGGCACCGACAGCAACTCCATAATATCCAAAACCGGGAGAGTTGACGAAGAGATGGGTGCCGCATTTGGAACAAAAGCAGCGTTCACCCCACTCCGAAGACTTATAGGTCGTCATGATCTCTTCGCCGAGAATGAAAATTGGAGGTCCTTCGCAAGCAATTGTCATGCTGACGCTTCCAGAATGGCGACGGCACATGTCACAGTGGCAAACATCAGCATTCATGTCTTTTGGGGTCAACGTAAACTGGATTGCCCCGCACAAGCACTTGCCGTTCAACTTCATGATTTCTTAGTTGGTTTTTAAGACAGATGAGAAAAACTGTTGAAAGTATTATGAGTACTGGTAGGCTACTGAACGAGTTATTAAAGTATCCAGTGAATTTTTTATAAAGCAGGAGGTTGTGTTGCCTTCCTCCAAATCGTGCATTGATGAGGCCTGAAGAATTTCACACCACTTCCCAGAAGTATCAGAAGATAGGCTTCAAAAATAGTTACGTGATATCCGTTAATAAAGCTGTAGTACGATTTTGGGAGTACAGCTGAAGTGAAAAGCACGTGTTTGATTCCAAATTCCACAAGTAAAAGAAAGAAAAATCACAGAACGGTCTATCGCAAATAAATCAATAAAAAAAAATCACACTGTTGAAACCATTTTTTTTCATTCTCCCCCCATCAAGAACAGTGCTCGCAAAAACCAAGGAATGTTGACTCCGATGCCGCTACTCCCTTTGAATCTCTGTGGCTAATTAATACATGGAGCGTACTTCTCGGTCAACTACGCAGGCAACAGGCAACCCGGCAAACAAATCTTTTGAACAGTTATCCTGTCATTTTCTTGTTCTCACAATGGCGTCCATTCTTTCGTCCGACAAGAAAACCACGGCGCTTCCGTATGGGGACGACAGCTATGAGTGCTTTGTCACCAAGGGATCTTGTCGAAAATGTGGTTGTGTGGCGTACGGGAAGCAAAGGTGCTCGACGTGTGATCGAAAGTACTGTGCCGATTGTGCTCCGCATTCGTTGCAACCGACAAGCGGTAGGGAAGAGTGGCAGAAAGTATATTGTGTAGCCTGCAAACCGACCGCTGAATTCTCTTCCTTTTGGCATGATCATATTAAACCATGGAACAGAGAAACGAACGTCATTGTTTCGCCTGAAGAGTTCGATCGTAGGACTTTTTGCCCTCAGTCGACAAAGTTGACAAGGATGGCGAGTATTGATGTCGAAACCGCGATCGAAGGGAACGAGGTAGACAAAATCGAAAAAGACAGGCAGGTAGAAGATACTTCTGGATCATACGTAACAGCGGACGAAGCTCAGATGTCTCATACAATGCTGTGTTCGGTTCAGGATTTTGTGTGCACAATTGTCCCTCACACACTTGGTCTTGTAGACTCTTGACAGTGGATTTTGCGCAGAGTGACATGTCAGCAGTAGGCCTGGAAAGGTACCCATCAGATCCTATGGAATCGAAAATAGAAAAAAGCAGCAAGCGTACGTGAAGCGGGGTAGTGGGCGGTTTAAGTTGATTGGTCGTTCAGCAAAGTAAAGCACTAGTAGTATTAGGTTTGCATGATTCAATGGAGCAAATATACCGAATATACCCATTTTATCGTCTCACCTGTTGTCGACACCCACCTTGAACATCCATCGCAAATGCCACACTTGATGCTAATATTCGAAACCATCATGTTGGGTTTTCAAGTGCGCTATTGCTCCAACATCAACCCTCTTGGAAAAAGGATCGTCAACGCTAAAGAATGTATTCGGAGCTAACAAAAGCATGTACAAAACCTTAAGCTCTGGAACTGAATTATTAGAGTGCGATTATTGAGCTCCACTTCGTAGTCTAGTAGACTACAGTAGTAGTCTACTACTTGACCTACCATCATGAGAGGAAACTATGAGGTGAAACCAAACCCCAACCTTTGTCATGAAGCGCAGAGGTAGTAGCAAATTTTTGGTAAATACCAACGAGCCGGTCCGGTCCGGTCGTTAAATCCAAAAAGTTATAATGACCGTCAGGCTACACTTCAAAAAATCAACAAGACGCATCTATTTTGGGCCGATCTTTTTCACGAAAGGTTTTTTACAAGACAAAAAAGTGTGACCTTCAAGGGACTCGACTATTTATCGCCTTGATACAACTTTATGATAACGCAGTGTCATCCAAGCAACAACAACAACAAACAAGCAAAGGACCCACTTAGTTTCTCTAGTCTGGTTGCAAACGACAAAGTTTGACGCAAAGGTTATCTATACAATTCGAAAGAAAAGTTGCCCATCAATCATCAATCATCGACTTGTTGAGAATTGTGGTACTAAATCCCATCATTTATTGAACGATCATTCGTAATTATTTCTCACATCTGATCGGACTTTGATTCAGCAAGCAGCAAACTGCAACGCACAACACAACGGCTTAAAAGGTTTTGCATCATACGAAAGAAATGTCGGATAGCGATTCGGACGACGATTCCAGTGCCTCTGGTAGTGGCAGTGGCTCGGGAAGCGATAGCGACTCTGGCAGCGACAGCGACAGTGGCAGTGGCTCCGGTAGTGGATCTGACAGTGGATCTGGCAGTGACAGTGAGAATGAATCCAAGAGCGCAACCACGAGTAACAGTGGCACGAGTGCTAGCGGCAGCGGCTCGAAAACATCAGGTTCGGGATCTGGCAGCGACAGTGAGAGCGATTCCAAGACCAGTGCCAGCTCTGCAACGAGCAAGAGCTCCGGCAGTTCCAGTGACAGTTCCAAGACCAGCGGTACCTCCAAAAGCGGTAGCTCCAGTGGTAGTGGAACCAAGACCAGCGGGTCCGGAACGACATCCAAATCAGAATCCAAGTCCGGGTCAGGAGATGGTAGCGGCAGCAAAGAAACATCGAACGATGATGACGAAGATGACAAAAGCAGCAAATCTGGCAGCAGCAGTAAGTCTACCGAGGAAGATACTAAGGAATCTCCATCAGAGGATACAACCAAGAGCGAAGAAAACGAAGAAACCTCCGAAAGCAAGGACACATCCGAAAGCAAGGACACATCTGAGAGCAATGATGCATCTGAGAGTAAAGATACCTCTGAGAGCAAGGATACATCCGAGAGTAAAGACACTTCTGAGAGCAAGGAGGCATCCGAGAGTAAAGACGTTTCTGAGAGCAAGGAGGCATCTGAAGGTAAAGACATTTCCGAGAGATCAGAAAACAAGGATGCTTCTGAAAGATTAGAAAGCAAAGATGCCTCGGAGAAATCAGAAAGCAAAGACGCTTCTGAGAAATTAGAAAGTGAGGACACCCCTGAGAATTTGGATCAGAAAGACATATCAGAGAAATCAGAAATCAAAGACACTTCTGAGAATCTGGAAAGAAAAGACACTTCCGAGAAATCAGAAAGCAAAGACACATCTGAGAAAATGAAGAGCAAGGATGCATCTGAAGACGTGGAGAATAAGGATACATCAGAGAAACCCAAAAGCAAAGAAATTTTACAGAAATCGAAAAGCAAGGAGACAACCAAGGAAACAGAAGAGAAAACAAAGACGAAAGCAAAGCCCAAGGAGAAAACTACGAAGCAGGATAAGCCCAAGGAGAAGCCAACGCAGACGGCAAAGCCACCAGAAAAGAATGAGAGATCTGCTAAGAAGGACGAAACGAAGACGGATAAGCCAGCGGAAGTCAGTGAGCCAGAAGTTTTCGTGAGGCCGCCCAGTCCCAAAGACGAAAATGCTGCAGCTGAAGCTGCTGACGCCAAGGAAGACAAAATCAAAAAGAAGGGGTTTTTTGGCCGTTTATTTGGCAAGGCAGACAAACAGGCCGACTCGGACCCAAAAAAAGACAAGGAGAAACTTGCACCAGCTGGTAACAAAGCAAAGGTAGCAGTTGCTGCTGATACTGCTGCAGTCGCTGCTGTTGCTGATGATGATAATGAACCCAAGCTAGTCGAAGAGCCCGAATCTATAGAAAACGGCGACAACAAAAATGAAAGACCGGGTAATCGCAAGAAGAAAGTGCCTCCTCCTCCCCCTCCTCCTCCGGCTGCTTCAGAGTCCACCCCGGGATCAGAAGAATCAACCTCTACGTCCGAGTCGGCGGCGGCGGCGAGAAAAGCCAAGGCAGCTCGTAGAGCCAGGCGCAGGGCAAAGAACGAGGAGCAATCGGAAGAATCTGAAGAGGAGTCGGATAGTTCTACTTCTACTTATGAGGAATCGTCGGAAGAATTCCGTAGGAAAAAGCGTCTGGAACGAAGACGACGACGGAAGCGAGCTTTATTTGGACGCAGTCGTAAGAAAGAGTACCTCGACTTCAGTTCTTCCGGCTCGGAGAACTCTTCAGAAGAATCCGAATCTTCCGAGGAGTTTACGCCAGGTTCGTCAACGCAAGACACTTCGAAAGAGGAGAAGAAGCGCAAGATTAACAACTACGAACCTCGGGTGCCTACTCGATCCACTCCTGCAGTCGCTGGTCGGCAAATGGAAGCACCTCTCCCTGTCTACTCGCGACCGCCCGCGCCTGTCTACTCACGACCACCACCCAACACGAAAAATGTTTTGGTGTGGTCAGATCCGGAGGAAGAAGAGCAGAAACGTAGGCACTACATGTGGCGCGGATTCTACGGCGCTGTGACTGTTGGGATTCTGATGCTGCTCGCAGCGATTGGAGCTGGCGTTCTTGTCTACTTCTTGCGGGATGATGACGACGATAGCAACCCAAGCCCTATTCCGCCGCCCAGTGGCCCAAGCACCCCTTCGCCATCGCCCATACCTTCGACAATTCCCATCCCTGCTCCCACAAGGCCGCCGAATGCTCCCCCTGTGACCGCAGCACCTTCGTTGCCATTGGACCAAGAAATCCGTGAATTGTTGACAACGAATGGACCCAACGGAGATGACTTTTTAAGTCAACCTAATTCTCCTCAGTTTGCCGCATACGAGTGGCTTTTGGACAACGAACGTTTGGAGTTATACGATGACGACAAGCGACTTACTCGATGGGCCCTCGCAACATTCTACTATAGCTTATCAGGAGATTCTTGGGCAAGGAACGACAACTGGTTGAGCGATCTTGACGAGTGTTTGTGGTATTCGTCCAATGGTTCACCTTGTGCCACAGGTCGTCAAGCCAACCGCGCAATATCAATTCTTTCGCTAGACTACAACAACGTCCAGGGAATTTTGCCTGCAGAACTGTCATTACTAACCGGTTTGCAGACTTTGAGTCTGTCAAGCGGTGACGAAGCTTCCATCGCTGGTACCATTCCGTCCACTCTCGGTGAGCTGGAGAATTTGCGAACTTTAGTTCTCCGTGGAAATGATCTTGATGGAAGCATTCCGGTCTTTCTACAGAGCAACACCGCATTGCAAACACTTGATTTGAATGGCAATAATTTTGCCGGAAGCATTCCTATGGAATTGACGAAGTTGACGCGTCTTTCTGGAATTGATCTTGGAGGAAACAAACTCAGTGGTACCATTCCTAATGAGGTTGGTGAGCTCACTCAACTTACTGTCCTAGATCTCGCAGACAATCTTTTGGCTGGAAATCCTTCGCCGCAGATCGAGCGCCTCACAAACTTGGAACATCTCAGTCTCGGTATGAATCGCTTTGCGAATCTGCCAACTGTTTTGGGTGGACTGACGAACTTGAAGTCCTTCGTAATGCCATCCAATAGGGTTGGTGGGTCGGTCCCTTTGGATCTTACTATCCTCACTTCTCTACAAATCCTCGATATTAGCGAGAATGATTTTGTTGGTACTCTGCCATCCTTTGGAAGTTTGGTGTATCTGCAAGACCTCAATTTGTCAAAAAATCTTTTCACGGGAACCCTGCCAACAGATTTAGGTGACTTGACACGACTAAGTAAGTTTTTGCAAGGTGCCCGAATAGATTATGGAGTTCGATGTTTATATTTTTATCTCACAAACTTTCCTGTTGTGTCTCGCAGAAACTCTTCTATTGAATGATAATCTTTTCACTGGCGGCGTCCCAGAAGACTACGTTTTCCTTAATCAGCTCAGTAAGTATAGGAGAAGCGAAGTCAGTTATCTTGTCACAAGAATCAAATTCACTACTAACACTCTTCTCCCACTCTGTTCCTAAGATATTATGCGCATCGATAAGAATAGTTTAGTTGGCGACTTGCCTGCATCTTTCTGTGCCGCCGTTGATACTTTCGATACCGCTCTTTTTGGTGACTGTTTGGAAATAAACTGCCCTTGCTGCCTGTACTGCTGTTTTGACGAGCTTCCAAACTGCCGCTGTACTTTAGAGATCGTGGCACCAGACCAATGCGTCGTAGACGTTCCCCTGTTCTCGTAGCGGCATCAGAGCGGTTTTTAATATTTATAACTATTATATGTGAGATAACTCTGTCACTTGCGCTTTGCCCTACTGCAGCCTGTTCCACTTTTTCTAGCTACCGTCACTTGACTGTGCTTGCTAAGATTCTTGGCACCTCATAGGATCGATATCCACGAAGTACTCACTAAACCTTCAATAATGTGATTGTCACACCACATAGGTTCGCAGGCGCAAAATACTCCAGCGGCAGACATTCAATGTAGATCGCAACGTTTGCATAGAAACACCGTAAAGATTAATGAGGTAGAAAAAGCTATATTCATTAGCAAAGAAATTCCAATTCTGTTCCAGCATGGACACATGTGCATTCGTTTTCATCGCAGCAGTAAGTGCAGCATTCACATTCAATCTCTAGGCAATCAGCATAAAATAATGGCCGACTGGAGTTGAAAGTTTCGCATGTCTCAGCTGGTACCACACCAGTTAGCATGTTTGAATCGACACGGATCGTATCTGAATCAAAGGAGGAAAATGTGTGAGTTGCAGCTTGAGAATAGTCAAAATAGCACGCGAGAAACTCCCAACACGTACTCAAACGTTCCAGGCCAGAAAATTCAGCCGGAACCATGCCGGAAAGCGAATTGTTCTGCAACTCTATGGTGCGTAAAGTAGTCAGCATTCCAAGCTCGGATGGAATCTGCCCACTAAAGTTGTTAAAGGACATATCCAAATTGCCAAGCTGGCCACCGAGAAGACCAATTTCAGAAGGAATGGTCGAATTGAACTCATTATTGGCCAGCAGTAGACTTCTCAGCAGAGAAAGCTCTCCGATTTCTGTCAAGAGACGCCCTGCTAAAGCGTTTTCGAAGAAGGCCATAACTATGAGGTTACTGAGGAGTCCCATTTCACTGGGAAGGGATTCAAATTTATTCGCCTCCATGTAAATATACCGAAGTCCCGTGAGTTGTCCGATTTCTGCAGGCACGTCACCTTCTAGACTGTTGTCGCCAGTAGATATACGGAAAAGGTTTGTGGCCTGTCCAATCTCAGACGGAAGCGACCCAGATAAATCATTAGAACCCAAGAAGATTTCACTCAACTGTGATAATCCTCCAATCGCCGAAGGAATTGTCCCTCGGAGCTTGTTGAGACTAAGGTTCAATGTTCGCAGTAGACTCCAATTTTGCAATTCAGTCGGCAGTGTACTTGAAATTTGGTTGCCTCGTAAACTCAAGTAACTGAGGCTTGTAAGCAGTCCAAGCTCAGATGGCAGCGACCCGGAGAGGAAGCGCTCTGGTCCACCACTTAGCTCAACTCTCTCAAGCTTCGTCAGTAGAGCAATTTCATTCGGAACGGTGCCATCTAAATCGTTGACGTCTAGCTCTAGCGTGACGTATTCGTCCGATTCGCAGACTGAAAAGCTTGCTGATCGAGAGAACCAAGTGCACTCATCCTGGCTGCTAAGCCATAGATTATTTTGACCCCAGCTGTCACCGCTGGTGCTGTAGTAGAATGTTGCCAAAGCATACCTCTGAAGAATTCGATTCCCGGAATAACCCACAAGTCCAGGATCGCCCAGCATCCAATCAAAGGCTTGATTCTGAGGTGATCCGGTTTGGTTTAATGAAGCACCATTGTCAAAAGAATTTAAGGCGAGGAAGTTAAACAGGGTCGTTGCGTCGTCCATTGGTGTCGGAGGTATTGTTTCCGCGGGCATGTTTGAGGAAGCGGTGATGGTTGGTTCTAGCGTCAGGGGGGAGGGAAGTTGTGTCGACGATGGAGAGAGTGAGACGGGAAACGGTCCGAGTAAGGCGGAAGGTGCATTGGTAGTTTCCTGGGTAGGCGGTAAAATCACTGTAGGAACAGGAGATGCAGGCTCTAAAGGACCGTCGCTATCATCATCGCCTCCAAGAAATGAAATGCCGAGACCCAGTGCGATTGCAAAGGCTGCAATAACCAACAGGAGATGAGCCACAACACATTGATTCCTGTAGCGTTTGCGAGATTCGACCACGTCGTTAGGGACGAAGGGAGCAGCAGATTCGTCGGCAAACTGTCCACTTTCAATGTCTCTTGGAGATGCAAGTGGCTGGCCAGAGTTTGACACAGCCTTTTCCGATCCCAGGTCAAAGGAAGAAGGAAGAACGTCAGCCGTTGAGTTGCTCATGTAAGTCGGTAAATCACCGCCATCTGTTGGTGCAGCAAGCTGGACTGCTCCGACAACAGCAGCCTTTTTGAGAATTGACAGATATTTCTCGTTTGTCTCACTTTCGTCGTCGGAAGAGGACGGCACAGATCCAAGGCCAGTGCTTTCGCTACTCGAACTGATACTCTTCGAGCTATCACTGCTGGGGCTGACGCTACTGCTTGCATCTCCCTTTTCCAGATCTATACCGTGATCAAGGGCATGTCCAAGGTGTGCCGCCGAGTGAATACTGTTTCCATCACGTTCTGTCCAAGGTAAGTAATTAGCAATTGCAGCCGCAAGGTATTGCCGGTAGCTTTGAAAGCGCGACGAAGCCTCTTCCATGGGACTGCCATCTGTCTGGGATGTTGCAGACACAAATTTGGATTGGCGGTAAGCTTCAAAGCGATGGGAAGCCTCCTCTTTACGATTATCATCAGTTTCGGATGTTGTTTTGAATCGACGGTAGATTTGATGACGCGAAGAAGCCTCCTCCGTAGGGTGACTTCGGGAAACGGTCATCGCCGTTGCTTCATCGGCCTCCTCATGGGAGCTTGCAGTAGCTACAGCTAGATCTGCACTTGCTGGTAGAGACAATACCTGCTCTTCGTTGAAATCAAATGGAGCGATTGAATCATTTTCACTTGCACTTCCAGTAGTCATCTCCAGTTGTGGCTTATTACTCGCACAAGTACAGCTGTTCTTGTGAAAGTTATTCCAGTGCCATTGCTGGCAATCGGCAGAGCAGTAGAGCAGTTGTTCGCAATTGCAGCTAATCATATCGCTTGAAACAAAGTCAGAATCAATCCCGCATGCTACACATTTGATAGGTTCATGTCCAGTAACGCCATTTCTAGAGGCTGCTTCACATGTATTTTTATGGCCACCATTCTCCCAGTCCCAATTTTTGCAGTCGTCGGAGCAATAAGCAACATTTCTACAAGTTGGGCATTCAACCATGCCATCCTCAACAAATTCCTCTTCCATTTGGCATACATGACATTTTAAGGAGCAAGCTGGTTTGCTTTCCTGTACCTTGGAGTGGCAAATTGCAGATGTTTTGGCTGATTGGTTTTCAGTAGAAACTGAAGCTGATGATGCAAGATCCATCGTTGCACTCTCAAATTCGAATGGCTCAATGGAATCATCACCAGATACCTTGTCAGCAACCGCAATGACTCTATCACTGGTAGTAATATGCTTTTGGGTATCCGAAGCACCTTCACATGATTCTTTGTGGCCTCCAATGTTCCAGTCCCATTCCATGCAGTCTGTGGAGCAGTACTGAACTTTAGAACAGTGTTGGCAAGGTAACATGCTTTCAGAGACACAGGAACTTTCAATTCCACAAGCTCTGCATTTGCTGTCTTCTTCGAAAGAATGAACGTCGAAGTCGGAATCATTGTCCACATCATACAGTACAGCCCTAGCTGCTGCTTTTGAAACAGGTGCCACAGGAAAAGTTGCTGTTGCCATAGAGTTCAGAACAGCATCATCTTGCTTTCTTTTCTCTGTTTGGCTTGAAAAATGCTGCTTCTTGTCTGTGTATAACTGTTTGTTCCTTTTTGGGGAAACTAATGCAGGCGCAACAGTTGTGTCTGCCTTTTCAGTAGCAGGTTCCTTGTTTCCATCCAAATCCAAATCCACAATATCTGAAGCTGAATCAATGCTAATGTCCTCATCTGCAGCTGGACACTTCTTGCTGGCTGGAGCTGCCATGGCACTTAAGATATCATCATTTGTTTCTATGTAAACATCATCGAAGTCAGAGCCACCATCCATATCATACAGCGCTCCTCGTTTTGACGTAGATGTCACAGCAGAAGGTGCTGTGGCCATAGTCTTTAAGACAGCATCATCTTGTTTGTTTCTCTCTGCTGGGCTTGAAAACTGCTGCTTTTTGGCTATATATATTGGGGGTTTCTTGCTTTGGTTAAGACCTTTGGGTGCAGCAGCATCAGATGTGTTTAAGATTATGTCAACCTCCTCGTTGGCTTTTTCTTCAAGGCTTTCTGAATACAGATCCATTTCATCTGAAGCTGAATCAATGCTGATGTCATCATTGGTGATTGCAAACTTACTATTAGGTGGAGCTGCCATAACCACCAAGATACCTTTCTCCTGCTGCGCATGATTGTTTTCCGAGAGAGCAATATGCTTGGCAGACTCAGCTAGCTCAAATGCCTTACTAGATTCATTATCCGAAAAGCTTTTCTCCGCTTCAACACTTGGACCAGAAATACCTACTACATCCCGGGTTGCAATCATAACAGCAGACGACGGAAGCTGGGGTTGAGCTTGATCTCTGTCTTCTTCAAAAGCATCAATGGACATTTCATCTGAGGTATCCTTGTCATTAGGAGCCGCGGCAGCCCTTTGACGTTCATAGGCAGAAATGCCTTGGCAAGCAACCCTGTGACCACCATCGTTCCAGTCCCAATTCATGCAGTCAGATGAACAGTAGACAGCACTGGAACACTTAGAACATGTCTTCATGCCATCAGACACAAATTCACTATCTATACCACAGGCAGTGCACTTCAGTCTGGCAACAGGTAAATCAAAAGGCTCTATGGAATCTTCATCCAGAATGGACACTCGCGTTGGTTTTTCTGAACTTGATTCTATTTTTCCAACCAGGCCCTTACAGGTAGTCTTGTGCCCTCTTCTTGTAAGATCCCAATCCAAGCAGTCAATGGAGCAATACGGTCTCTCATTACAGTGGGGGCACATTATCATTCCATCTGCAGCAAAATCAGAATCGGTTCCACAGGCGCAACACTGTAGATACTGATGATGCTGTTTGGGTGCCTTCGCTTCGAATCTCGAGCTATTAGTTGCCACCATTGCACCAGACTTGCTTTGGATTGAACTACCGTCCTGGCCTCCAAAAGGATCAATAGAGGACAGATCAGAATGCTGAGAGTTCTCCTCGACCTCCATTGGTATTCCTTTGGCTGCCTTGCTGCCTTCACATGCTCTGGCGTGGCCACCATTTCTCCAGTGCCAAAGCATGCAATCGTGGGAACAATAAGGAATTGCCTTGCACTGGTCACAGAAAATCATCCCATCTGGAACAAACTCAGAGTCCATGTTGCAGGATTGACAGACATGATGCGGTGTACCTACCAGTGCAGATAGTGACTTAGTCTCTTCCATTGACTCTCGGGCATTATCCATCCCGCCCATTAGGCCTTGGTCCTCGTTCACGCCGTTATGATCAAAAGCATCAATCGAAACGGCGTCGACTGAGACAGCGACAATCCCCGGATCCGTCGCGCCCCCCTTTTCTTTCTCAGCCTTTCGCTCGGCGTCCGAAAGCCCAGAACAAACTTGCAAATGACCACCAGTACCCCAGTCCCATTCAAGACAGTCCATTGAACAATAGACAACCTTGTGACATCTAATGCACCCTATCATTCCATCAGGTACAAATTCTTTGTCCATGCCACAGACCATGCACTTTTCACTAACATTCGATGGTTGGATGCGGTTTGCTGCCTCGTTTTTAGACGATCGAGGTCCATTGTCCTGCTGCGACAACTCGTCGAACAGCTCGATGGAAGCCTCGTCAACTTCTCCAATAGGAGGGGCTTTGAAAGATTCCGTAGATACCAGCGACAGAGCTTCTCCATATGCCCCCTTGCAGACCTTGGCGTGCCCCCCTTTCCAGTGCCATTGGCGACAGTCTTCTGAGCAGTAGTGGATCAGTCTACAAAAGGAGCAAGACAGCATGCCATCGGCAACGAACTCCTCGTCCATCTTGCATGCTTCGCAAACCTTATTCTTTTTACCAACCGACTCCGGTGATTTGTCAGTAGAGTAGGTCCTTAGCTTCGCTGCTTTGAGTTGGTCCATGATAGTCCGGGGCTGCCCTGGCATATCATCTTGGGCAGCCTGAAAAGCGTCGATTGAATGCGTCGAAGAGGACTCTGATCCCGCAGTATCTTTCGTTAAGTCCATAGGACTACAGGCATTTTGAGTCCTCTTGCAGCTCTGTTTATGCCCGCCACTATTCCAGTGCCATTGTAAGCAGTCGGAAGAGCAATAAAAAGTCTTGGAGCAACGGGGACAACTCAGCATTCCATCCGCAACGAAATCAGATTCCATAGAGCACGCTGCACATTTCCTCTTTGGCAGTGACTCTGGTTCCGGTTCCTCGCAGGTACTCTCAAAAGGCTCTATAGATACCTCTGCAGAGGCGTCGCCCAATTCGTGAGTCTCGTCCTCCATTGGTTCAGCACCACTAGCTATGGCAAAACCGGAACATGCTTTGCCATGCCCTCCTTCCTTCCAATCCCACTCCAAGCAATCTTGAGTACAATAGTAAGCATCCTGGCAATATCGACATGGAATGAATCCATCAGAAACAAATTCAAAATCAATATCACAGGCTTTGCATTTTCGTGCCTCGCTCTCTTCTATTGTGGGGGTCGAAGACTGGGGTCGTTGCTGACTGTTCCTACTCTTCTGGCGATGTCGCAGCGCACGCTGGTGGGATCGATCCAAGGATTTCTTGAAAGGGTTTTCAGGACGACCACTGAACGCCGGGCGCTCATCAAACGTCGACGGGCCAAGTAGATCTTTTGTGGGAAGCAGCCTTTCCTCGTCCCCCCCATGGCCAGACTGCAGTGCAACAGTTTGATCCTGCTGTAACTGTGCATGCGCGGCCTTCTCCGCTGGTACTGACGCGGAGACTTGCTCTTGCTCTGACTCATCTGCATTGTCGGAAATATTTTTCTCTCCGCCAAAAAAACTACCAACTCTACTGAAGAAACTACGTTGCTGTTTGTTGGAGGAAGAGAGCGCAGAATCACTAGATATTTTCTTTTGCCTCTGTCGGGCCGCCCCTCCGGCCGAGGCATCCGCTTCCGAAACAGGAGCAAAAAGCATATCGGCGTCATCTTCTTCACTGTCTGAATCAACCCGGCTACCCAAGAAAGATAAAGAATTGCTCTGTTTTGTGGTTGCACCTTGCTTTCCGGTGCTTTTATCAGCAGCTGTTTGTTGCTTATACTGCGATTTTTTGTTGTGATGAGTAGACTCCTCTGAATTGCCAACGTCCCAGCCTTCGTCATCATCTAAGGTAGACACGACAGAATCATCTCCGTTTAAATACAAGGAAACGTGTAGATCATCTTTTTCTTCCGAACTAGCAGTGCCAGTTTGACCTGCGGGAAGATTGGTGTCCAAAGCAGCAGAGCCAGCGGCGGCTTCGTCGCTCTCGGCAAGATCTGAGCTCGACATGGACGAACCATCGTCTTTATCTATTTCATTATGTCCCCTTGATGGTTTTGGTGCTTCTTTCTTTTTTGGCAGTGATGTCGGTGCTTTCGCCAATGTTTCCGCCTGGTCCTTGTGAGTTTTGAAGGTACGCCGCACTTCTTCCTGTGCTTTTTTGGTTTGCTCTTCGTCCATTTTCTTTTTCATTTCCATATTCACGACGGGAATACTTGGATCTGGTGGCGGAGTCTGTGTTCGGTACTTGCAAGGCGGTTGTTGCTTGGGTGCATCAGCTGGCAGCAGTGCCATTCTCCCATTGACACTACGCCATTCCAACTTTTGCGGCTCTGTGTCCTCCTTTTCAAATACTTTCAGTCGGTCTTGGACTCCTCCACTCTTCTTCGGCTTCGGTGTGTCCATTGCCGGGGACGGAGCCGGAGAATTAGCCGAATTATCTGTTCTCGCAACTAATTTCGCTCGCATTTGTTCAAACTTTGATAGAGGAGCTGGTGCTGGCGCTGGTACAGGTTCTGGCTCTGGCGCTGGTACTGGGCTCATTTCAACGTCATTATCTTTGTCGAACCGATCGGGTGGTTTCTTCAGCGGTGGTAGTTCATCGTCATCAATTCTACTGTTCCGTCTTCGTCGGGCACCACTTTGACCCGATTCGGCCTTTACCAGGATTGTGGGTTCAGCCTCAAAAGCTTCAATGCTCTGTGTAGATTCCTCGAGAGACAGATTGTTCTCCAAAGTTTCTTCATCTTTTAAACCTACACAGTGACTCCGGTGATCGCCTCCTTTCCAATCCCATTTTAAGCACTCCAAACTGCAGTAGTAAACTTGATGGCACTTTTCACAGGGGTACATGCCTTCGTCTATAAATTCTTCTTCGAATCCACAAGCATTGCATACCAATTGGGAAACTTCAGAGTCACTTTTGCCGCCGCTATCACCTCTCTTCCGCGGAAGTTTTTCCGATGGGATTCGTTGTGGTAAGCCTTCGCCACGCTGGCGACTAAGCTGGGATTCCAAACTCTTGCTGGGCATGATGGTGAGACAGTGAGACCCTTAGACAATGATTAGTACCAAAATAAATCTCGCTAGCCCGCACAGAAGATCTTATCTGATACAGTATGAACTATGAACCATGCAGACAAAAACTCCAAAGAAACCGAAGGAATGAAAATACACTTCTTGGGTGTGCAGGCTGCGGCGGCAGAGGTGCAGGATTCACTATCAGCTATCAGGATACGAAGCTGGTAGCGTCAACACCCGAGCTTGGATATTCGTAAAACTTTCTACTCTTGTTGGATAAAGGGTGTGTTAAAAACCAATTGTATGAACTATGAACGTAGCTGGCCCTGGTTAGAGAGGTTAAGGCAATGTACTGAGTAGATAATGGAAGTGGAAATGGAATGATGACCTTGATGGCACTGTAGGAACTACTACTACTACTACTAGCTAGAGCTAGCTAGCACTCTCGAGTAGCTCTCTACTACTAGCTACTACTACTAGCTAGCTTAGTAGTAGAGTTCTGTAGTAGGTATGGTACTGGTCTAGCTCTACTACCAGTACTCGAGTAGCTACTACTACTAGTACTACTTAGTAGTGGTAAGACTGCGAAACATGTTGTTCAGATTTTTGTCTGTACTTCGTCCGTCGTTCATTCAGGCAACCAAAGAGTGGGAAGAACCAATTTTTTTACTCCTATCTAAACACTGTGAAAGCTATTTTGATTTTAGGCCATGAAAACTCGAAAAGTTAAGAGCCACATTCATGCTCGCGTCTTCAAATTTTGTAATAAGAGATTCCATTGGTTGATCAAAAAAGCCTGGACATGTTTCACATCTTAATCAATCATCTGACAAGTACATACCCCCCCCCCCCCGCAGTATTATTAGCTGTTTTTGGTACCAGGTACCGTAGTCTCTAGTATTTTTTAGATTTTTTGAGTGCCTGAGGAGACACCATGTCATGTGTACAAGTAGTCATGTGCATAGCTAACGAAACTCTCAGAATTATAGATACGTGCATGCCAGAAAGAAAAAAAGCGACAGCAATTTATTCTACCGCGCAAGTTGTAGTACATTTTCTCTCGTGGAATGGAAGTTTTGGGCCATTAATAATGCAACAAAGTCGCTACCGGCATGGGAATCACGGCGTCGCCACGAAACTCAAGATTTTTTTACGAAAAGTTGCCGATTTGAATTCCATTGAATTCATTTTCGATGAAGACATCATAGACATTGCGCTTTAAATTGAACTAAGTTTATTGGGGCGCTTGAGGAAGACATACTGACAGAAAAAGTGCAAAAGAGATAACAGCCAATGAGAGCAACGGTTTCATGAAGTATGCGCCTTCCAAAAAAAGCGGGCCACTCTATTTTTTATTCGCAAAACGAATGGAAGCAATCGATAATAATAAACATAATACCAGAGTAATAGACATACGAAAAATCACAAGCGTAAACAATCGTACATTATCCTTGACAACTTTCTAAACCTACGTAGTTTGAAGTTCTGTAATAGTAGAATACCAGTATTAGGCGTAAACGTAATAATATTAATCCTTTTTCCAGTTCATTTGCGTGGTTTGTGCAGTATCCCAAAACTGAAATATTCCTTCTACGAATTACAATAGACTACTGTACTAGTCACTACTACTAGTCTACTCAATACAAATGTAAACGATGATAGTCTTTTGAAACTCTTTCTCGTCCCACGAACACACAAAGGGTAGTGACCAGGTTGCTGATAGGCGTTCGATGTATGGAGCTAGCTCTGCTTGCCAGAGTAGTCTACTAAAACTCAAAACAATGAGTATGGCTTCGCAAGAGAAGCTATCTACTAATACTAGTACTACTAGTACTATAGATTACTTACTTGATCCTGCCATTAGATAGGTATTGTCTGGCTAGCTACTTGTAAGAGCAGGCAGGAAGTTACGGTCCATGCTGTCCGGCAAAACAAGAAAAGAAATACCAGGTACAAGGGACGCTGATGGCTTAATAACACGGGCGCCAAAACTACCAGGCAATAATCGATCTGTTACCACCAAATTAGAGATTCACCAAATCTCGAGATTTTCATGCCAAAACTCGAGATTTGGAAGTTTTTTCGTGCCAAAACTGATAACAGATACTCTCTACTAGCTACCAGAGGGTAGTAGTACATAGTTGCTGCTGGATCAAGTACCAGGTACGGTACTACGTACCAGGGTAGCTAGACCTAGTAGTAGTAATAAAACTGGCATCACCTTTGACTACTAACGGTAGACTATTAGATAATTATTGTCCGAAATACTCTAGTACTGGTAGCCAGTGAGTACCATAGTGACCACAGAAAATCAGAGTGGACTTAAATGCCTGTCTTGATCTGACTGGCTGATACTCGAGTAAGTCTTTTTTATTTTTATGTATGGTATCGTGCGAACTCGATTAACAGTTTTTGTGTACCGGTAGTACAGTAGACTAGTCTACAGTACCTGGTACCGCCTGGTACGAAATTTTCCATGAGCGGAGGCTCCCCAGATTATTATTCTACACACTGGTTGTCGCCAGTCTATTTCACTGGTACTAATAAGGAAAAGGGTCTTTGCAGCCGAAGGCCATAGACCTCAACTATTATTGGTGGAACTTTCAATTAAGTATCACAGTCTCTTTCTGGTCATAGGATGTCCTGTTTTCCTGTCCAGATGTTACTAGCAGTACTACTGTAGTATGACCTGATACTACTTGGTACTCGTACTGCCAGGTACGTACCAGTACCAGTACCACTACTAAACCTACCAGGTAGGCAAAAACAGACTCTGGTCCAGCAGCTGACCAGTACCAGTACAGAGTACATTCAGTAGTACCAGTAGGAGTGAGGACGAAGCACCGAGAAACTCTCACATCATATGCATCTCTTGATTTATCACAATAGACTCCAAATAAAACCCGCGTCCACTTTGATGTGCAAGCGTAACGAAATGGTATTGCTATCATCATCCTCATGCTCATGCTCATGCTCATCGACTCCGTCCTCTGACTCTGTTAGCACGAAGAGTGTTGCCGAGAAATCCTTGGTTCGAACAACCAAGACAAACATTTTCTTAGAGCGAGAAAAGAAGACAGATATCAAAACGAAGATCAAGAGACGGTTTTCCTTTTCTCTCAAGAAAACCAAATCTGGTTCCAAGCGAGCCTTGACTCCTATGAGAAGGCGAGAATCCAAGGGAGCAGATTCATTAACCAGCGAAGAGAGCGCGAGCTTGGAACAGCTGGATTGCGAAAAGACTGTCTGCTTTGCACGAGAGGGTCGGTCAAAGACCAAGGTCAAGGGTCAGGTTTACAAGTTTGAGAAGGTCAGCCCCGAGGAAGCGCATCGATTGTGGTACACCGAAAACGATATGGCGAACATTGTTGAAGATGTCAAGGTCGTTGTACGACACTACCAAAAGCGATGCGGTCGTTACAAGACTGTCATGGACCGAGTGCAAATGCATTGCAAAACAGCACCACAACATATGGATTCCGTTACCAGTCAACTGGACGCCCGTGTTCTAGAACAACTAGCAGACGCCGATGCTCGAGGGCTCGAACATCACATCTTGGACCCACTACTGACGCCTCCTGTAGCCAATGGAGAAGCCCCTGCTACGTCAGAATCAAATCGCAAAGAAATCCTCCGTGAAGTTTTGAGGTGCCAAGCAGCACACTCGAAATCATCTCCAGAAGTGCGTGAACAAGCAATTGCCAAAGTTTACGCCAAACGTGCACACTCGGCCAAGCTTATGGCCAAGACAATGGCCGATGGAGATGCCCTTGTCGTAGCCAATGCTGCTGCCTGAACGAAAGACGCACTGTACCTTAGTGTACAGGTGCGCATTTTGTTGTCATATTAACTTTATAAACTCATGTACATAAATTTTTACTATCTATTCTCTGCCAATTAGCTTGCCTATGGTTACATAAGATTTGCCAACTACCAAATGCAGCTATCGCATCGTGCTTAATTTTTATCAGCTGAAATGTCAGATACATCGTTTGATGAAGCGCACTCCTTCCTCTGCAACTACGAATAAGGCATTTTCACGTTAGAATTGAACCAGAGACCCAAGGGGTAGTCTAGTGCGTGGCACTTCCTATTGATTACTGTTGTTTTTGTATGGTAGGTGCGGGTACTCTTGTGTGTACTGTAGATCCAGCAGACGAAGAAAGTGAATGAAAAATCTAATGGGCGTCTGGAATTCAGCCTGCACATGCACATGCACAGGCCAACGCCAGCGGGCAAGATTCATCAAATAAATTCAAAGGAAGTTGAAGGTAGGGAAACATTGGCACGTAATTTACTCGCAGCAGTCCAACGAGTTCCCTTCCAGAGTAGGACAGCAATACCCGGTCAATCCTTGTTCAGCACAAGCTTTGTTCTGTGTGCAAGAGGCAGAGCTCCCGGCGCTCGATTCGGATCGTGTTTCTGCGCTAGTCTTTGAGTCTCCACCACCTTTCTGGCTCGTTGTGGCACTACCACAGCATTCTAAGAAATCTCCGTTGGGTGCAGGACAACAATTCCCTGTCAGCCCCAGAGCAGCACACGCTTTGTGCTCGCTACAAGAAGCGGACCCCAAACTGGTTGCAGTATTATTATAATCATGCTTTGTCTCTTTCGAGTATTTGTCCCAAGTCTCATGGGCTACGAATTCATTCCTTGTACCAGCAAAATAAAGTACCTGACTTTTGCTGATAGCCTGATCTAGTTCGTAGCTCCTCAAGTTTAGTGCGTCCTCCCATGCAGCTGTGGGATCTAGTAATGCACGGTCACATATCACGTAACCTTTCCATGCCATTTCTACGTTTTCGTAGATTGGCTGAATGATTTGTTGGAATTCCTTGTTGACATAACTTTTGCAAGGTATAGTTGAAATCAACATGACAGAGCCAAGGTTAGTCTGACTGCGGAAGGTCGCTGAATGGACGTCATAATACATATTTTGAGCACCTACCTTTTATCGAATAATTCAGATGTGATCGCAGTGACAGGCAAAAAATTGATCATGTGAACATACAACGGCTCAATGCCGAACCAAGTCGCGATGGTGACATCCATCATTCCAACATTGCCCACCATCAAATTCTTAGCGAATAACGGATTGTAAATATCGGAGGTATGGTACGAGTTTTTCTTCTCGGGATCAGTGACCATGTGCCAATACGTCTTGACGCCTCTCATCTCCATAGCTAGAAGTAGTCTAACAAAGTCCACTTCCTCATTCGTGCTGTGTTTCGCGTAGGCAGTACTGACCTTCGTCCACAAGTAGGCTCCGTAGTAAAAGTTTACTGACTCACCCGAACTTTCCAATGATTTGCCATCGGCAAAGGGAAATAGCCCCGACGCAAAGGAATGGCTGTCAAACCATGATTTATGTCGAGTGAATGGAAACATGCCATGGAGGCTGCTACGATCTGGGTGCATCTGGGAGTCTGCGTTGTGAGAATTTGCCACATCTAGAAGAAGAGCATCGATGGCATCCCTTTGTTCCTCGACAAATGTAGAATTCAGCTTTCCCAGAACTGCTGAGGCGTACAATACGTATCCATAGTGAAAGAGGTGGTCGTTGTACCTTTGGAAAGAGTTGATTCAGCAAAAAATAAGTCAGATCAAATCCTAAATCTGCAGGACACTTGCAGGATATCAAAAATACACTTTTTAATATTCTTCTTACCGTCCATTTCCAAAATCGTCCATAGAATCGGTAAGTCCATTCTGGCTTACGATGCCTCCAAAGACGGTGTCATAGAGTAGTTTGTCCTTGTTTTGACCGAGAAGGAATGCTGACAAGTATTGATGGAGCACCTCGGTAATGGTCTCGGTCAGCGAAGGTTTCTCCCCTCCTTTTTTCTTGGGTTCCAATACACTTGCAATGTGCGCTAGCTGTGCCAAACGCGCAATCTGCTTTCCAAATCCGTAAACGTTTTCATCTAGCGTTGGCTTTTTGTGTGTTTGGGTGAGCAAAAGCAAAACAGCAGGTGTGTGAATAACGTGCACATGTAATTGAATTCAATTGATACATAGAACATCATTGGCAGTCCAAAAATTGCTGAAACTCACCAGTACTCGGGACATGTCATCGTTCACTTGATCTAAAATGATTCGTTTGGTATTGTCATCCAAAGATGCTGCATTTTTAAGTGTAGAGGCACTATCGAATCCAATAGTTGTAAGAGGTTCGTCGTACGTCCAAACACTTCCCTGAACGGGTGCCATTTTGCCCTTAATGGATCGAAAGGTCAACTCTCCCAAATAGTCGGTTGGCTTCAAACTTTTACTAGACAAGACCTGCACATGATGGGGCAATGCCAACATCAGTAATTGATATTTGGAGCAACTGCTTTCCTTTTTGGATAATTGTTTGGTCTGGAATCGAAAGTTGACTGTAGCGACATCTTTTTCGTCGAATTTCCACGATATGTTGCATCCAACGGGATACACATTGGCATGACAAGCCAGACGTTCTTCCACTTTTGTTGTGATATTGACAGCGGGATAATTTCTGGAAAATTGCGATGCGTAACTAGGATTGTCGTAGTCCAGCGCAGGAGGTAAAAGAACCAATCGCAGCACACCCGTAAATTGGTTGTTCGAGGTGACGGTAGTTTTGTGAATCGTGTCGTAGGACAACGTAATGGTGTCGGAGGCAAACAGCAACCAAGTCAGATTCTCTTGTGTTGTAATGCGAAATGTTGTTCCCCGGAGTGTATTCATTGGAGTTGTCGAAGCCGTGCCGTCGTCTTTGTCAGTTCTTTCACTACAATCCTGCTTATTGCCACAAGTAAAACTGCTGAAAATGGATAGAGCTGTTAGGACGGGCGTCGTCTTTTCACAGGCCATGGTAACGTAGGGACTGCCTTGAACCAAATAGGTTTCCCAGTAAGAAGAATTGGCACCACCATCAATGCCACTGGAGCTGCTGTATCGGAGGGTGACACTGAGAGGATCAAAGGCTGTCACGTGTCTTTCCTTGGTTGATTCTAGTACACCCAGCGTTAGATCTGGATTAAATATATCTCGAATAGAAATTGGATCCATAAGACGACGCAAGGGTGGGTAAGAGACCTGCACCTTTGTGGCTGACCAGCGATATCCGTAGGGGTATGCCATGATGGGATACGACATGCCCTGATCACTCGTGGATTGGGTCAAGACTAGGTTGGTCCAAAAGGCTCCCGTGGGAAAAGGAACTGTGAGCATGCCATTCTTGTCGGAAGAGGAGGCGGAGGAGGTACGAAGAAAAGATGGGTCGAAGAGCTGCGGATCTACAATATCGCTCGCAGCGAGAGAACTGTATTCGGTCCGATCAGTGGCAGGAAATGGAATTTGCTGTTCTGTATGGATCGACGTCCTGATTAACATTGTTGCCTGTTTTCGTCCGAGTATTGTGGGAGCATTCACATTCACATGATTTGCACGGGAAAGAGCAAACACGCTGATACCGACCACAACAACCACTGCGGCAAAAAGCAAGCGCAATGTGTTGGGAGATTGCTGTAGTAACGATGATGGTCTCCTCTCACCATTGGTCAAAGGATTCGTGCGATGATTCTGTGCGGTATTCCTCCTAAGCTCGTCTTCACTTTGATTGATGGATCCATACGAAGAGGATGCAGGTGTGCGAGGTGCCATCTTTTCTTTTTTCTGCCTTGCGTTTGAAAATACTCTACTCTTTGCTCGTTGCGAATAAAAATAATAATAGTGGTTGAGACGAACTTAGTTTCATGTTTCATTGGCTTCATTCGTAACCTCATCATGCATGTTGTTGTCAGATACAACATGATGTACCAGGTAGGGTGGAGGATCAAATTAAGCCCAGGTGGACTGTGGGACTCAGGAGTTAGGTCATACTCTATTAGGTCGTGTGCCTATGCTTGCTCTGTATCCACACACTAGTCTAGTCCAGTAGTCCAGTCTATCCATAAT